>Ga0326728_10006162_pt1 | contig 32657 bp, 31 predicted proteins | sample MB3enrmetagenome_FD_207602 | JGI IMG/M metagenome (GOLD analysis project Ga0326728, IMG submission 207602) | Lab enriched peat soil microbial communities from McLean, Ithaca, NY, United States - MB31MN | ecosystem: Environmental > Terrestrial > Soil > Wetlands > Peat | place: USA: New York... | reverse complement strand
TCGGAGAGTTCAGCTTTTGAGCGAGCATCGCAGCTGCGCAAGGACCGCCCGTTCCAACGGCCACCGTTTTGCCGTCCTCGAGTTGTCGCGATGCAACGCAAATCATCATTTCCATCATATTGAATTCAAGAACCATCGTAGCTGCCTCCTTCACAGTATCGTTTGCGCGGCTAAAAGTTATTAACAGGACTCCACCAATTCCTCGAGGCCTCGAAGCTCTTTCATCTTTGCGAATCCCCCGCAAAGCTCGAGGTATTCTTCAAAGCTGGAGACGTCGTAGATATACTTGTTAAGGAATTTAGCGAACTCCTCAGGGTCTTTTTCCACTTTCAACCATTGCTGGAGATGCTGCTCATCGGAGAAATATTCGTATGCCATGTTTCCGGGGTAGCTGCCGTAAGGAACTTCTATGACCGCATCGACCAGGTAAAAAGGTATTACCGTATCGGTGGGACTGAGCCTGATGGCCTGGTTTCCCACAAGCCTTTCCGTAGTGATGATGAGGTGTTTCGTTGCGCGGGCGAGTTCGAGGTCTGAGACCGAAATTCCCCTTATGCGGCAGTTTCCGTATATGTCGGCCTCATGGACGTGAATGGCTGCAACGTCTGGCCAGATGGCCGGCACCGCAGTGTATTTCTGGCCTGTAAACGGGCATTCAATAACCTTTGCAGCCGACATTTTAAAAGTGTCGGTTCCAAGCATCGAGCGGGTGAGCGCGAAAGAAACGCCCTCGGCCGCTGCTCGCAACCGCAGGGCAAGAGCGTAATTGCTCCATTCGGTCACCTTGACTTCCCCGGATTCTATTCTCTTGCGCGCGTTGGTAGAAAGGCCGCGCGCTTCCAATCCGACGATATAGGACGCATCAAGCCGGGTAAAACATTTTCCCGCGCAAAGAATCTGAAAATCATGGGTCGAGGTATGCCCGAGGAACCCGAGATTCTTACGTCTCTGTCGCAGTATTTCATGTAATACGGACGTGGGAATCCTATTGGCGCCAAATCCGCCTATCGCCAAATAGCTGCCATCCTGTATATACTTTTCTACTGCCTCTTTGACGGTCGTCCTTTTGTCCGACATTGCCCTGGATTTTTTCTGAAAAACTTCACGAGCTTTGTTTGGATCCGGGTCCATGAAGAGCACGTTCTCGCCTTCTTCAAAAACTTTCATGTCACACCTCCTGGATGTTGGCACATTAGTCGAACCAGCTTGGCAGTGTCCGCTAAAGTGCGTTGCCATTTGAGAGAAATTGGACCAGAGTATTTTTGCGTATCGCGAATCCCAACCTGCTTGCCGCTGCCGGCATTGCAGCCTTTTTACGGGGGAGGCGGTTTCCCGCAACTCCTCCATCCCTGGCTACAGCGCCGGGTGTAGAGATCCCCTCGGGACTTAAATCCCTGTACCTGTGCCCTGCCATCGATCGCTGACGGCAACCCCAAATTCTGCCCCGATCGAAGGAGGCTTTCGAAGAATGCGGCGAAGTCCGGGAATACCTTCTTTCGGCTGGCTTTTTTCAAATGCCGCCATAGCCGCATTCAATCCGTAATACACATTGGCGAAATGAGCGTTTATTTTCGGGGATCTCAAGTATCGCAGTAAGCGGAAATAAAAACTTCGAGGGGAAAGGGATTCGAGCAATTCTTTAGTTGGGAGCACATCAGGGGGATTGAGCAACTTCAAATAGAGAGGAGCACTATCTCTAACAGGAACCGGTTCCGCAACTTCGATGCAATTTCCGCTTTTTAACATGGCTCTGATCGCCAACGCCAAGGGTGAAAAAGGAAACAATAAAACGGACTTCGTTCTCAACGTCTTACGAACGATCGCTCCGAGAACCAATCGTTTTTCGCTTCCGGTCTGACCATTCCTCACATGTGTAATATGATCGAACAATATTCACCCTCGATTGTCAAGCTTTTTTTGAATTTTTTTTCATGGAATTTTTTGAGTCAAAATGTCCGAAAGGGCGAAAAACTTCAAACACCCAGTTAAATTGCTAATTTAAGAGTGAAAGGGAGGCGAGAATAATTACTCTTTTGAATCCAGACGCAGATTGCTCTGCGGTGAGTGTATTTCGAGTGATGCAGACATATGATGGGTGATAAGAAACATTGGTTGCAAATCGTCGGGAGTTGTTCGGGGCAGGATTCCGAATCCGAACCGAACCTTCTCCTGCATTTTAAGAGAACTCTTAAGGGACGTTTAAAATCAGTCTTCGCTCGACCCCGGAATAAGTGCTTTGGGACTGGTGAATGCCGTTCGGTTGGCGCTACGCCGGGAACGATGATGCAATGGAAGTTCGAAAGTTTTCATCTGCCTTTTTGACTGGTGCGAACGGCTGTTGAACAACGGAGAGCAGCAGGACCAAGCCCATAGCCTACCAGAGGCTGGAGGATACTGGAGCGTCCTTCACGAGCAGGGAATTATCGTCCTTCGGTGTGCAACACTGGCAGGACTTTATGGCGCTGATTGTGCCCCATTGAACAAAGAGGCCAGGATTATGATTTTTTTGAGAGTAAGGATGACCAGTTGATGTCAATAGAAAAAATGGGACTGGAAGAGCGTATTAAGTTGTTCCGCCGGATCCTTAATATCTTATATGCCTCTTAGAAAACTTCGAGGGTTCATTCAATATCGCTTTGATCTCTATATGCAGAACCGCAATTTTTTTGGCTCTTTGTTAAAGAGAAACTACAGGAAGACGTAAACTGTATGGCCGGTAAATTCCTCCGGCAGGTCTCACATGTTTTCATCAACGTTTGGTATTCTGTGGATTGCCGGCGTAGTTCCGGCGTTAAGCGGACAAAGAACAGACCGGAATGGGAGCAGCTTCACAGCCGGAAAAAGAAGCTTTTCCAAAGCCGAAGCTCCGCGTTGAGAACCCCCGAATCGTGATCGTGAATGGAAAAACGACTTTCCAGTCACGAATCACGATTCACGGTATTGATTATTGAGGAATGTTGCCATGTTTCTTGGGCGGAAGGGTCTGGCGTTTGTTGCTGAGCACCCTGAAAGACTCGATCAGGCGAGCCCTGGTTTCGGAGGGCACCAGCACGCTGTCGACATAACCGCGGGCGGCTGCTATATAAGGATTATAGAGCAAATCGCGGTAGTTGTCGATCACCTCCCGGCGCTTGGCCACAGGGTCAGGACTTTCCTGGATATCGCGGCGGAAAATGATGCTTGCCGCGCCCTCGGCGCCCATGACGGCGATTTCGGCTGTCGGCCAGGCGAAATTGAAGTCGGACCGAAGGTGGCAGGAACACATCGCAATGTAGGACCCGCCGTAATTCTTACGGGTTATGAGGGTAACCTTCGGGACAGTGGCTTCCGAATAGCACCAGAGCAGCTTTGCTCCGTGTCGAATTATGCCGCCCCATTCCTGCTGGCTGCCGGGCAAATAACCCGGGACATCGGCAATAGTGAACATCGGAATGTTGAAGCAATCGCACGTGCGAATGAAGCGGGTCGCCTTGTCCGATGAGTCGATATCCAAACACCCTGCCAGTACCTTCGGCTGGTTGGCTATTATGCCGATCGTCCTTCCGTCCAACCGCGCATAGCCGACTACCATATTCTGTGCGAAATGCTCATGCACCTCCAGGAAATCTCCGTTGTCTACTATCGAGCGTATGACGTCTTTCACGTCATATCCGCCCATAGGAGCATCGGGAATGATCTCGTCGAGCTCAGGGCACAAACGGAATGGATCGTCCGTGGGATCGACACAGGGTGGGTCTTCCATGTTGTTGTCAGGGAAAAACGAGAGCAGCCGCTTAATCTGATCGATGCAATCAGCATCGTCTTCCGCAGCAAACTGGGCCACACCGCTTTTGGAGTTATGGGCCATCGCACCACCAAGCTCTTCCTGGGTAATTACCTCACCCAGCACAGACTTGATGACGTCGGGGCCAGTGATGAACATGAGACCGGTCTTCTTGACCATATAAATGAAGTCGGTCATGGCGGGTGAATAAACGGCCCCTCCTGCGCACGGCCCCATGATGGCCGAAATTTGAGGGACAACCCCGGACCCGATGGCGTTGCGATAGAATATCTCACCGAACCCCGAAAGCGCGTCGACCCCTTCCTGGATCCGCGCTCCGCCGGAATCGCAAAAACCCACGATTGGCTTGCCTGCCCGAAGAGAAAGGTCCATCACCTTGCAGATTTTTTTGGCGTGCATTTCTCCCAGGCTGCCCGCACGGGCCGTGAAGTCCTGTGCAAATGCGAAAACCTGCCGTCCATTTACATCTCCAAAACCTGTGACGACGCCATCTGAAGGTATATCTAGCTTATCGATTCCAAAAAGGGTCCCGCGGTGTTTAACGAACATGTCGATTTCACGGAAGCTGCCGGGATCGAAGAAATAATTCAGACGGTCCCGCGCGGTCATCTTCCCCCGTTTAATCTGCTCGGCAACAGCGTCCGCGCCCCCCATTTCCAGTATCCTGGCTTCCATCTCTTGAAGATGTCTAATTTTATCCGCAACCGCTCCCATACGAATTGATCCTCTTCTCAACTAAGAGTCAACGGAATGAAAAGCACTCAACTCATGACACGCGAGTAGTCATCTTAATGCTAGCAACGCTCGCGGTGTCAGGCATAACGTCTTCTTCCAGCCGGTTCATGCCTTTGTACTACATGAACCGGGTGGTTGGTTACTCCTTTACGTTCAACCGATTACCGCAAGCAGGTCGCCTTTTTGCACACTCCGGCCCGTCTCGCAGCATAACTGTTTTACCGCTCCCGATACCGGAGCGAGGATTGTATTCTCCATCTTCATGGCCTCAAGGACCACAACTACGTCACCCTTTTCCACCGGGTCACCCTCTTGCACTTCAAAGCGGATGATCATACCGGGCATCGGGGCTTCCAGCTTCGCGCCGCTTACAGGACCGGCAGGCGGCTTGGGCGCCGCAGGAGGGGCTTTTGCAGGAGCCGGCGTGGCCGCAGCGGCCTTTGCAGGAGCGGCCTCTGCAGGAGCGGCAGAAGCCTTTGGAGGAGCTGAAGCTGCCGGTGCAGGCGGAGCCTTTGCAGGAGCCGGCGCGACCGGAGCCACCCGTGCAGGCTGAACCGGCGTACGCATCTGAGTGATCGCGCTGATCAACGGGGTCTCGCCGATAGCCTCCACTTCCACGGAAAAGTATTCACCGTCGACAAATACGTTGAACTTGCGGGCTGAATCGTTCTTAGGAGGAACTTCTTTCTTTGGCTTTTCCATCATCAATCCTACCTTGGCTTTCCTGACCAGTTCGGCTTCCCTGGCGCAGTCCTCAAGAGTTTTGGGCAGCACCTCAGGCGGCACGGGCTCCTTGCCGTACTTCCAATTGAGGAACCGCTTGCCGGTTATGGGGTACATGCCGTAGATAAGTACGTCGTCAATGTCTTTGGCCAACTCCTTCGTCTCCTCGGCGGCCTTAGACATTTCAGGCTCCAAAATCTCGGCCGGACGGCCTTCGAAGGGAGTCTCGCCTCTCGGATAGTCTTTCAGGGCCTTCTTCTGAATTGCCGGATCGACCGGGACCGGGGTGCGGCCGTAGAGTCCGAAGAAAAGGTCCTTGCTCTGTTCGGAGATCATCTTGTAGCGTTCTTCCGGCGTGTCGAAGAGGACATTGTTGACGGCCTGGATGCCCACAATCTGGCTGGTGGGAGTCACCAGGGGCGCCTGGCCCATCTCTTTGCGGACTCCGGGCAGAGCGGCGAAAACATCGTTTAACCGGTCGGACGCTCCCATTTCCCGGAGCTGATTGATGAGATTTGAGATCATGCCGCCCGGCGTCTGATGCAGCAATACGCCTATATCGATAATGGACATGCGGTCGTCGAGGAAATCACGATACTTGGGCGTGATTTTCTCGAACCACTCGCTGCATTTGGCCAGTTGGCGAATGTTCAAACCGGTGTCTCTGTTGGTGTGCCTCAGGGCCATCACCAGCGGCTCGACGGCCGGATGAGAGCTCCGGTACGCCCAAGGGGACAGGCAGGCATCTATTATATCGACCCCTGCTTCCACGGCCTTGAGCATGGCAAGGTCCGACATGCCCGAGGTGAAATGGCTGTGCAGATGAACAGGCGCCTTTATGTTCTCTTTTAATGCTTTTACCAGGTAGTAGGCGTCATAGGGAGCAATGAGACCCGCCATGTCCTTGATGCAAATCGAGTCGGACCCCATGTCCTCGAGCTGTTTGGCTTTCGCTACATAATAGTCCAGGTTGTATACCGGCCCTCCCATCCGCGGTTCGGTCATCGAATAGCAAATGGATCCCTGGAAATGCATTCCGCTTTTCTTGATCGGCTTGATAACCGTTTCGAAGTTGCGGAAGTCATTGAGCGCGTCAAAGGTCCGGAAAATGTCGATTCCGTTAGCTATAGCGCGCTCGACAAAAGCCGTTGCTATATCGTCGGCATAGTTGCGATAGCCGACCAGGTTCTGGCCGCGCAACAGCATCATGAGCTTTGTCTTCTTGATATGTTTCTTGAGCTGACGCGGTCTCTCCCACGGGTCTTCATTTAAAAACCGGTGCATCGTGTCGAAAGTTGCCCCGCCCCAAACTTCCATCGCCCAGTATCCGACCTCATCCATATCCTCGGCTATGGGCAACAGGTCCTCGGTCCTGCCTCGGGTGGCGAAAAGGGACTGATGGCCGTCGCGGAAAGTCAAATCACATATTTTGACGGGATTATCCACCTTCACCGGTTGTTCATCGAACAGGTTTGCAACCAGTGAAGTTCCATGCAAATGAGAATTCTTCATATTTCTTTCTTTTTCCCCTGTCCCTTCAAATTCTACCTGGGCACCCGCATCTGCCACATCGACCTGACGTGCATAGCCGCCATTCTTCCCGCAAGCGCAAATGGGCTGCCCAAGGCTACGGGAGACCGTTGTCTCCACTCTGACGTTGGCCGGGAAAGCAGCAATTCCTGCTCGGTTTGAAGGCAAGACCCGATAGCCGCCGAAATAGCCGCAATTACCTTTGGGTCAATACTCATTCCAGGCTCCGTGAATCGTCAACCGCTGAGCGTGAGTAGAAGAACCCGTTGCGGGTGTCGCTAGTCGCTGATCACGCGGCTCGGCGAGTTTTCTTTTTCAGGTTGCTGATTCTGCGACGGAAAGAATCGGCCAGCTTCGTGTTGCCTTCATCGACGGCTTTCTGATGCTTGTCTCTAAGAGCTTTAATTTTCACCTTAAGCGAGCGCACGTCGACGTCTTTCTTCTTTCCCTTATCGTCCACGATTCCACGAAGTTCTTTAATCGCCGCTATCAACTCGATTTTGTTCATACCATGGACGCCGACAATTTCACCGGTAGTCAGGGCCAATTCGCGAAGCTCTTTGGCGGTCATCTTGTCCAGCGGCTTTTCTTTCTTTTCCTTTTCCTTCTTTCCCATTACCTTTACTCCTTTTGGCTCTGCTTGTCGAACAGCTCAGAAATCTTCAAAAAAGGCTTGAATAAATCGATCGGAATTGGAAAAAGTGTTGTCGAATTCCGCTCCGTAGCTATCTCACGCAATGTCTGTAAATAGCGGAGCTGAAGAGCAATGGGGCTTTTTTCAATAATATCGGCGGCCGCAGAGAGACGATCTGCAGCTTGAAACTCTCCCTCGGCTGCAATCACTTTGGCCCTGCGCTCGCGTTCGGCTTCCGCCTGCTTTGCCATTGCCCTTTGCATTTCCTGGGGCAGATCGATTTGTTTGAGTTCGACCAGCGAGACTTTTATACCCCAAGGGTCGGTGTGGCTGTCCAGGATCTCCTGGATGTGCGCATTTATTTTGTCTTTTTCAGAGAGCAAAGTGTCGAGCTCGCCGTGTCCGCAAACCGTCCGCAGGGTCGTCTGGGCGAGCTGGCTTGTCGCATAAAGATAGTTTTCGACTGAAACGACCGCCTTGACCGGATCGATTACCCGAAAGTAAATCACTGCGCTGACTTTGACCGAAACATTGTCTCGTGTGATAACATCCTGGGTAGGCACTTCCTGGACGATCACGCGAAGGCTTACTTTCTGCATCCTGTCGATAACGGGTATAAGGATGATAAGTCCAGGCCCTTTGGCGCGAATGACCCGCCCGAGCCTAAAAATCACGCCACGCTCGTACTCGTTTAAAATGCGTATCGCGTTGGCAAGGAAAAGAATCGCAAAGATGATTATGGCAATTAACGAAGCGCTGAGGTTCATGAACATGAAAGCCTCCTCCAAATATTAGAACGTAAAATTAAGAAGGCAAACAGATCTTGTCTTCCACTTTTGCCTTTTAAATTTAGCCTTTGATTTTTTCCCGAGGAAACGCTACGGGTATCGCCCGATGCGCTATGCGCAAAACTCTATTTTGTACCACCGATCTTTTTCACTTTCAACTTCAAACCTTGTATTTCCAAGACTTTCACCTTTTCCCCAGTCTCGATTCGCTCTTCAGCCTGTGCATTCCACAACTCGCCGCAGACAAACACCTTACCCTCCGGGTTAATCTCCTGTCGCACTTCACCCGTCATACCAATCAGGGCATCCTGGCCTGTCTGAGGTCTGGCGCTTTGCGCCCTGAAAGCAAGACGAGCGACGGCCGCAAAGAATAAAGAAAAAGCCGCGGCAATAGGCAAAAGAACCGACAACGCTATTTGCCCCGGCTCCTCAGGACTGCGGAAAAGCATAAGGGATCCAAGCACCATACAAAACACACCGGCAATACTCAACAGGCCGTGTGAAGGGACTTTTATTTCAACAATAAAGAACACCAGCGCCAGCAGAATTATCAGGATTCCGGCGTAGTTTACCGGAAGGGTCTGCATCGCGTAGAGCGCTAGTATCAATGATATACCGCCGATAACTCCAGGCACCACCGCGCCGGGGCTCGAAAGCTCGAAGTAAAGGCCTGCGAGCCCTATCATCAACAGGATGTAGGCAAGATTTGGATCGCTTATGACGCGCAGTATTCTGTGCTGAAGGCTTGGCGAAATGGTGCGTTGTTCCGCTCCCCGAAGATTTAGGACGATCGTCGCCCCCGCATGCCGAAGATGCCAGCCGTCAAGCTTGTTTATCAAATCCGGGAGATTGTCTGCTACGAGATCTATGACGTTTAGCCTGAATGCTTCTTCGGCAGTAGCCGATACACTTTTCTTCACGGAATCTTCCAGCCACTCGGCGTTTCTGCCCCGTTGCGCCGCGATGCTCCTGGTGAATGCAAGCAAATCGTTCAGTATTTTCTCGCTCATGGTCGAGGATATATCGCTTCCAGTCCCGGTGACCGGATGTGCGGCCCCGATATTAGTTCCCGGCGCCATCGCCGCTATATCGGCAGCGGCCGTAATGAATACACCGGCGGAGGCGGCCTGGGCGCCGCTTGGGTAGACGTATACTACGATTGGGACCTTGGAATTGAGTATCGCCTGAGAAATTCCACGCATGGAAGTCATCAGCCCGCCCGGCGTATCCAAAAGAATGATCAGGCACGCAGCTTCATCATCCGAAGAGCGTTTGATCGCATATTCTATGAAATCCTCAACACCGGGATTTATCGAGTCTTTGATTTGAATTATATCGATATGCGCCTGTTGCGGTTCGACCGGAAGGGGTGCAAAAAGCGCAGCGGAAAGTGAAAATGCTGCGAACCAAGTGAATAGCCTGACGCTCATATTGATACACTCTTCAGTCTTAAGTGGCCGGCAGAAAGTTTTTTCTGAAGACCGGCGACTGAGTGCCGGCCCTTGTCTAGAGGAGCTTCAGCACTTCCTTGAGGTCTTGCCACGCCGCCGCTTTCTGGGAAGGGCTTCTCAACAGATAAGCCGGATGATATGTGCATACCACGGGAATTCCCCGCCAAAACCTGATCTCGCCGCGAAGCTGAGACATCGGACGGCTGCTCCCCAGAAGCGTCTGGGCAGCACTCAAGCCAAGGGCGCAGATGACCTTGGGGGCAAGGGCCTCGATTTGCCTGAACAGGAAAGGAGAACATGCCGCCACTTCGTCCGGAAGAGGTGCGCGGTTTTCCGGCGGGCGGCACTTTACGACATTGCAAATATAAACCTCCGCCCGCTCGAACCCGATTGCAAGGATCATTTTGTCTAGAAGCTTTCCGGCCCGGCCGACAAACGGGCGGCCCTGCCGGTCCTCATCGCCCCCGGGTCCTTCGCCGACGAAAACCAAGCCGCTCCTGGCGGCGCCTTCTCCGAACACCAGGTTGGTGCGGCCTGAATGAAGCCTGCACCTCGTACATCCGGACAGTTCGAGGCTTACCCTGGAGATGTCTGAGGATGGAGGACGGAGGGCATCAGCGGACTTGGGATTCACCGCAATCCCGGGATCGATTCGGACTGAAGACTGGGTGGAGAAACCGCCTGCCGGACTCCGGGCTAAGGGCGGAGAGCAGAGATCGGTTTTGGCGGGCGGCTCCACCTGCGCCTCTACCTCAGGTCCGCACGGATGGTATTCCCAGTCAAGAATACCTCCTGCCTTGAAGCCCCATAGGATCCACCTCAACCGCTCCAGGCAATCCACAAGATTATTGACCGAACCGTCCAAAATCAACCTTTCAGACCCGAGAGCAAAAGCTCGATCCTATTCCATATCTCCGAGGCGACATCCTCCTTTGTCATTGGGGGCAGATCGCTTACGGAGCCGCTTCGCTCGATAATCTTCACTTCGTTTGTGTCGCATCCAAACCCGGCGCCTTCGCAGGAAACGTCGTTAAGCACGATGAAGTCGAGGTTCTTTCGCGCGAGCTTATCTTTGGCGTTAGTCAGGAAGTTTTCTGTCTCCGCTGCAAACCCCACCAGCACCTGAGCCGGGTGCTTGGCCTGTCCAAGAGCGGCTAGAATGTCAGGGTTTGGCTCTAGAAGGATGCTCAGATCCGCGGCAGCTTTTTTAATTTTCTGAGAAGATCTGCAAGCCGGCCGGTAGTCGCTGACGGCGGCAGCCATCACAATCGCGTCAAGTTGAGAAGAAAGCCTCATGATGACGTCCCGCATTTCCAGGGCGCTTGTAACGCAAGTCACTTCGACACCCGCCGGGGTATCAAGAAAACAAGGCCCTGAGATCAGGCAGACCCGGGCCGACCTGCGAGCGGCAACCTTTGCCAGCGCGTACCCCATCTTACCGCTTGAAGGATTGCTCAAAAAACGGACAGGGTCGAAAGATTCCCAGGTCGGGCCGGCGCTGACCAAAACTCGCTTGCCTGCAAGAGTGGGCGGAGTGAGCATCCGTATGACTCGCTCCAGGATGTCTTCAACTTCCGCAAGCCGGCCCGCCCCTTCTTCCTGGCAGGCAAGAAGACCTGCAGCAGGCGGCTCGACATAGTACCCGAGTTCGACCAGCGTTTTCAGATTCCGTTGAGTAGCGGGATGCTCCCACATCTTCACGTTCATCGCGGGGCATACCAGCACCGGAGCGGTTGTGGCAAGCAGTATGGTTGTCAGGTAGTCGTCGGCGATTCCGGCGGCCATTTTTGCCATAAGGTTGGCCGTAGCCGGGGCGAGCACGATGAGGTCGGGAAGACGCGCCTTCTCAATATGACCTATCCTGGACTCCGATTCCATGCTGAACAGGTCGGTCCCGACCACATTGTTTGAAAGCGCCTGGAAAGTCAAGGGAGTCACGAACTTCTGTGCGTTTGAGGTCATGACCACATGAACGGAGGCGCCCTGTTTGACAAGAAGCCGCACCAGTTCCGCTGACTTATATGCAGCGATTCCGCCGCTGACTCCCAAGAGAATTGATTTATTCTTCAGCATAACACCCTTGAAGGTTAGCCGCCGGAAACCGGCGACACGTAGATTTCAACATACGTAAAATATGTTCCTTCCTTTATCAGGATCACGGAAACCTTGTCAGGCTTGTCGAAAATCAAAAGCGCCCGGCCATAGATGAATTCACCTTTCAACCTCCAGCCTTCTCGGGGCAGGGCGGCGGCAAAATAGTTCACCAATGAATTACAATCCACTCTGCCGCGCAAGGTCAAGAAACCCATCTTCGTCCGCCCGGACTGGAATACATATGAACTATTTGATTGTACATTAATTTCAGGAGGAAGGGGTATATCATTGAATTCGAAAAACTTGGCCGGCGGGTGCGAAGGAGAAGCTGCAGCAGCATTGGAAGATGAAGGACCGTAACCACTCCCGGCGTTGTTTGAATACGTCTCAGTCTGCTGAGACTGGGCTGATGGGCCGGGGGGCGGAGCGATGGAACGAGCGCACGCGCAAACGTTGACCAGGCAAATAAACAGGGCTGCAATTCTTGCTGCGTTTTTCAATTCTTCGGCTCCTTAACCGGAAAATTGGACTCCACACCTATTTTTCCATCAGGATCAACTCTTCGATGGGCCGTCTGTGTGATTGTGCGCTACGGTGCGCCGGGTGTCCCACGGCCACTACGGCCATGAGTTCGAGACGCTCCGGGAGTTTGAGGACCTCGATGACGCGGTCCCCGTTTTTGAGAATTTCGCCTATCCAGCATGCCCCAAGTCCCAAAGAGTGGAACGACAGGAGCAGGTTTTGCAAACAGGCTCCGACCGCCTGGCAATCCTTTGTGTAGTCGTATGAGGTCTCTTTGTTCAGGAAGACCGCAACCAGGACAGGAGCCGATTTGATGAGAGAAGAATATCTGGTTAGAGGGGCCAGCGCCTCTTTCGATTCCTTTTCCCAGATTACAGCGAAGCGCCAAGGCTGGTTGTTCAATCCCGAAGGCGCCCAGGATGCCGCCGTGAGGGCAACCATGAGCAAATCCCGGGATACCGGCGTATCCTCGAAACTGCGAATACTGCGCCTTTCGTAAATGGCGTTAATCACAGGCGAATCAAACGTTTTCATAGATTGACCCTGCTGTTGTTTTTGAGTGGAAGTATCCCACAGAACCTGCTCGCCACAAAGAAATAATTTCGTCGCAGTGTCGTGCGTTCGTATGTCCCGGCGGGGTCTGGACGGCGAATGGGACATAGAGAGTGAATAAAATAAATGCGCACTCTTTTGCGTGCCCCGACTTCCGTTGTGCTGCGCGGTGAATTAGGATTTATATTTTACTGAGTGTGCTATATAATGCCCGCCTTTGGCCCTGGATGGGGCCGAGTGGCGCCGGGTCTGAATTCCGAGCTTGGTGGACAAATCGTATCGTCAAGGCCGGGAACCTTATAGAGCGTGCCCACGGAGAAGATGACGGAAAACATAATCGAAATACATGGCCTGAACAGTTTTTATAACAGACGTCAGGTGCTCTTCGACATTACCTTTGCCATTCCCAGGCATCGAGTCACGGTGATAATGGGGGTGAGCGGCTCCGGGAAGACAACGATCTTCCGCCACCTTACAGGACTCAAAACGACGACCGAAGGGCAAATCGTTGTGGACGGCCGGGATTTGGGAGCATTTTCCGAGACCATGCTCATGCAGTACAGGAGAAGGATAGGAGTGCTGTTTCAAAGCGGGGCGCTTTTTAATTCCCTCTCCCTTACTGAAAATATTGCCATGCCTCTGAGGGTCCACACCAAGCTGGCTTCTGAGACCATCCGAATTATGGCCCTTATGAAACTCAATCTTGTCGGACTCGCCGAGTTTTGCGACTACATGCCCTCTCAGATCAGCGGAGGGATGAAAAAAAGGGCGGGACTGGCAAGGGCCCTGATAATGGACCCCGAGATGCTGTTTGTAGATGAACCTTCCTCCGGTTTAGATCCCATCACGGCAGCCGGCTTGGACCGGTTGATCCTGAAATTGCGTGAAGTCCATGACATGACAATCGTTGTGGTAACTCATGAACTTGAGAGCGCCTTCAAAATAGCGGACTCGATCGTTGTAATGGACGAGGGCAGGGTCTTGGCGGCCGGCAGGCCGGAGGAGATCCTTGACAGTAAAGACCAGCGCGTAAAGCAGTTTCTGGACCGTGAGGCCGACCCCGTGAAGGAGCACGTCGACGCTTATTACGAGCGCCTTCTTGGGACGTCGGGGAGGTCGCGTTGAGGGGGTTTTTCGCAGGAGCGCTCCGATGTTGAATCCAGTTCAAACCCTTGGCGCCTGGGCGCTGAGGCGGGTGTTTTTCGCCGGCCGCCTGGGGTTGTTTTTTCTAAACACAATTCGTTCAATGATGCGGCCGCCGGGAAAATTCTGGCCCACGGTAACCCAGATCCAGTTTATCGGCGCCAAGTCATTTGTTGTGATAGCTTTTACAGCAGCTTTCACAGGCATGGTGCTGGGCCTGCAGGGCTACCATACGCTTACCAGATTCGGTTCGGAAGGTTGGTTGGGATCGGCCGTCGGGCTGTCTCTTATACGCGAACTTGGCCCCGTGCTTTCGGCGCTCATGGTGACCGGCAGGGCGGGGTCGGCGATGGCCGCTGAAATTGGGATAATGAGGATTGAAGAACAAATTGACGCCCTCGAGTGCATGGCGATAGACCCTTATTCCTATCTCATTGCCCCCCGATTCATCGCGAGCATAATTTCTCTTCCACTCCTCACATCGTTTTGCAATGCTCTCGGCATTCTCGGCGGGTATGTCATCGGGGTGAAACTGTTGGGAGTAAATGAGGGTTCTTTTTGGGACAGCCTTATTACCAGCGTGGACTGGAACGACATATACATGGGGCTGGTCAAGTCTGTCTGCTTTTCGCTGCTTATCGTATGGATATGCACATACAAAGGCTTCTATGCCGGGGTGGATGAGGGCAGCTTCGGGCCGCAGCAAGTGGGGCGGGCGACTACCGATGCCGTGGTGATTTCATCGATTGCGGTGCTCGTAGGCGATTATGTCATTACCTCGCTCTTGCTTTGATAGACGGATTTGAATGACGAGGGACTTTGAAAATGGAAACCGAACGAAAGGGGTTGGAATTCAGCGTCGGCCTTTTCTTGATTGTAGGTGTGTTCTGCCTTGGGTACCTTTCTTTTAGCCTGGGACACCTTGGTTTTGGCAAAAACCGCTATGAAGTGAAGGCGTTGTTTCCCACGGTTTCCGGATTAAAAACCCAGGCCCAGGTGACAATGGCAGGCGTTCCGATAGGTGAAGTCGAAAAGGTCAAACTCAAGGACGGGCGAGCCGAGATCATCATGGGCATAAACGCAAACGTAAAACTTGAGGATGATTCGATCGCCAGTATAAAAACCATGGGCATCATCGGGGAGAAATTCGTCGAGATTACGCCTGGCGCCTCCGATCAGTATATTGAAGATGGTGGAACCATACGGGAGACACAGCCCCCGATAGATATCGAAGGTCTGATCTCAAAGTTTGTCTTCGGTTCCATGGAGACCAAGAAGCCCGGTGAATGAGAATCTGCAAAGCTCAGAAGTACGGGAAACCGCATGAAAATATTCGTTACCGGTGGAACCGGCTTTGTTGGCAAATATCTAACGCGAAGACTTTCCCAGTCCGGACATGAAGTATCTATTCTTACACGCTCCGCAGCGAGGGCGAAGGGGTCCGTTACATGGGCGGATCTCGTCGAAGGCGATCCGAGAGAAAGCGGAGAATGGCAGCAAAGGGTTTCACAAAGCGATGCCGCAATCAATCTTGCCGGTGAGTCCATCTTCTCCATCTGGACGGATTCGGCGCGAAAGTCCATTTTGGAAAGTCGTATTCTCGTCACTCGCAACCTTGTCGATGCGATTGGCGCTTCAGGGAGAGTAAAGGTTTTGATCAACGCCTCGGCGGTAGGTTTTTACGGGAGCCGTCTGGACGATGAGATTCTGGATGAGGAGGCTCCTCCCGGCGCTGAATTCATGTCCGAGATTTGTGTGCGATGGGAGGATGAGGCTAAAAAAGCGGCGCAATCAGGGACGCGCGTTGCTCTTTGCAGGTTTGGAATAATCCTGGGCAGAGATGGAGGCGCTCTCGCCAAGATGCTCCCTGCTTTCCGCTACATGCTGGGAGGCGTGATAGGCAGCGGCAGGCAATGGATGCCATGGATCCACGAGGAAGATCTTTTCAGCATTTTTTCTCTTTTATTAGGTGAGGGAGCACTTTCAGGTCCGATAAACTGTGTCGCCCCCAACCCGGTCAGAAATGCCGAATTTGCAAAAATCCTGGCAAGAACATTAGGCAGGCCGGTTTTGCTTCCCGCTGCGCCGGCCTTCGTGCTGCGCATTATCCTTGGTGAATTCGCAAACGTTATACTTGAAGGGCAAAGGGTCATTCCGAAAAAATTGATGGAAAGCGGCTTTTCATTCAGATTTCCCACCTTGCAGCAGGCGCTTGAAGATTTAGTCGAATAGAGACAGTGAAACCTGAGGAGCCGCCGCTTAAGTTTATTCCGCCGGTTGCTCAAGGCTGTTCGGAAGTTATCACCAGATTATATGTTGTGGTTTCTCCTCCCTTTTCGAGCTGTATAGTTACCTGCAGCATCCGTTTATCCTTCTTGAAGTGCATGATCTTTATGTTTTCCTGCTCCGCCTGAAAGGCGGCCGTCCAACCCTGCGCCACCAGGGCGTTCCTGTAGAAATCGGCTACTGCGTCGCCTTTGGCGCTGACAGAGACTACGAGCATGGCATGATTCGTCATTTCCATTGCATGCTGCACCGTGGAACCTTGATAGAGAGGAATACCCTTGAGCTGTTCGGGAACCTCGACAGAGAAAGCCTTCCCTGAAATTGAGAGAACGCAAAATGCGCACAAAACGACAAACACCACATTCCCCAGTCTCCTCTCCATCTCTTCTCTCCTCTTTTGTGATCGGCTTTCCATCGGCTGTTATCCTACCAACTTTAGCCCGGTCTTATGCCGATAGAAGCCTGTTTTTGGTATCAAAATGGTCATTCCAAGAAAGCGCACATCAAATTCCTCAAGAGAAATTGAGAGAGTGAGGACTGCCCCGAGGATCCTGACGGAAGATCCACCGCAGAGCTGGACAGAAAACCCCGCGGTGGCTCTCGATCGCAACTTCTCTATTCTTCATAGCTATAGACGGCGCTGCAAAAGATCATGTCATCTTCTTTCTGAAAATATGCCACCTTGGGAAGCACCTTGTTTCTTCGTGGATGGTACCATTTATACGATACCCAGCCGCTGCCCTGGCTATTGGCCTTTTCGACGATCTCCTTGTTAAAAGCCTTGCCGTCGGAATCTTTGACATTGATAAAATCGAGCCCGGCAAATCTGTCGTTGATCCCGTGAGCCAGCATGACCCCCTTGGCGCTCAATACAAAAACATAGAGATCGCCCTGGACAAACATCCCGTTCGAATTTGAAAATTCCGCCAGGGCAACGTCTCTGCCAGCCAATTTGTAAAAATCTATGGCCTGCCCGACCCAGTATTTTGCATATTCTTCGGGTCTCTCGTACATTTGATTCTCCTTCGGCAAAGGTTTCTAATTGCTTTCCCTTGAATAATGCATCAACTTGACTATCTGCGCATGCCGAACCGCATTTCGAGACGGGTTCAGCCCGCAAAACGTCCTGAACAACCCGACCGCTTGAAAAACTATATGATTTACCGATCTACAGTGCAATTGAAACGTGAACGAGGCTAATTTTTTTGATTCTAGACACTATCGTACGCTAAGGACCAGCGTTGTTTTCCACCTCCTGAGGAATGGGGAGAAAATCGTGACGAAAAATACCTTATCGAGATTCAAATAATCATTTAAAAAGTTCGTGCATAATCGGTTGGCCAAAATCTGCCGGCTGTCGAGCCGCTCCGAGCGGGCTGATCGGCATGATCGAGATTCCGGGTTGAGCTCGAAATTCAGAAGCTTGATGAGGATAGTTGAATTGTTCTTCACTAATTCATTCAGTGAGTTTATACTGTGAGGCGTTCGCTGCATGGGATCGGCATTTTGTGAAGGCACGATAATAGGCAATTGTTGCTGGCATTTTAGCGGTCTTTCGCGTCCAATACTCTGATCCGGCACTCTGATACGGCCATTTAGGTTCTGCCGTTCTGATTCTTCCTGTCCTTTCCGGTCCGCCGCACAAATTAAGCCCATTACGACAGATGGCTTCACCATTTTCCTTTTGGACAGAGGAGTACGGGTTGTGATCTCCCCGAAGCTTATGACCGACTTTTTGGCAGTAGCTTTGTATTTGCTCGCCGGGCTGGTGTTTGCGGTAGCTGCCGTTGTCATTCCGAGGCTGATCGTGGGGAAAGGAAGGGGGACGCTGCACGAAGCGACCTATGAGAGCGGCATGGAAACCATCGGCAGCGCCTGGATCCAGTTCACGGTCGTATATTACATCTATGCCCTGATCTTCCTCGCCTTTGACGTCGATGTGCTCTACTTGTTCCCGGTGGCGCTCGTTTATGGAAATTACGCCTATCGTGACCTGATCGCAGTGACGGGCTTCGTGGGAATTTTATCGCTGGCGATCGTCTATGCGTGGCGAAAAGGAGTTTTTGAATGGAAAAGAAGGTGAGGGAACCGGATGCACCGATTGTTCAATTCGCTCTCCTTGATCATATCTTAAATGTTGCCCGGGCCAATTCGCTGTGGCCGATGACTTTCGGCCTTGCGTGCTGTGCAATTGAAATGATGGCCGCAGGAGCCTCTCGCTTTGACTTGGACCGTATCGGGGCAGGTGTGTTCAGACCCTCTCCGCGCCAGTCGGACGTAATGATCATAGCGGGAACGATAGCCAAAAAAATGGTTCCTGCCATTAAAATGCTGTGGGACCAGATGCCCAATCCCAAGTGGTGCATCGCGATGGGCAATTGCGCAATTTCAGGCGGTCCGTTCGAATATGAGGAGCAGTATGCAATTGTGCCGGGGGCCCATCTAATCCTACCGGTGGACATCGTAATCCCGGGGTGTCCTCCCAGGCCCGAAGCTTTGTTCCAGGGGCTGCTCGCCCTCGAGGACAAAATCACACATGGTGAGGACAGAAACATACTGCGACGCTTCAAAAGAGTCTCAGAGGGCTAAACTGAAATGAAAGCAAAGGAAATGGAAAGAGTAATGCTCCTGATGTTTCCGGATGCCCCTCTTGAGAGGGACGAGACCGGATTGACGGGAGCGCAATGGTCAATAATCGTCCCTGCCTCGAGCATCAGGGATGCCGCCAAGGCGTTCGACGGCGCCGGTTTTTTCCTCGAATCGCTAACCGCTCTCGATTTTGAGGATACCTTCGAACTGGTCTACCACTTCAACTACTATGAACCCGGGTCCAGGGTGGTGGTAAGGGCGCCATGCGGTCACGACCAGGTCCCGCCCTCGATTTGTGATGTTTATCGCGGCGCGATTTGGCTCGAGCGCGAGGTGCACGATTTCTTCGGGATCAAGTTTTCAGGAAATCCTGACATGAGGCCTTTGCTGCTCCCTGAAGATGCGGATTATCATCCGCTCAGGAAGACTTTCGGCAAAGTGAGCGCATATCACAAGCGAAAGATGATTTATGGCTGAACAGGACATAACTCAGGCATCTCAACGGGTTTTCTCGTTAAACCTCGGACCGCAGCACCCGAGTACGCATGGTGTTCTCAGGGTACTGCTGGATTTGGACGGCGAATATATTGTCAAAGCCGACCCGGTCATTGGATATGGCCACCGCGGTCACGAGAAGATGGGAGAAAACAGGCAATATAAACAGTTTCTCCCGAACACCAGCAGAATGGATTATCTCTCCGGGATGCTGTTTAATCATGGTTTTGTCCTGGCTGTTGAAAAACTTGTCGGGATCGAGGTCCCAGAGCGTGCGAAATATATCCGAGTGATCGCCTCCGAGCTCAATCGCATATCGAGCCACCTGCTTTGGTTCGGGACGTATCTTTTGGACCTGGGTGGTTTTACGCCGTTCCTGTACACATTCGACGACCGCGAGCAAATTCTCGATATTCTGGATTCGGTTAGCGGTTCAAGGCTTACTTACTCCTATTGTCGTTTTGGTGGGGTCACCAGCGACATCGATTCGAAATTCATCGATATGACCCGCGCCTTTCTCAAACGCATGGAGTCGCGCTGGACGGATTATGACAAGCTGGTGAGCAAGAACATCATTTTCATTCATCGCACCAGGGGTGTGGGCGTCATTGACAGGGAGCTTGCTCGTCAGTACGGCGTCACAGGGCCGAATTTGCGAGCATGCGGAGTAGGTTTTGACGTTCGCAGGAGTGAGCCTTATGAAGTGTATGACAGACTTGATTTCGAAGTACCAACGGGATCGAAGGGCGATGCCCTGGACCGGTATCTCGTGCGTTTCAGTGAGATGCAGCAGAGCTGCCGGATAATCGATCAGGCCCTGGAGCATCTTCCGGGGGGGGAGTTCATTGCCAAGAAAGTCCCACAAAAGCTCGCTCCTCCCAAAGGTGAACTCTATTTTGCCTTCGAAAGCGCCAGAGGTCTTTGCGCTTATTACCTGGTCAGCGATGGCGGCCCGGATCCATATCGCTGCCATATCCGGGTACCAAGCTTTGGCAATCTGAATGTTTTAAACGATGTGCTGCCCGGGACGCTGGTTGCCGACTCAATTTCAATTCTGGGGAGTATCGACGTAGTTATTCCGGAAATCGATAGATAATGTTCAGGAGGATGAGGGATTGTCCGAGATAACGAGTTCCGATTGGTTCCGGGTGATTTTGGGTCTGCTGATTGCAATGGGTTTCTCACAGCTGAACGCCCTGTTCCTGGTGTGGCTCGAGCGAAAGGTGGCAGGGCATATACAGCTGCGTCCCGGCCCGATGGAGGTCGGTCCTCACGGTCTCCTTCAAACCATCGCTGACGGTATCAAGCTGATGGGCAAAGAACTCATAGTACCTCTCACAGCGGACAAGAAGCTCTTTGTTCTCGCCCCGGTCCTTGTTTTTACTCCTGTCCTGATCGGGTTTCTAGTCCTGCCCTTCGGTCCGAACATGGTAATCCGGGATATCAACTTAGGGGTGCTTCTAATTTTCGCTTTTTCGACCTTCACTGTACTGGCGATTCTTGCCGGCGGATGGGCTTCGAACAACAAATATGCGCTGCTTGGGGCGATCCGGTCGGTCGCCCAGAACGTTGCCTATGAAATTCCGCTGCTGCTCGCTGTATTGAGCGTCGTGCTGATGGTCAATTCCCTGAGATTTTCTGAAATTGTGATCTGGCAGCAAAATCATTTCTGGTCCATCTTCCTGCAGCCTGTCGCCGGTCTCATTTATCTCATCAGCGCTACGGCCGAAACCAACCGGGCGCCGTTCGACATCCCGGAAGCCGAATCGGAACTGGTGGCGGGATTTCATACTGAATACAGCGGAATGGGATTCGGGCTCTTCTTCCTCGCTGAATACACCAATATGTTTATCGTGTCTGCGGTTGCTACCGGTCTGTTTTTCGGCGGATGGGACGGTCCTTTCGGGGGTCTTGGAATACCGGGGGTTTTCTGGTTCCTTTTCAAAACGTACGCACTCATTTTTATAATCATGTGGGTGCGCTGGACCTTTCCCCGTGTGAGGTTCGACCAATTGATGAATTTCTCCTGGAAGGTGTTGATTCCGCTCAGTCTTGCAAATCTCGTGTTGACAGCCGTCATCGTCAAATTTGTTCGATAGGAGCAAGGCAGAAAATGAGCTACTTTAAAGAGATATTTTATGGCGGACTCAGTTTGATCGAAGGGATGGCGGTCACCGCCCGGCGGCTGTTCCGTCCTGTGGTTACAGTACAATATCCCCGCCAAAAAATCCCGATCTCCGCCGCTTATCGAGGGCATATAGAACTGAAGATATTCGAAGATTCCAATACGCATAAATGCATCGTTTGCATGAATTGTGAGAAAACCTGTCCCAGCGGCGTCATTCGAGTACAGGGTGTAAAACTGAAAGAAAAGGGTCCTAAAACGTTAACCGACTATGTCATCGATTTCAGCAAGTGCTCGCTTTGCGGCCTTTGCGTAGAAATCTGTCCCACCCAAACTCTTCGGTATTCCAGAGAGTACGAGTTGGTAGGCGAGACTCGTGAGGATTGCCAAATTGACCTGCTGGCAAGGCTGAAAGCGCAGGTTGAGAAAAAAGAAAGAGCAAAGAGACTAGCCGCTTGAATTTTGCAATTAAAATCAACCTTACAAAGCGGAGCGGGAAATAAAAGCCACGCCTTAGAATCCCCGGGCTCAACCAAAAACAACAAACTTTTCAAGGGGGGTATGGATGGGATCTTCCAGCCTTCAAATTTTGATGCAGTCGGCCTTCTGGGGCACAGTCGCCTTGACTGTTGCAGGCGCGTCGATCGCGGTTTTTCCGCGAAATATTCTTTACAATGTGCTGGGTCTGGCGCTGGCGCTAGCCGGGATTGCCGGGCTCTACCTCTGTTTGGGCAGCTTTTTCATTGCCATGATGCAGATCCTTATCTATGTGGGCGCCATTTGCATCGCGATCGTTTTCGCCATAATGCTTTCCAGTCCCCTTCATCTGGAAGTCCCTAAGCGGGCCGTCCCCAAAGTTGCTTTGACAACGGTCGCCAGCGCGGTTTTTTTCACAGCAATGGTTAGTGCGGCGCTTAGGACCGACTGGACGCCCTCGCCCGACCGCGTCCTCGATTCCTCTCTCTGGTCGGTTGAAAACATCGGTCGCGCACTGCTTACGAGGTACGAACTGGTTTTTGAAGTCATCTCGCTTGTGCTGCTCGTGGCAATTATCGGTGCGGCGGTTATCGCCGGATTCAGCCGGAGGTTAAGCTAGTGAACAACCTGACTACTTATCTGATCATCTCGGCCCTTCTTTTTTCCCTCGGCCTGCTGGGAATCCTTCAGCGCCGCAACCTGATCGGGATGTTGATCTCTGTTGAACTCCTGCTCAATGCGGCGAACCTGAACTTCATGGCTTTCAACCGCTTCCTGAATCCTGACCCCGTTGAAGGGCAGATAATCGCTCTCTTCGTTATGGGACTGGCCGCGGCGGAAGCCGCAATCGGCCTCAGCATCATTTTGGCCCTTTACCGCAAAATGCACTCGATCAACATCGAGGGTGCTCAGAAGCTGAAAGGATAGAATCGCGATGGGCGCACTGCTTCATGATCCCGTTCTGTTCGTGACTATTCTGGGTGCAAATCTTCCGTTTCTCTCGATGGCTGTCATTCTGGTTTTTACGAGACCCAATCCCAAACTCTCAAGCAAAATTTCGGTGGGAGCAATCGTCTTTTCGGCGATTTGCTCGCTTTTTTTGCTGGCAAAGCTCTACAGCGCCTCGCCTATCCAGTATCAGACCCTGTGGTTCTCTTCCGGAAAACTGAACATCCCTTTCGGCTATTATCTTGACTCGCTTAGTCTCCTCATGCTCGCCATCGTGGGAGTTATCTCCTGTCTAGTGCAGATTTACTCATTGGGATATATGGCGGGCGATCCCGGATACAGCCGCTATTTCGCCTTGCAGTCCCTTTTCGCATGGGCAATGCTGAACATGGTCATTGCGGGCAGCATGCTGCAATTGTTCGTATTTTGGGAAATGGTCGGTCTCGCGTCCTATTTTCTGATTGGTTTCTACTACGAAAAATGGAGCGCCTCCCAGGCCGGAAAGAAGGCCTTTGTAATGAACAGGGTGGGCGACGTAGGCTTCTTTCTCGGTTTGATCTGGCTTCTCATCGGTTTCGGCAACCTGGGAATTCCCGAACTCAATCACGCCGCAGCCACACAAGCTCTCTCCCAAAGCCTGCTTACTGTTTCCGCGCTGTTGATCTTCTGCGGAGTTATTGGCAAAAGCGCCCAGTTCCCCCTGCTTACGTGGTTGCCCGATGCGATGGAAGGTCCCACCCCGGTCAGTGCTTTGCTTCATTCCGCCACCATGGTGGCAGCCGGTGTTTATATGTTCAGCAGGATCTTTCCTTTCTTCGCTGCTTCGCCGGGCGCAATGGAAGTCGCCCTTGCTGTCGGTACGGCCACCATGCTGCTCTCATCCACCATGGCGATGGTTACATACGACCTCAAGCAGGTCTGGGCCTATTCGACAGTGAGCCAGTTGGGAATGATGGTAATGGCGCTTTCGGCCGGCGGATATTTCGCAGGAGTCTACCACCTCACCACTCACGCCGGGTTCAAGGCTCTTCTATTTCTTTGTTCCGGCATATTCATTCATGAATTCCACACAAACGACATGCGCATAATAGGCAAGGAAGGAGGCCGCAGACTGGTGATACCGATGGCGTGCATCGCTATCGGCGCTCTTGCCCTGTCGGGAGTTTTTCCTTTCTCCGGGTTTTTCAGCAAAGAAGCTATTCTTGCGGTTCTTGCCGCTAAGCCTGATAAAATCTGGCTTGCAGCGGGGCTTCTTGGCGCAGTCATGACTGCTTATTACAGCTTCCGGCTGATTTTCCACATCCTGCTTCCCAAGGGCGGAATAGAGGAAAAGCAACACGTCGAGCAAACTCATTCGTCGCACGCTCACGGAAAAGAACATAACGGCTACATCTTCTGGACGATGGCTATCCCTGTGATGATCTTAGCCGGGGTGACCCTGGTGCTCGGCTTTTTTGAGCATCCGCTGGAGCATTTTCTGACGTCGCACGCCGTTGAGGCCCACCCGGTCCAACATGCCGTCGAGCATGTCGCGGAGCATGGCGGCGGGGCCGACCGGCTCATGATTATGGGTGTTCTGGCAAGCCTTTTAGGCATTCTTGTCGCCTGGTTCGAATATGGAAGAAAAGGGGCCAGCCGAAAAGGATTTCTCAGTTATGTTCCCGCGATCTGGAATCTCTTCGAGCACAGATGGTTCCTCGACACATCTTACCGGAAAATTCTCGACACTCTTGTCTACGGCGGCCTTGCGAGCCTCTGCACCAAAAACGACCGACGCATAATTGACGGGGGAATCGACGGGATCTGCTACTTTATTGAAAGCGGCGGGCGTCTTTTCAGCTTCCTTCAGTCAGGAATGCTTCAATACAACTTGTTGATAATGGTCCTGGCGGCCGGGGTCGCTATCCTTTACCTCCTTATGTAGGCCATGGAGTTAGGGGCTCCGGACTTGGGAATTCAGTGACTTTGGTTTCTAACCATTCGCCAGTCAACGGTTACTATTCACCTTAGGAATTGACTTATGCAAATGGCCGGTTTTCCGATCCTCACCGCGATCCTTATGACCACCGTCTTGGGATTGTTGATCATCCTCTTTATTCCGCCTGAAAGGACCAAGCTGATAAAGCAGGTCAGTCTTGCATGCGCAACGGTCGGGCTGGTCCTGTGCATCTTGCTATATCTCTCATACGATCACCAAAAGGGCGGCCTCCAGTTCGTTGAAAGGGTCCTATGGGTGAAGCGCCTTGGGATATACTGGTTCAATGCCGTGGACGGAATAAACCTTCCCATGTTGCTCCTGACCTCCGTGGTCCTCTTTACCGGCATCTGGACAATGTGGGAATTGGAATACAGGACAAAGGAATTCTTTGCGCTGATGTTCCTCCTGGTCGCAGGCGTTTACGGCGTATTCATGTCAATGGATCTTTTCTGGATTTTTGTCTGGTATGACGTTTCGCTCTTTCCCATGTATCCGTTGATCGCCATCTGGGGGAGCACGCGCAAAGAATACGGCGCAATGAAGCTGACGCTATACCTGCTTGCGGGAAGCGCCCTCATTCTGCCCGCAATAATCTTTCTCTGGGTGCAAGGGGGAGCACATACTTTCGATCTGTTCGAGTTGCAGAGAATCGGCTTTAGTGTTTTCGACCAGAAATTGGCTTTCGTAATGCTCTACGTGGGTTTCGGCATCCTTGCCGCCGTTTGGCCATTCCACACATGGTCGCCGGTTGGCCACGTCGCGGCGCCGACTGCAGTGAGTATGATTCACGCCGGCGTTCTAATGAAGCTGGGCGCTTACGGGATCTTGCGGATCGCAATGACGCTGTGCCCTGCGGGTTTGCAGTACTGGTCGCACCTGATGGCCCTCCTGGCTTGCGTAGGGATCGTTTACGGGGCGCTCGTAGGTCTTGCCCAAACTGACTTGAAATACGTCATCGGCTATTCGAGCGTATCACACATGGGAGTAGTCGGGCTGGGACTTGCGACCATGTCTGTAAACGGCATTAACGGGGCGGTTTTCCAGATGTTCGCACACGGTGTGATGACAGCCCTTTTCTTTTCTTCAGTCGGCTACATTTATGACCGAACGCACACGAAGATCATCCCGGAACTGGGGGGCTTGTCCAAAACAATGCCGATTGCTTCCGCCTTTTTCATTATCGCTGCGCTTGCGGGCATTGGAGTACCGCTGATGGCGAGCTTCTGGGCGGAACTGCTCGTTTTCATCGCAGCCGTGAAAGCTTTTCCGATAGGAGGTATCGTAGCACTCCTCGGACTCATAATCAGCGCGCTCTTCATGCTTCGGGTCGTGCAGAAGACTTTCTACGGGGAAAAAAACCCCAAGTGGGAGCACATTCCCGATGTTTCCGGGTTTCTGGCCGTACCGCGAATCATGCTGGCGAGCATCATTCTCTTTTTCGGAATGTTTCCCAAAATTATGCTCGATGTTATTCAGAGCACGGTTATTCCGTTTGTAAACCAGTTCTAGAGGCGAGGTAAACGAGCGTGATGAGGGATTTCCTTATTTTTCTCCCCGAGTTGTTTTTCATCTTTGGCGCTATTGTATTCTTCATTTTCTCACTGAAAAAGACGGCGGACCCGGTGGCTTTCCATAGGTGGGCGGTTGCCATTGCCGCTGCCGGCCTGCTGGTCACCGTCGCCACATCGCACCAGGCAGGAATGCTTTTTTTCGACTGCTACCGGGTGGATCTCTTCAGTCAGATCTTCAAAGTCCTGCTTGCACTCGGCACGGTGTGGGTAATTTTCTCATCAAGTGAGCTCAAGGGGATCGACCCCAGGCAGCACGCCGAGTACTATTTTCTCATCTTTGTCTGCACGCTGGCTATGATGATGCTGGTTAGCTCGGTGGAGCTGCTTACAATTTACGTCTCCATAGAGCTTTCCTCTTACTCGCTCTACCTGCTCGTTCCTATGAGGCGAAATGCCGGCGAATACGTCGAGACGGGAATCAAATATTTCATGGTGGGGGTTACAGCTTCGGGCTTGATGCTTTTCGGCATCAGCCTGCTTTTCGGAATGGCCCACACTACTTATGTGCCCCAGCTCATCAAAGCGATACCTGGTATTATCGGCCAGCCGGCAACGATAATCGGGCTGTTGCTGGCCCTTTCCGGGTTCTTTTTCAAGCTGGCCCTCTTTCCGTTCCACATTTGGGCGCCCGATGTTTATCAAGGTTCTGCAAACCAGGTGACCACCTACATTGCAACGGCGTCCAAAATGGCCGCTTCGGCGATGATCATCCGGTTTACCGGCCTCTCTTCCGGTGCGAGTCCGGCAATGATCAAGCTGCTGATCGCCCTCTCTATCCTTTCGATGACCTTTGGAAACCTGGTGGCGCTGATTCAGAAGGACATAAAGAGGCTGCTGGCGTACTCCAGCATCGCCCATGCCGGATACATGCTGATCGGGATACTGACACTTACCGAGCGCGGCTTCGCCAGCGCGATTTATTACGCTGCGGCTTACCTTGTAATGAACTACTCGGTGTTCATGGTCATAATGAAGCTGGCAAGCGACGGGAATAACCTGCAGATAAACGAACTTGCGGGTCTTCACAAACGTGCTCCACTGCTTGCCATGACGCTTATGCTGGGCCTTTTCGGACTTGCCGGCATCCCCCCGACAGCAGGCTTTATGGGGAAATTTTATGTGTTCACCGCAGCTCTCGAGAAGGGCTACCTCTTCCTGGTCATCATCGCCATGATAAACGTGACCATATCACTCTATTACTATTTGATGATCATAAAGGCGGCCTATCTGATGCAGCCGGAAAACGAACAGCCCCCTCTGCAGGTTGATTTCTGGTCGTGCTGCATGAGCTACATCCTGGTAATCACGTCGATATACCTGGGAATCTTCCCCGACCGGTTCGTTAATCTAACGGAAGCGGCGGCAAAGACACTCTTTTAGTTTTTGATCTCCGTTTTGAGTTCTTGGTTTTTGTCGGGGTAACACCGAGAGCGGGTAGAAACTCCGAAGGCAATGCAGGGTGCTCAGCCAAAGAGGGACTTATCGCGATCACAAGAACTGACCATTCGTGCTTCCAAATTCTCCCACACGGACAGTTTCCCGGGAGCTTGCACGATGGCGGCCAAGAAGCGATTCAGCTACCAGCCATTCTCGATCTGCCGGTGCATCGAGTCCTCTATCAGCTCGCGAAACCGTAAAACTGAAGAGTATGTGCACGCTTCACACCAGATAGCAGAATACAGTCTGGACCAAAAGACGAGAGAATAGCTTGTCAAAGGAAAGCTCCTTTGAAGCAGTTGTTCACGCCCCTCTGGGGCACCCTGAAACCATGAAAAGTTCGTAATTTTTTGTAGGAGGGGCTTCCAGCCCCGACGGACTTTTCGTAAGAGAGTAATAGTGATAGACGCGCCTCATGCTCGTTTGAAGAATCCTGGCGGAAGATCCACCGGGGAGCTGGACAGAAACCCTCCGGCGGCTCTTCAGCGCAACTTCTCTATTCTTCGTAGTCATAGACGGCGCTGCAAAAGATCAGGTCATCTTCTTTCTGAAAATATGCCAGTTTGGGAAGCACCTTCTTTCTTCTGGGGTGGAACCATTTATAATTCACCCACCCTTTACCCTGATTTTTGGCATCCTCAACAATTTGCTTGATAAACGCCTTCCCGTCGGAATCCTTTACGACTGAGAAATCCTTTCCCACGAACCTCTCGTTGACCCCGTGAGCAAGCATGGCGCCGGTGGGGCTCAAAATAAAAATATACAGATCGTCCTGAACAAACATTCCGTTGGGATTGGAGAACTCAGCCAAGGCGACTTCTTTACCGACCATTTTGCAGAAGCTAACCGCCTGTTCCACCCAGTATTTCGCATATTCTTCTGGTCTTTCGTACATTTAGTTCTCCTTCGGCAAAGGTTTCTTTTGCTTTCCTTTGAATAATGCATCAACTTAACTATCTGCGCATGACGAACACACTTCGAGAAGGATTCTTCCCCAAAAAAACGCTCCGGGCAAGCCCCCAGACTGCTGAGTTTTACCATTCCCCAATCCTCCGTGCAAGCGCAACTTGAATGAGTGTCCATAATTGCTACAGCCTGCCAAACTCGAGAAGGTCAGTTTCCAGCGATTTGGTGAACAAATAATTCGAAAACGGCATTCATGGAAACTTGCAAGCAATTTGGCGCAAAGATTTTGGCCGAAAAGAGGTTATCTTCTATACTGTGCCATGAATGATCTTTGGTTTTGATCCAGATCGCCGGTTTTGAACCATCAGGGAGGAATCGTCATGCCGCTGGTAAACATCAAAATCACTAAAGACGGCGCTACAACCGACCAAAAGGCAAAGCTTATCAAAGGAGCGACTCAGCTCCTCGTTGATGTCCTCGGTAAAAACCCGCAGACAACTGTTGTCATAATCGAGGAGGTTGAAACCGACAACTGGGGCATTGGCGGTGAAACGGTTACCGCCAGAAGGAAAAAGGGCGCCTGAGAAAAGGTGGCAAGATGGGCGCCGGCGGCGGGCGCGAGTGTCGCCAAAGCAGGAATGCCGCCAGCGAACCCGCGCATGAAAAGAAGCTGGCGTAAATATTTGCACTCAAAATATTATACTTGATTTATTTAGACCCGGCAAAAGAGTGACAGCCGAAGGACAAATAAAAGTTTATCTTTTAGCTCCGGCAGGTTATATGAAGAAATTCCGAGAGGCCTTCAGAGTTTACCGAACGAAAATCCACTTTATCGGCAGTTATCAAATTTAACATTTTCTTAGCTATTTTGACTTGATTTTGTAACATTTCCTCTCTAGATTCGCGCTTAGTAGTTTTTGGGGCTTCACTGGACAATAATCAACGAATTACATGACATATCCAAGGCGTACTGCCGGGGGGCTGTCCCATATTGGAGCGCGATTACGGCCCGGGCCAGGTCGCCGAATAGCTCACGCCGCCGGCTATTGATAGCTTGGCCTCACCTGATTGAACGACCGGCTGTCAATGGTAACGCCGCTGGTGGTGGTGTGTCGTTTGGGCGCGTAGTGTCATTTCCGACCGGACACCATGCCGGCAGCCATGGGGTACGGGATTAGCTTAAAGCAGGCCGGAATTCGGATCAAACGCTCTTTGGCATAAAACAGCTTTGAAATAGTCAAGTGGTGCTTACAGAGTATCCCCCGCCGCAAAGGACTTCTATGAAAAAACGCCTTTGTTCTTTGTTCGTAAGCTTTTTGCTCGTTCTTCTATTCACAATCGCGGCGCCTGCCGGCGATGTCGTCTACACCTATGATCAGCTCAACCGCCTGATAACCGTGGTGTATGCTGATGGGACAACCGTCCAATACGGCTACGATGAACTCGGTAACAGGATTACTCTGAATGTAAGCAAAAGCACGGATCTCAACGCTGGCTTCACAGCCTCGCCATTGAGCGGCCCGTCACCGCTTACGGTAAATTTTACAGATCAATCGACAGGGTCAATCAGCTCCTGGTCGTGGAGCTTCGGAGATGGCGGGAGCAGCATGAGCCAGAATCCGAGCCATACGTTCACTGGCGCGGGAAATTACACGGTAACGCTTTGCGTGTCCTACGGCTCGTTATCCTCTTGCCAATCGTCAAGCATAACGGCGAATGCTGAAGGGCCAGCTGCGGCCTTCACTGCCTCGCCGACTAACGGCACGGCCCCGCTTTCCGTACAGTTTACGGACAACTCCACAGGGACGGTCACAAACTGGAACTGGAGCTTTGGCGACGGGGGGACCAGCACCAGCCGGAATCCTACTCACAACTATGCAAGTCCGGGCAATTATACAGCTTCTCTTACAGTTTCCGGCCCGGGCGGATCAGCCGGCCCTGCAATTTCTACCGTCACGGTAAATGCCGCTGCACCTGGGGCGAACTTCAACGCCGCTCCCACAAGCGGCACTGCACCGCTTACGGTCTCTTTCACAAACAATTCCACCGGGATAATATCTTCATGCTCATGGAATTTCGGTGACGGGGCGACGAGTAATAGTCAAAATCCAAGCCACACCTATACGGCTCCGGGAACTTACACGGCGAGCCTGACGGTCAGCGGTCCCGATGGGTATTTGAGCACCAAGAACCTTTCCATTACAGTCAATCCAGTTCTTGCGCCCGCTGCGAACTTCACTGCAACCCCGACCAGCGGAACTTTGCCCTTGACAGTCGCTTTCGCTGATAGCTCAACCGGCACCATCACTCAATCGTCTTGGGATTTCGGCGATGGCTCAACCAGCACGAGCCGGAATCCAACCCACATCTATACCTCTGCGGGCAGCTTACACGGCTACTCTTGTCGTAACCGGCCCTACCGGGCTCACGAGCAACACAGGCATTTCAATAACGGTAACCCCGGCAATCGCACCGGCGGCAAACTTCAGTGCAAATCCAACGAGCGGGGATGCTCCGATAAGTGTCCAGTTCACTGATGCTTCCACAGGAGTGGTTAATAGTTGGACATGGAATTTTGGAGACGGAAGCACCAGTACGATCCAGAACCCTCAGCATATTTATTCCACCCCAGGGACATATACTGTCAGCCTCACTGTTGCCGGCCCCGGGGGATCGAACACCGACACACAAACCAATATTATCAACATAAAGCCGTCTTATGGCGTAGACCAATACACCAAGCTCATGCTCCATTTCAACGGACCAAACGGGAGCACGACCTTTACTGATTCCGAACTGTATCCAAAAACAGTAACCGGATACGGCGATGCACAGATAAGCACGGCATACGGCATGTTCGGGGGTTCTTCGCTCTGGCTTGACGGCAGATATTCCTACCTCACTGTTCCTCCCAGCGCCGATTGGAATTTTTCAGGGGACTTCACCATCGATTTCTGGTGGTACGACCCTGCGGTCGCCAACGCGAACAGCCCGATTCTTACGTCGGGAAATACCCTTGTCGACGGTATCTCGATTCAGGACGTGGGGGGCACGTTATATCTTTTCATGTCGTCCGACGGATCATCAGCCGACATTGCCACTATGGTCCGGATGGGAACTGCGAGCGGCACCGGGTTTGACCATTTCGCCCTCGTCCGGGCTGGCCGCACCTATTATATTTTCCAAAACGGCATCATGACTAACTCATTTATGTCTCAGCTTTCGCCGTACTACAACCCCTCGAACAGTCTCTACATCGGCTACTATAATATGCCCGGCTACGCAACGCTCTATGCGACAGGCTACCTCGACGAGTTCAGGGTATCGAATGGCATCGCAAGATGGTCCTCCAACTTCACCCCACCGATCGCTCAGTTTACTGCCGGAGCAACGCCCCCAACAGCCGGCTTTTCAATCACTGTAACCGCCCCGCTTTCGATTCAGGTGACCGACACTTCCACGGGTGATGTAAATAGCTGGCTCTGGAACTTCGGTGACGGAAGCACCAGCACACTGGAATATCCAGCCGGCCACACTTATGCGGCGGCCGGCGCCTACACAGTCAGTTTGACCGCTTCGGGTCCGGGAGGGACCAATGCCTGCAGCAGCTACATTACCGTTTCGTCCGGGCCTATTACCTATGCTATAACGGCCTCAGCCGGCGACAACGGCTCTATTTCTCCTTCAGGTGCGGTGACCGTTGCCTCAGGAGGAAATCAAACCTTTTCCTTCACTCCGGCGGCAGGATACACGGTCTCAAGCGTAACTGTCGATGGGACACAGGTTGGGCCTGCATCGAGCTACACCTTTACGAACGTGACTGCCAACCACGCCATCAGCGTTGCTTTTGCCGAGTTGATGACCTCCCCCACGGCAGCCTATAGCCTTC
>Ga0326728_10006159_pt1 | contig 32666 bp, 22 predicted proteins | sample MB3enrmetagenome_FD_207602 | JGI IMG/M metagenome (GOLD analysis project Ga0326728, IMG submission 207602) | Lab enriched peat soil microbial communities from McLean, Ithaca, NY, United States - MB31MN | ecosystem: Environmental > Terrestrial > Soil > Wetlands > Peat | place: USA: New York... | reverse complement strand
GAAGAATCTCCGCAGGGTGAAGCTGAAAGCCCGGATGGAGGTTCGCGGATAGCGTGTAGCAATCCGCGCCGGCCGCGAAGGTCACCAAGTATTCGCGGCGCAAGCCTTACCGCCGGAGCGCGCAGGGACACGGCTTGCCGTCCCCTCGATGTCGCGGCAGTTATGTGGTTACCCGCGGGCGGCCACAAGGGCTGCCCCTACGGCGGGCCAGATGCTGGCGCTACCTGGGGCCGGTTCCCTTTCCTTCGAGCTCGTCGGCCAAAGGCGAGGCATCGTAGAGGTCACGCAGTACCTCGATAATGGCATTGCTGTGGACCGCCACAGCGCGGTTGTTTGCTTCGTAGTATACGAAGTCGCCGACCAGGCTCTCGATGTTCCCGTCGAAAATCAAACCTACCAGTTCGCCTTGCTTGTTGACGACTGGCGACCCGGAGTTTCCCCCGATGATGTCGCAGGTGCTGACAAAATTCAGCGGGCCGGCCATGTCGAGGCGGCTCCGGCGCTCGAGGTAGCGCGCCGGGAGACTATAAGGGAACTCGAGGCCAAAGCTATAGGCCCGGTCGTAAAGCCCATAGAAGGTGGTTAGAGGTGGCGCTTGAGTCCCGTTCATGGGGTAACCCTTGACTGTGCCATAGGTCAGACGGAGAGTGAACGTGGCATCGGGGTAGAGTGACTTCCTATAAACGGCGAAGCGGGCCTGGCTGATTTTTTCCCCTGCCGGAGTCTCGACGCTTTCCACCTTGTCCTCGAAGGCCCTGGTTCTCGAGCGATCGAAGGGGTCGACGGCGCGCGCTAGCACAATCATGGGATCGCTGGACGCCTGAACGGCTGCCTCGCCCCCCTCCACCAGTGCCTTGCGGGTGGCAGGGTCGGTCAGCTTGGTTCCCGCGATTGCCTCCTGTGCAACTTCCGCGGGCGTGCGGCCCCCTAGCACAGCCTTCACATAGGGATCGCTGGCGCTCAGTTCCTCAACGGAAAGCTGCAGCCCCTCTTGCAACATTGCTTTTTCAAAAGCAGGATAAACCGGCGCTGGCGAGAAGAGGCGAAAACGAAGGGAATCGAGCTGGGAATCGTGATACCCTTCGAGTCTTACTCCATCGGGCTTTTTCACCTCGGCCACATACTGGACAATGCTCAGTGCAATCCCCAACAGGCGGGACCCGCGGAAGCCGCGAAACCGGCCCCCCGATGCCGCCGCTAACGACCAGCCTCGAGTCGCAACCTCGGCAAGCTTTGCCATTTCTCGATGCTTGATCTCGGCTTGGGCAATGGCATCCCAGGCCCCGCCATAGGCTTGCTGCCACGCCGGATTGCTTGCCACCAGGGCACGAAAGCTCGTCTCGTCATTCTGCATCTTGGCTATCACGTTCTTGTCTGCCAAGCCCTGTGCGCGGCCATCATAGGCCTTCAGGGAATTCGAGATACCAAAGATCATGTTGGCTGCCTGCCGGGCCTGCTCAGGTCCCTGGGCGGCATATTGCTTCGCGGCTTGCAACCACCGGTTGAGGATCTTAAGCTGCAGAGGCAGGTTGTAGTCTCTCAAAGTCTCGATTTGAGCCATGGTTTCGAGGCGCGAAGTGGAGCCGGGGTTCCCTGAAACAAAGACCAGTTCGCCATCGCCCGCGCCCTTCGCATTCCATTTCAGATAGTCATGGTTTTCCATCGGTCTCCCATTTTCGTAGACACGAAATAGAGCGAAGTCGATGTCATAGCGGGGGTAGGTGAAGTTGTCGGGGTCTCCTCCAAAGAAAGCGATTTGCTGTTCGGGAGCGAAAACCAGGCGCATGTCGGTGTATTTCTTGTATTGGTAAAGCCAATATTCGCCGCCCTGATAAAGTGTGACCACATCGGAGCGCAGACCGGTCTTTTCCAAGCTCTCCTTCTCAATGCTTGCTATTTCCGCTTTTCGTGCCTTCAAGGCAGCTTCATCGCTCATCCCCGGCTTGACGGCGCTGCGCACTCGCCGGGTGACGTCTTCCATGGCCACCAGGACGTTCACTTCCAGGTCAGGGCACTTCAGTTCTTCCGCCTCCGTCCGCGCATAGAATCCATCCTTAACGTAATCCTTCGCGGGCGAAGAGACCTTTTGCAATTGGCCGAGCGCCACGTGATGGTTGGTCAGCACAAGTCCATGAGGGCTCACAAAAGAGCCGGAACCGCCGTCGTTAAAACGCGCGCTGGCGAGGCGGAGGTGGTCGAGCCATTCTCGAGTAGGCTGGAAGCCATAGCGTTCTTTGAGCTGTTTGAGCGGGGGATTGTCAAAGGTCCACATTCCCTCATCCGCCAGGGAAACAGGGGTGCTGAGTAAAGCCCAACTGGCAAGAGTCAGTAAGATCCAAACCCTTCCTTGTTTGATAAATCTAATCATTTGTACCTCTCGTTCTCAAAAGGAGTGTCATACAAGCGGGGACTTCCATTCTGGAATCCCGGGAACTCGGAAGTCTACACCCGAAACAGGCATTTGGGAATTGGCCCCGGAGTCTGAGAGCGGAGTATGCGCGCCGTCCGCCAGAAGTTGTCGGGCTTGCCTTACCTTCAATGTCGCGCACCGAGGCGACGAGGCAGGATTCCCGCTTGCGCGGGAATGACTGGGGTAAAGTGACGTTCAGGAGGGCATTGGTGGTGTGCCGAAATGTAGCTGGCCCCGGTCGCTGCGGAGACGAGCAAGGGGGGATGGGGCACTGAGGTCTCTATGGGGCTTGCCTGGCGGCGATTTGAGATTAGAGACTGCAGATTTCAGACGCGCGTCTGGCGGCAATTGGAGATTCCGAATTGCAATTTTCAGACGCGCTATGTGCCGGCCAGGATGCGTTGGTAGAGGTTTTCGTAGAGAGGAATAATCTTCTGGCTACAGAAGGTAGTGGAGGCGCGATGCCGGGCTGCGATGCCCATCTCCTCGCGCCGGCGCGGGTTGGTGACAATCTCGAGGGCGCGCGCGGCCATAGTTTTCACATCATGCCCCGGCACCAGAAAGCCCTCCACTCCGTTTCTGATGACCTCGGGTAATCCCCCCACCGCCGAGCAGACGGCAGGAACGCCGCAGGCCATGGCTTCGAGGGCGGCCAAGCCAAAGGACTCGATTTCGCTGGGCAAAAGGAGGACGTCGGCGCAGTTGAGGAGTTCCTGCACCTGGCTCTGTTTGCCGAGGAAGAAGACGTCCTTGGTCAAGCCCTTTTCCCGGACCAACCATTCCGCGATGGTGCGCTCCGGGCCATCCCCAATCATGAGGAGCTTGGCCGGAACTTCCGCCCGTACGGCGGCGAAGATATCGATCACATCCGGAATCCGCTTGACCGGACGAAAGTTGGACAGATGCGCGAGGATGGGCTCACCCTGGGGCGCGAATTCATCGCGCCGGCAATTTGCGTCGCCGGGCTGGAAGACGTCGCAGTTGACAAAGTTGGGAATCACTTCCACCGGACGTTGGATATCGAGCTCGCGCAGGGTCACCGTGCGCAGGTACTCGGAGATGGCGGTCACCCCGTCACTCTGTTCGATGGAAAACCGCGTGATGGGCAAGTAGGAGCGGTCCACACCCACCAGGGTAATGTCTGTTCCGTGCAGTGTAGTGACGAAAGGAAGGCGATGGGGATGAAGCATCGCGCGGGCCAAATAGGCGCTCACCGAGTGGGGGATAGCATAATGGACGTGCAACAGATCGAGCGATTCGTTCACCGCCACGTTCGCCATCTGGGTGGCTAAGGCCAGCGTGTAGGGGGGGTGATTGAACAAGGGATAATTGAGCATCTCTACTTCGTGGAAGTGAAGGCGCTCGGAGGGCTCAGTCATGCGAACGGGAACGGCGTAACTAATGAAATGGATGTCGTGCCCGCGCGCGGCTAATTCCAGACCCAGTTCAGTGGCGACGACTCCACTTCCGCCATAGGTAGGGTAACAGGTTATGCCAATTTTCATGGGGTACCTTTAGGATCTGATCCGGCCCTGTAGATGCTAACCGCGATTTCTTGCCACGCTCTATCGGCCCTGGAAAGAAATCCCGGCTAAGAGGGGGGAGTTTTCTTCTTGGGCTGGCCGCCCGCCAGAACCACAATTCGCGTTACGGTCCTGCGATCACCCTTCTGGTCATAGTAGACCAAAACATTGGTGCCAGGTTTCAATGTCGTCAGTTTAAGCTTATCCCCGTCGGCGCTAACCACATGGATTTTCTTCTTAATCGGGAAGAATTCCGTCGATTTACCATCCATGTTGTCGACGTTTATAACCTCGCTCTCGAGATCAATGGATTTCACAACGCCCATGAAGGCCTGCTGCGTGACTCCGGGGGAAGTGATTTTGTCGAGGCCCGGAACCCTGGGCTTGCGCTGCTCCTGCGCCCCGAGCGTGGTGCAGAGAGGTAGGCCCCAGAGAACCAGGGCGAATAAAAGGCTGGCGAGAAGGTTCAAGGGAACCATCGCGCACGAAGGCCCTGTCGTGGGGCGAGGCGAGGCAACGATCCTTGTTGTCGAGCTATTGACTGGCTGACAGTTGGACGTTAATTCGGGATTCACCTTTATGCTCGCGCGGCAGAGTGAAACCGCAACGTTATCCTAGGCGCGGGAGGTTCCAGTGTCAAGGCTGTATAAACTCGTCTTGCCCATTGTCCGGAAGGCGATTGCCATCCCCGCCGCCTCCGTGCTTGTTTTCGTTCTCTTTATAGATATACCGGATGGCGGACTTCATGATCAAGAGGTTGGGTTCATTCGCCCTATGGACCTTGATGCAATTCTTGTCGTACCACTCGATGACGCCGTGGATGACCTCGTCGCCGTTGAGGACCACCACCATGGGCGTTCGCGCCTGCATTTGTTTCAGGTAGTAGAAGTTCTCGGCGCTGGTTTGTTCGGGAGGAGCAGGCTTTTTGCGCTGCATCCGTGCACCCATTTGATCCTGGACTTCGGACAGCGTTGGACGGATGAGTCGTCGGTTCATGATGGTTTACTCCTTCGGCCTGGTCTGCCGAGGCCTCAAGTTCAGAGCTTCTCCCTACAGAATTGGCGCCTATAACTTCTCTTTGTATAGACGCGCGCTTTGTCACCCGGGTTTCTTCCAGGTTGATAAAAGAGCCATTCTAGGGCGAAAGCCGCCGATACACTACATCTTATCATGAAGCCTCCGGAGCGGCAACCAAATCCTCCAACAATATTCAAGGAGTCGAAAATTGGTAGCGCCGACTCCCGGTTTTGGGGTCCGCCGCTTGTCCACAGTTTACGAAGGAGCCGCGGACCCCAAGACCGGAGCTTCGCGCTACTTCGCCCTCCCCAAAACTTCCAATCCTAGCGCCTCCAAGCCGAGTTGCTGGTTTACATTGCGAATTTGCAGCCGCTTGGCCTCGTCCAGGCCGGACTTTAAGAGTTCAATTCCCTGGAGCCCCAGGCCGGCCGCCCAAGCCTGAAGCCGCGGGAGCACATCCACGTTGGTCACTTCGGTTTCCGGCCCTTCCAGGAGCACGTGAAGCAGGTCCCGCAGAAGGGAATAGCCGATATCGAGTGTGGCTTCGAAGTCGTCCCGGCTTTCGGCGAGCGCCTTTGCCGAATCAAAAAGTGGCCGCCAGTCCGTAGTGCCCGGAGAAGCGCGAAGGCGTCGCGCGACCACTCCTAGGAATTCCAACCAAGGCCTGCGCCGCTGTTCATAGGCCGCAAGATCAAAACTTCTGGCTTTGGCCACGCTGCCAGAAGCCACGCGTGCCGCGAGGACCAACTGTGTCTTGTTTAAGCTTTCCCGCTTGTTCAGCAGTTCGAGGATAGTAGATTCCGCCACGGGCTGAAACGGGATATGCATACATCGGGAGCGAATGGTTGGACGCAACTCGTAAGGATTGGGACAAACAAGAATGAGGGAGGTGGTCTCGGGCGGCTCTTCGAGCACTTTGAGCAGCAGGTCCGCAGCCTGCCAGTGAATCGTCTGCGCTTCATCAATAATAAAAACACGCCGCGGGAACTCGAAGGGCCGGGTGTAAGCCACCTGGCGCAGTTGCCGGATTTGTTCTGTCAGAATGAAGCGGGTGAGAGGTTCGAGGATCTGGAAATCGAAATAAACCAAACCCTCCACCCGTCTCGCCGCTTCTTTAATCTCCCTCCGCCGCGCCAAGTCCTCTTCCGCAGTGGCAAACATCTCTTTGGCTTTACGGCAGCGGGGGCAGTCGTCGCAGAAGTCGCCCTCACTTCGCTCGCACACCAACGCCTTGGCCAGCATCCGCGCCAAGGTCTTCTTGCCTACCCCCTCGGGACCTGAGAACAACAGACTGCCAGGAACGCGACCGCTCGCCACCATCTCGCGCACGCACGCGAGCGCTTTGGGGTTTCCGATGAATGAGTCAAATGGCATAACGATTTTGGATTAGCCTGATTAAGGGCTGAACCCCGCTGATTTTGGCGATCCTCCCGCTCGTGCTGCTTCGCAGCCGCTTCTCCGCACTAAAACCCTCTATCGTTAGATGCCTGTAAACACTCGAAGATTGTCTAAAACAATGGGCATGAGAATGTGGGGGCGGCCCTCCTGGCCGCACTGGGCACCCCTACGCCAGTTGGCGGATTGCCCCTAGTGTCCTGTCCCACTTTATTGTTGACAATGCGCAGCTTGGCTCGAACCCCCTCGCCCGGCCCGCCCCGGTTGAAGAAAGCGCCGGCGGCGGCCCGCCCTCTCCCCCAAGGGGGAGAGGGGCATTGTCAACGATGATGCGGGACAGAACACCAGGATGGCAGCTTGGAAGTGTTTCTCCGCCGCCTGTGTAACCGCCGAGCCAAGAAAGCGTCAACGACCTTGCGAATCCCTGCTTGGACTTCCGCCACCGGCCCGTTTGCTCGCACGACCTTCACCCTGCGGGGCTCCTTGCGACCGACGGCCAGGTAGCCGCGACGAACTCTCTTGTGAAAGCTCACGCCCTGCAATTCGAACCGTTCCTGCCCTGATTTCCGCCGTGACTGGCGGCCTTGGGCTCGCTGGAGCGAGAGATGGGGATCGAGATCGAGAACCAGCGTCAAGTCGGGCTGGGTGCGAGCGCAGACGATGCGGTCGAAGGCCCGCACAGCCTCCTCGCCCAACTTTCGCCCATACCCCTGATAAGCGAACGAGGCATCATTGTAGCGGTCACTCACCACAATCTCGCCCTTCGCCAGCGCCGGCCGGATTACCTCCTGCAAGTGCTGGGCGCGGGCCGCATACATTAGAGCCAACTCCGCCAGTGGAGCGAGGCGAGTGGTAGTCGGGGCTAAGAGGATTTTCCGAATCCGCTCGCCCACCCTCGTCCCCCCCGGCTCGCGCGTGGCGCGCACCGGGAGCCCTCGCTTCTTCAGGTGTTGAACGAGGAGGCGGAGTTGCGTGCTCTTTCCCGTCCCGTCTATTCCTTCCAGGGTGATGAAAAGGCCGCGCTTCATCGGGCTCCTGTCCGTGGTCCGTAGTCAGTCGTCCGTGGCGCTTCAGAAACTCTGGGGCCTCCCATTCACGACTGACCACGGACAACTGACAGGAGAGACATCGTACCATTGGGAGTTACCGCGAACAAGGTGCCTTCCGGCAGCCAGGGGCTGACAAGCGCAATTATAGCCCTCTTTCCCAAGGAGTCTGTGTGAGAATAGGGTTTGCATGCCATCCCGAGGAGTCCGCCATTCTTATTGGCGGACCATGAGGAATCTCGCATAGCCTTTCTCCCCTCCTTAAGTTAAGGAGGGAGTGGTTGGTCGATGTTCGCTCCCCTAGCCACCACCCTGGCCCCTCCTCGGTGAGGAAAGGGGTCATTTTCAGAGCGGAATGGTAGAATGACATGCTCTTGAAGGCAGTCAGGAGCGTCCGGATCGGTTCCGGAGAGTTGTCATGACCGAAATCGAAGAGAACCTTGCGCGGGTGCGAGAGCGTATCGCCGCGGCCTGCGGGCGTTGCGGGCGTGGGCCGAACGACGTGAAGCTGCTGGCCATTTCAAAAACTTTCCCGCCGGAGAGCATTCGCGCGGCGTATGAGGTTGGGTTGCGCGATTTTGGGGAGAATCGCGTCCAGGAAGCCAAAGCCAAACGCCCAGCGCTCGCGGACTTGAGCATCACGTGGCACTTGGTGGGCCACCTTCAGACCAACAAAGCCAAGGCCGCGAGGGAACTGTTTCATTGGGTGCACTCCGTGGATTCGTTTCGGCTGGCTCAGAAACTGGAGCAGGCGGCGGCACCGGAAGGTGGCCGGTTGCCGATACTTCTGGAGGTCAACCTGGGAGGAGAGGAGAGCAAGGCGGGGGCTGGGGAGCCGGAGATAGCCCAACTCGCGGAGCAGATCAGCCAGCTTGCAACGCTCGAAATTCGCGGCCTCATGGTCATCCCTCCCTTCTTCGACGATCCTGAGCAGGTGCGGCCCTATTTCCGGCGGCTCCGGGAACTGGCGCAGGAGATTGACGCAAGAAGCATCGCCCGTGTCTCCATGCGGGAGCTCTCGATGGGCATGAGCCACGATTTCGATGTCGCTATCGAAGAGGGAGCGACTATCATTCGAGTGGGAACCGCTATCTTTGGGCCGAGGAGTGAGCAGTAGGCAGAAAGCAGAAAGCAGAAAGCAGAAAGCAGAAAGCAGAAAGCGATGGGCTTAAGGGGTGGGAGCAGGACAGGCGCTAAACCCAAGTCTCAAATCTCAAATTTCAAATTCCAAATCTCAGACCTGACCTCTAACACCGCTCCAGCCCCGTTTTTCGGCGGATTTCGGACAAATCACAACCGGCAACACACCACTGATTACGGACGACTGACGACGGACAACTGATGACGAATAGCTCGCAACGGACAACGGACGAATGACGACGGACAACTGATGACGAATAGCTCACAACGGACAACGGACGACTGACGACGGACAACTGATGACGAATAGCTCGCAACGGACAACGGACGACTGACGACGGACAACTGATGACGGATAGCTCGCAACGGACAATGGACCACGGACAATGGGCAACTGACGACGGACAATGCCGATGTCGAACTTTAAAGTCGATCAAGACAGTGTGTCTTTCTGGCTCAAGGTGAAGCCCCGCAGCGCCCGCGAGGGCTTAGCCTATGACTCGAGTGGGGAACTGCGTCTCGAATTACACGCTCCGCCCAGCGAGGGTGAGGCCAACCAGGCTTGCATCTATTTTTTCGCGCGCGCACTGCGTTTGCCTCAGGCGTGTGTGGCCATTATCTCAGGGCAAAGGTCTCGTCGGAAGCTCATCCGCATTACGGGCCGGTCAGCCGCCGAGACCGTGGCCGGACTCAGGGCGCTGGCCTCGTCTGGCCGCAATGACTGATACGTGGCAGGGCAAGCTTACACCTACGATCCATAGGGGGACGGCTTTGCCGTCCCCTCTGTACCACTATTGGCGAATTTCTTCGTGGCGCGCAAAGATTTCGCATCGAAGGAGCCGCTCTCGCTAGGTCCTCTTGAATTTGGAATCTTGAATTTCGCATTGCGGCTCCACCGCGTTGTGGTATATCGATTACCGAGAAAGGCAGGGCAAGCCCTCGCCCTACAAGCTTGCAAGCGGGCGCAGCTTCATCTACCTTTCAGGATTACATCAGTATCAATCAGGAGGTCTGGCATGATGGAGTCACGTCGTTTCAGGGCTGGCGCTCTCGGCCACCAAAGCCCTCTGCGAGGTTGGAAAGCGTGGCGCGGGCTCGCCGCGCTCTGCGGCTGCATGTTCCTTGGGACGATAATTGCCACGTCTGCGGGGTCGATCGGCAACTTCGAACACGAGATCGACATCGGCGGGCCGCTGCGTGCCGGCTCGGCAAGCTACGACGCCGCGCGGGGCGAATACCGGATTACAGGTGGCGGCGCTAATATGTGGGGCCAGACGGATGCGTTTCATTATCTCTACCAACAGGCCTCGGGGGATTTGACGCTTTCGGCCGCGGTACATTTTCCGCAATCCGGCGGGAACGAACATAAGAAGGCAGGCTGGATGGTCCGGCAGCAACTTACCCCTAGCTCGCCTTACGTGGACGTGGTCTTGCACGCCAGTGGGCTCGCCAGCCTCCAGTACCGGCTCACGGAAGGCGGCGAGACGCAGGAGGTCCAGTCGAAGATCTCCATGCCCGAAACTATTCGCTTGGTCCGCCTGGGGAACTCTTTTTCTCTATGGGCGGCGCGCGCTGGCGGGCCGTTAGAGTTGGCTGGTTCTGTCGAAGTCCCTCTGCACGACCCTGTCTATGTAGGCTTGGCAGTGTGTGCTCATGATGCCGCAGCCCTGGAGGAAGCTGTGATTTCAAACGTGGGTCGGCTCGAGTTCAAAGAGGAAGAAGAGCGCGACCAGCCGGTGGAAAGCCGCCTGGAAACCATCTCCGTGGACGGCGCTGAGCGCCGCGTCGTTTATCGCGCCGAGAAACGTCTTGAGGCGCCCAACTGGTCGCGGGATGGAAAGTTGCTGCTCTTCAACAGCGGGGGACGAATCTACACCGTGCCGGTCGTGGGCGGCGAACCTCGCCTTCTGGATACAGGGGAGGCCACTCACTGCAACAACGATCACGGGTTTTCGCCTGACGGCCAATGGCTGGCGGTCAGCAATTCGCCGGCCGAGAGTTCGCTGATTTATGTGCTTCCAGCCTCGGGCGGGACGCCGCGCCGCGTGACCGAGCGCGGGCCTTCTTACTGGCATGGTTGGTCCCCGGACGGCAAGACGCTCGCTTATTGCGCGGAGCGAGGCGGCAACTTCGACATCTACACAATTCCGGTCGAGGGCGGTGAGGAACGCCGGCTCACGGATGCGCCTGGCCTGGACGACGGTCCGGATTATTCACCGGATGGCCAGTACATTTATTTCAATTCGGAACGCACAGGCTGGATGCAGATTTGGCGCATGCGGCCGGATGGAACTGCTCAAGAACAAGTGACGAGCGACGATTACGCCAATTGGTTTGCTCATCCCTCGCCTGATGGGAAATGGCTGGTGTTTCTGTCGTTCGACAAGCACGTGAAGGGGCATCCACCCAATAAGGACGTCAGGCTGCGCCTGATGCCCGCGGCGGGCGGTGAGCCGCGCATCCTGGTGAAGCTATTTGGAGGGCAGGGGACAATGAATGTGCCCTCCTGGTCGCCGGATAGCAAATATCTGGCGTTTGTGAGTTATCGACTGCTGAAGTAGGGCCGCCCCTACGCGCTTAAGCCCACGTCCGTAATCCGATGATGCCCCAGTAGGCAAGGTACACCGTGGCTATCAGCAATGCCACAGTGACGGCCATCGTGTATCTGCGGACGCCTCGGCGGACTGCCCCGGCGGGCGCCCGCCACAAGGCAACGGCGCTCGCGACGGAGGCCACGGCAAAGACAATGGTGTCCAAAAAGACAGCTACGGACCATGCGGTCAGATCCCCCAGGCGCTCGATCAGATCGTCGCCGCACAGAATAAACATGACTACAAAGGCAATCAGGCTCAACACCGCCACTAGGGGCCAGGCCCGCATGGCGCGCTCTTGAGGACGGCGGCGCTTCTTGCTGAGGCCGCCTAGAATCCAGAAGGGCGCGTAAATCGGAATCGACACGATGCAAAGCAAGACGAAGATGGTGAGCGCGATCTCTAGGATAGCCAGCGCTGCCGGGATGCGCTTCATGGTAGTCATCCCTGCCTGGAAGAAGCGGCCCTCTTCGTTTGACGCAAGCAGCAAGAGCGTGGCGACGGGCTCAGGAAGGTCCTTTTTCGGGACGTATCGGAACTGGCTGTCCGCAACGGGAAGAAAGGTTTGATTCCGTCCACCCAAATTCGTGAGGAGCAGCTTGCCGTCCTTCAAACTCGCCAGGCTAAGTCCAGCCAAACGCTCGATGAAATGGGCCAGTTCGACGCGGGGTGAGTCCGGCTCATACCAACCCACGTAATCAGCGGCGTTTGGCGGCAGAGAGGCAACGGGGGGCAAAGACGGTTTCTGCAATTTGACTGTGATGTAGGCGCGAATCACCTTGCCAATGCGCTGATAAGCATTCCCGTTTCCGGAGTTGAGGCTGTAAAAATAGCCCACGCCGTATTCGGGCAGGTACGCCATCTCGGTGAGTCCGCCGTTGACGCCTCCGTTATGCCCGTGGTACACGAAACCCTCATGGACGCTCCAGTAGTTGCTCAAGCCGTATCCATACCTCATTCCTTCTTTGGCTGCCCAGGTGCTCGCGGGGATTTCCATGCGATCGATGTCGGCGGCCGGAACGATCTGGACGCCGTTGGCCATGCCGCGGTTGAGGTAGAACTGGACATAGGCCGCCATGTCGCGGGCGGAAGCGTTAATGGAACCCGCAGGGCGGTAGATGATATTCCAGTAGGGGTAGGGAGTTTTGCCATCGCTATGATAGAGAGTGACCGCGGTTGCCGCGGGCGGCGGGAAATAGGTTGCAGTCTTCATACCGATGGGGCGGAAGAGGTTCTGCTCCACGAAATCTTCGAAGCGCTGGTTCGTGATCTTTTCAACGATGTAGGCCGCGACCGCCGGGCCGGAATTGCAATAGGCCATGCGCGTGCCGGGGCGCCAGCGGGAGATGCGTGAATGATGATAGTAATCCAGCGCCTCGCGTAGACCCATGCTAGGCGGCGCATCCTTGGCATATTCACGCAAGTGCATGTCGTCCCAGCCCGTCGTGTGCTCCAGAAGATTGACTACCCGGACCGGATCATCCGCTTCCCAGCGATTTTCAAACCACACCTCAGGAGCGAGCTTGCGCACAGGATCGTCAAGCGCGAGCTTGCCCTGGTCCGCCAGCATGAGGATCGCCAGCGACGCAAAGGCTTTCGACGTCGATCCAATGCGGAACAGCGTGTCGGGAGCTGTTGCGCGGTGGTGAGCCACGTCCGCTTCGCCCAGACCGGCTACCCACTCCGGGCCATCGCGATGCACAATGGCAACGGAAACACCCGGAGTATGCGTGTCCTTTAGAGCCTTTTCAAGCTGCTGTTGCAGTTCGGGGATAGACTGGGCCGGCTTCTGCTTCTCGTTCTTGTCATCCGCAAAGCAGAGGCAGGCGAGCATGGAAAGAAGAATGAAAGGAATGATCCGTTTCATGCTTTGCCGTAGCACAGGATGTTTGATCACCAAGGCCCCTCCTTCGGAGCAGGATTGTATTCGCACAACAAAGCGGTTGCAAGCCAAAGCCATCCCTGCGAGGGAGGGAGTGGGGAAGAGGTTTGGGACCCGGTACTATTGTGCTATAGCAGAGAAAGTTCATTCAACTTATAAGTATCGTGAAAGGTGTGGCGGGAGGCTTTCTTGCGGATTTCTGCCACTCTCCACGGCAAAGATTACGCAATTAAGCTTATCCGGGGCGAGATCGCCGCTTCAGCCGAGGCTACGCCAAATTCCAATGTCTAAATCAGGTGAAAGGCGATGATGCTTGCTGCGATTATCTTGATCCTCTCGACGGCGTTATTCCTCTTCTTTCTCCAGGTCGCCTCCCAAAGGATTCTCCGCCGGCAGTTTGACCGGGAATATTTTCAATCCATCGCCAACGTCAATCGTTTTGAGTTTCCGTCTTTGCGAAAGTCGCTGGAAGAATTCGGCGCCCCGGCCGATTATCCCCGGCTGCGCATGATGCTCAAATGCGACTTCCTCGCTCTGACCTATCTCCTCAAGAATGCCGCGAATGTGAACCCGCGCTATTCCCATGAAGAACGCCTCTTGATTCTCTATTTCCGCTGGCAGTTCCTTTCGTTGGCCGTGCGGCGTTTACTGAAAGTAGACGAGAACAAGGCGATCCGGAAATTGACCTCTGTTCTGCAATACTTTGCGAACGTGGTGGGCCAGCGCGTCAACGCCGCAAGGTTTGGCAACTTGACCGCTTCCGACTGCCTCCTCAACTTTTAGCTCCACCCGCCTCGAAGCTCACCCTCTTGGTGCTCTTATCACTCCCATAAAAACTTTTGATTTAACACCTGCGCACGCGGTCGGGCACACTAGAAAGTGACTTGGAGTGGTGGAGCGTCTGCGAGGGGAGCACGCACCTGCACACCCGTGCGTGGCAGATTCGGAATTTAATTCGAATTATGTTGTTAACCCACACGAATCCTTTGAGATAACCAAACATGAGCCATAGCATTTTCTCCCGGGGTTTGCCACCCCCTCAGGGGCTGTACGATCCTCGCAACGAGCACGATGCTTGCGGGATTGGTTTCGTGGCGAACATCTCGGGCAAGAAAAGCCACGACATCATTCTCAAAGGCATTGAGATTCTCATCAACCTCACGCACCGGGGCGCCTGCGGCTGCGATCCCCAGACCGGCGACGGGGCGGGGCTGTTGATCCAAATCCCTCACGCCTTTTTCGAGGCGGAGTGCACACGGTTGGGGTTCGCACTGCCCTCGCCGGGCGAATACGGCGTAGGCATGGTGTTTCTTCCGGTCGAGCCCCACGAGCGCATGCGCTGCGAGGCGCTTCTGGAAGAGATCGTGGGCGAAGAGGGCCTCTCCGTGCTGGGTTGGCGGGACACTCCTGTAAACGCCAACACGATTGGGCGCTTGGCCCGCAGCACCCAGCCCTACATCGAGCAAGTCTTCATCCGGCGCGCCTACGGGATGGACCAGGACGCGCTGGAGCGGAAGTTGTACGTCATCCGCAAGCGCGCGGAAAGCGAAGTGGGCAAGACCGAGCTTCGAGAAAAGAGCTTCTTTTACATTCCCTCGCTCTCTTCGCGGACGATTGTCTATAAAGGCCTCCTCCTGGCCCCTCAGATCGCCAACTTCTACATCGAACTGTCGAATTCGGAAGTTCGAAGCGCCATATGTCTGGTGCATCAGCGCTTCTCCACCAATACTTTTCCCACCTGGCATCTTGCCCATCCGTACCGTTATCTCTGCCACAACGGAGAAATCAATACTTTGCGTGGCAACGTGAACTGGATGCACGCGCGGACTTCTCTACTTGCTTCCCGGCTCTTTGGGGAGGACATCAAGAAACTGGAGCCCATCATCGCCCCGGGCGGAAGCGACTCAGCCAACCTCGATAATGCGGTGGAACTCTTGACGCTCGCCGGACGCCGCCTTCCTCACGTGATGGAAATGCTGATCCCGGCGGCCTGGGCGAGCGATCCCACGATGCCGGAGGATGTCAAGGCATTCTACGAGTACCACGCCTCGCTGATGGAGCCTTGGGACGGCCCGGCGGCCGTCGCTTTCACAGACGGGCGCGTGATCGGCGCCAAGCTCGACCGCAATGGCTTGAGGCCGGGCCGCTTTCTCGTGACCCAGGGCGGCTTGGTGATCATGGCTTCCGAGGCGGGAGTGCTGCCGGTGAACCCGGCAGAGATCCGCTTCAAGGGCAGGCTCGAGCCGGGCCGCATGCTTTTGGTTGACACGGAGAAGGGCCGTCTTATTCCCGACGAGGAAATCAAGAAGGGATTGGCAGCGCGGCGGCCTTACGCCATCTGGCTAAAGGAGAACCAGATTTCGCTGAAGCAGTTGGCCGACCCGCCGCGCGTCCAACCTACCGACCACGCCACCATCCTGATGCGACAACGCGCGTTCGGGTACACAGACGAGGACCTGCGCATCATCATGATCCCCATGGCACAAAACGGCGAAGAACCGGTGGGATCCATGGGAACCGATACGCCGCTCGCTTGCCTTTCGGACAAGCCCCAGTTGCTGTTCAATTATTTCAAGCAGATGTTCGCCCAAGTCACCAATCCCGCCATTGACCCCATTCGCGAAGACCTGGTCATGTCGCTCTACGACTTCATTGGGCGTGAGGGCAACATCCTGGAGGAGACGCCGCAGCTTTGCCACACACTCAAGAAGCGCCATCCCATCGTGACCAATTGGAACCTGGAGAAACTTCGCCGCGTCAGCCAGGGGGATTTTCTGGCCACCACATTGCCTATGGTTTTCCGCGTCGAGGGAGGCGAAAAGCGTCTGGAAGAAGCCGTGGACGGCCTTTGTCGCGCCGCCTCGCTGGCCATCAAGTCCGGCTATACGCTGCTGATTCTCTCGGACCGCGGCGTGGATGCAGAGTACGCGCCGATTCCGAGTCTCTTGGCTTTATCCGCCGTACACCATCACCTGGTGCGCGAGAAGACGCGCAACCAGGTTGCCCTCATCGTGGAAACAGGCGAGCCGCGCGAGGTTATGCACTTCGCGCTCCTGCTCGGCTACGGGGCCAGCGCCATCAATCCCTATCTGGCGATCGAAACGCTAGAGGATCTGCACGTGAGAGGGTACTTCCCACCCTCCTACACCTTTCAGAAGCTGTTGAAGAATTACATTAAGGCTGTCGATAAAGGGCTGCTCAAAGTCCTCTCCAAAATGGGGATCTCAACCCTCCAGAGCTATTGCGGCGCTCAAATCTTCGAGACAATTGGGCTCAACCGGGCGGTCGTGGATCGATACTTCACGGGCACGGCTTCTCGGATCGAGGGTGTCGGTCTGGAAGTTCTGGCCCGCGAAGCCTATATGAAGCACAAGTTCGCCATGCAAGCGCCGGCGGAATCCGAAACCGAACTCGAAATCGGGGGGAGCTACCAGTATCGCGAGCGAGGCGAGCGGCATCTGCTGAATCCGCTCACCATCAGCAAACTTCAGCATGCCGTGAGGCAATCAAGTTTCGCGACGTTTCAGGAGTACGCCAAGATCGTCAACGAGCAGAACCGGAATCTCTATACGCTGCGCGGGCTGCTGGATTTCCGCCCTGCCGGGCCGCCGGTGTCGTTGCAGGAGGTAGAACCCGCGTCGGAAATCGTCAAGCGGTTTGCCACCGGCGCTATGTCATTCGGGTCCATCAGCAAAGAAGCGCATGAGACCCTGGCCATCGCGATGAACCGCATTGGCGGGCGCTCCAACACCGGGGAGGGCGGGGAAGATGAAGCGCGCTTCCGCCCCGACCCCAACGGCGACTTGCGCCGCAGCGCGGTGAAGCAGGTGGCCTCGGCGCGCTTCGGCGTGACGACCAACTACCTGGTGAACGCGGAAGAACTGCAAATCAAGATAGCCCAAGGGGCCAAGCCCGGCGAGGGCGGCCAACTTCCCGGCCACAAAGTTGACGATGTGGTGGCGCGCGTGCGCCACGCCATTCCCGGCGTCGGCCTGATATCGCCGCCGCCCCACCACGACATCTACTCGATCGAGGACCTGGCGCAGCTCATCTACGACCTCAAGAACGTGAACCCGCAGGCGAGAATTTCAGTGAAGCTGGTAGCGGAATCCGGCGTGGGAACTGTGGCCGCGGGCGTGGCCAAAGCGCATGCGGACGTTATCCTCATCTGCGGCTACGACGGGGGGACCGGGGCCTCGCCGATTTCCTCCATCCGCCACGCCGGCATCCCTTGGGAACTCGGTCTTTCCGAGACCCAACAAATTCTGGTAATGAACGACCTGCGCAGCCGCGTGCGCCTGCAAGTCGATGGGAAATTGCAGTCTGGACGCGACGTGGCCATCGCCGCCCTGCTCGGCGCCGAGGAGTTCGGATTCGCTACGATGCCGCTCATCTCCATGGGTTGCATCATGATGCGCAAGTGCCATCTGAACACCTGCCCCGTGGGGGTGGCGACGCAGGACCCGGAACTGCGCAAGAAATTCAAAGGCCAGCCCGAGCACGTGATTAACTTCCTGTTCTATCTTGCCGAAGACCTGCGACAGATCATGGCGGCGCTCGGTTTCCACAGCGTCGATGAGATGGTCGGGCGCGTCGATTGCCTCGTGCAGCGCGGCGACGTGGAGCACTGGAAGGCTCGCGGCCTGGACTTGTCGGCAGTTCTGTATAATCCCCACGTGCCCGCTCGCGTGGGGCGGCGCTGTCTGATTAAGCAGGACCATGGACTCGAGAAATCGCTCGATTACCAGTTGATCGACCATGCTCGGGAGGCGCTCGAGCGCAGTACGCCGGTCACGATCAGCCTCCCCATCCGTAACACCCACCGCACGGTGGGCGCGATGCTGAGCGGCCAGATAGCACGCCGCTACGGATCTGAGGGCCTGATTGATGACACGATCCGGTTCGAGTTCACTGGTTCGGCGGGGCAGAGCTTCGGCGCTTTTCTGGCCAAAGGCGTCACCATGGTTCTCGAAGGCGAAGCCAACGATTACGTGGGGAAGGGTCTCTCAGGAGGCAAGCTCATTGTTTATCCCCCGAGAACTTCATCGTTCCAGCCCGAGGAGAATATTCTGGTGGGTAATGTGGTTTTGTACGGGGCCACGAGCGGGGAAGCCTATTTCAACGGCATGGCCGGCGAACGCTTCGCGGTGCGCAATTCCGGGGCCACGGCGGTCGTCGAGGCGGTGGGCGATCACGGATGCGAATATATGACCCGCGGGACGGTGGTGGTGCTGGGAAAGACCGGGCGCAACTTCGCCGCCGGCATGACGGGCGGAATCGCCTACGTGCTGGATGAGACGGGGGAGTTTTCACAGACGCGCTGCAATCGTGCCAGCGTGGACCTCGAGCCGGTGACCGATTCCAAGGACGCTGACCTCGTTCAACGTTTGACCGCTCGTCACGAGGAGCTGACGGGCAGCCCGCGCGCCAAGTGGATCCTGGATAACTGGGAGACGATGCTTCCCAAGTTCGTCAAGGTCTTCCCGCACGAGTACAAGCGAGTGCTTGGGGTTCCGCGCGCATCGGCTGGTTTGTCGGCAACTCATGCCCCTGCCGCGGCGTCGGCCCAGGAGGCGGTGCGTGGGTAAAGTGACCGGATTCATGGAGTACACTCGAGAGGTCCCAACGCGGCGGCCTGTTGCTGAGCGCGTGAACGATTCCCGGGAAGTGTACCAGGAATTCCCGGAGCAGAAGCTCCGCCTTCAGGGAGCGCGCTGCATGGATTGCGGCGTGCCCTTCTGCCACACGGGCTGCCCACTGAACAACATCATCCCGGATTGGAATGACCTTGTTTATCGCGATCGCTGGAAAGAGGCCATTCGCGCCCTCCACGCCACCAACAACTTTCCCGAATTCACCGGACGCATATGCCCGGCGCCCTGCGAAGCGGCGTGCGTTCTGGGCATTAACAGCCCGCCCGTAACCATCAAGAATATCGAACAAGCAATCATCGAGCACGCCTTCCGCGAGGGTTGGATTCATCCCGAACCCCCTTCCAGTCGCACCGGCAAGCGCGTGGCCGTGGTCGGCTCGGGGCCCTCCGGCTTGGCTGCCGCGCAGCAACTGAATCGCGCGGGACACATGGTGACGGTGTTCGAAAAGGCCGACCGCATCGGCGGTCTGCTGCGCTATGGTATTCCGGACTTCAAATTGGAGAAGCGCATCCTGGACCGGCGACTCGAGCAGATGGCGCGGGAAGGTGTGGTCTTCAAAACTCGGAAGCACGTCGGTTATGGCGTTCCGGTGGAAGAATTGCGCGGGGAGTTCGATGCTACCCTGCTGGCGGGGGGTGCCGAGAGTCCGCGCGATCTGAACGTGCCGGGACGCGAACTCGAAGGCATTCACTTCGCCATGGAATACCTCCCACAACAGAACCGCCGCCTGGCCGGAGATGCGGTGGCTGGACAAATCCTGGCTACCGGCAAGCGCGTGGTGATTATCGGCGGCGGGGACACGGGCGCGGACTGCCTTGGCACCGCCCACCGGCAGATGCCGGCGTCGGTTCATCAGCTCGAGATCATGCCTGTACCGCCTCTCGAGCGCTCGCCAAACACGCCCTGGCCACTGTGGCCGCTTCAGTTGCGCACCGAAAGCGCCCATGAGGAGGGCGGCGTCCGCGATTGGGCCGTGGCCACCACCAAGTTTACCGGCGACGAAAATGGCCACGTGAAACGGTTGCACGCGATTCGGGTTGGACCGCCCCCCAAGTTTGAAGCGATTGCCGGAACGGACTTCACCCTCGAGGCGGACTTGGTGTTGATCGCCATGGGCTTCCTCGGCCCCGTGAAGAATGGCATGATCGAAGCGCTGGGCGTGAAGCTCGATGTGCGAGGCAACGTCGAGGCTGATGAGAATTATATGACCTCAGTTCCCGGCGTCTTTTCCGCCGGTGATATGCGCCGCGGCCAATCGTTGGTGGTGTGGGCGATTTCCGAAGGCCGCAAAGCCGCGTGCGGCATCGACAAATACCTGATGGGCGAAACACACCTGCGGTAGGGCCAAACGGCTTCGGCCCTGGTTTGTACCTCTGAAATCTGGAATCTTGAATTTCAAAGCACCGCGAGGTGCCTGTCCCAGAACCCTTTGTCCTCCCCAACCAGCGCGGATCGGCCTCCGCCGCCGGACCCACCTAACTCCATGGGTGGTTTTACACCAGAAACCAACCTGGAAACCAAGATACAAGCGCGGACCCCCGTTTTTGGTGTCCGCGGCTTTTTCGTAGGCTTTGGACAAGCCGCGGAGTGCTGTCGAGTGCCTCGTGGCCAGGCAAGTGACCCCTCACCCGGCCCGCGACGGCCGGTGAAAGCGCCGTCGCGGCCCACCCTCCCCCGAAGGAGTCTGTGTGATAACTCGGTTTTGCGTATCTCGCACTGTGTTGAAAACACTCAGAGCGAGATTCCTCGCTGCGCTCGGAATGACGGCTTCAGTGAGGTTTCCACCCAGACTCCCCAAGGGGGGCGAGGGCTGATCCTCTTACTTCTGACTCCTGGCTCCTGACTCCTGATCTACGTCCAGCGGAACCAGCGCAGGGCCAGCAGGTATGAGAGGCCGCCCCAGAGGAGCAAGACGAGCAGGCGTGTGCCCTGGGCCGCTAACGTAGCGCCCTCGAGAATCGTAGCGCGGAGAGCGTCATTGAGCGCGGTGAGGGGCAGGGCTTTGATGAAAGGCAGAAGGATGGCAGGAAAGCGCTCGTAGGAAAAGAACACACCGGACAGAAGCCACATCGGCATCATCACCACATTGATCAGGCCGCTGACGGTCTCGATCTTTTGGGCGCGACTGGCCGTAAGCAGGCCCAGTCCGCCGAAACAAAGTGCCCCGACCGCGCTGATCAGAATAACGGACGCCCAGGAACCCATCAGTCGCATCTGAAATGCCAGAATGCCGAACCCGAGCAACACGGCAAGCTCAATCAGCATCAGAAGCAAGCGGCTCGAGGCCAGCGCAAGAAGAAAATCGCTGCGGCGCATCGGCGTCGCCACGAACCGCTTGAGCAGCTTACGCTGGCGCATCTCGACCAACGCAAAACCGACACCCCACATCCCCGAGTTCATCAGGTTCATGCCGAGCAAGCCTGGAATCAGGAAGTCGATATACCTTGCCCCAGGTTCGCTCGAGGTCTTTTCTGAGGTGGGCAGAGCATTCTTTCTCCCCGCCGCAGCTTGCAAGGCATCATTCAGCGTCGCGCGGGTCAACACACTCTCCGGACGCGCCGGGTCATATCGGTATTCCAGGCCGCCATTTGGCTGGGGGAGCACCACCAAGTCGTACTTGCCGAGACGGAATTGATTGAAAGCGGCTGCCTCGGGAAGCACGTCAGTCCTAATCGAACCCTTTTGCCCAGAGGCTTGCAACAATTCGAGGATACGTGTGGTCCCGGTCCCGTCCACGACGGCTACACGATGGACTTCGGCGGGCTTGTTGCGAAAGGCGATTCCCAGTCCCAGAGCCAGGAGTATGGGAAATGCGAATACCCAGAAAATAACCTCCGGCTCGCGCCACATCTCCTTCTCGCGAGCCACCAGCAAATTCACATAGCCTGCCCAGCGGCCGTTGACAGGCGCGAGAGTAGGTGTTTTCGCATTCGTGTTCAGGGGAGCCGCGGTTTGGGATTGAAGGTTTAACGTATTCATTTCGAGGCTCAGTTAGCTACGACCCCCTCACTCCTCACGCAAGTGTCGTCCGGTGAGGCGGACGAAGACGTCCTCTAGGCTGGCTTGGCGAGTTGTGAGGCGCAGTAGGCGCTTGCCGCGGTTCTGCAAAGCCGCCAGCAGGGCGGGTATGGTCTTGTGAGTTTCAAGGACGCTCAGGGTTATCCTGCCGTCTTCCATATGGACCGCCTCGACACCCGGAAGCGATCGCCATAGCTCCGTTGAGTCGCGGTAATTGCCAGTGGCATCGAATTCCACCTTCTGATGGCCACCAAGTTCCTCAATCAATTTGGCGGGAGTGCCGGAGGCGATGGCCCGGCCATAATCAATGATCGCGATGCGGTCGCAAAGCCGCTCCGCTTCGTCCATATAGTGCGTGGTCAGAAGAATGGTTCCGCCGCGGCCCTGGAACTGACGGATGATTCCCCAAACCTGCCGCCGGCTTTGCGGATCCAAGCCGGTCGTGGGTTCGTCGAGAAACAGTATTTTCGGATTAGCCACCAGAGCTGTGGCTACCGCCAGCCTCTGCCGCTGGCCTCCGGAGAGCTTTCCGACCCAGCTATTCGCCTTCTCGGTCAGCGCCATTTCTTCCATGACCTCGAAGGTCGAACGTGGCTGGCGATAGAAGCTAGCGAAGAGCTCGAGTGTTTCCCGTACCGTGAGTTTTTCGCCCAGGCGAGTCTCCTGCAGAGAGACGCCCAGCAGTTCGCGAAGTTCCCGGCTGTGAGCTTTCCAGGTCCTCCCGAGTATCTCGACTTCGCCGGAGGTTTGCGCGAGCAGCCCCTCGAGGATCTCGATCGTTGTGGTCTTGCCGGCGCCGTTGGGGCCCAGCAGCCCGAAGCACTCGCCGGTCAGAATCTCCAAATCGAGCCCCCGCACGGCCTCGACCTTGCCGTCATAGGTCTTGCGCAGGTTGCGACACCGTACCGCCACGTCCATAGTTGGTATCATACCGAATGGCGTGGCCCGTGGGGAAACAAACAGTTAGCCGGCCTCCCCTGGAATCGAAAGGGGCAGATCGCTGGAGATTCTTTTTTGATGTCGAGGAAGGTTCGATGTACGTAGGGGGCACAACTTGCAATCGTGAGCGAAGAGCCAAGCTGCCAGTTCAAGGCGGGACCACACACCTACTTTCCCGAATATGGAACCGAGACGATTCTTGACTGTTTGTTTGGATATCTTTAATTCTGCGGCAATATCGGCGTTCGAAAGTCCCTGCGCAACGAGAGCCATGATCATTCTCTCTCGCGCGGTTAGCGTTTCGTCCGGTCGTAGGGTTTTATCCTTCAAGGCCTCACCCCGCCACACCTGATCGAAATCGGCAGAAAGCAATGAGCAGTTGAATGGTTTTTAGTAGAATGACCGGGCCCTGGCGGTCTGTCCAGCCTGCTGGGAGGTTGAGTCTCACCGAGCCGGCTAGAGTTGGAGACCCGGTTTCTGGGGGTGACCGGGTCTCCTTTGGATTCGCTTAATGCGTGTCACCCGAACGCGTCGCCACTTCCTTGACGCCTTTGGGAACGCTCACGTAACCTTTCACCTGATTCGATTTCACTTCATTGACAACCAGTTCGCAGGGCCTCTTTGAGCCATTTACGTAGAAGAAGATCGGCTCATTGATGGTGCGGTCCTTCTTTGCCACCTGCATGTCATCGACCACCAGATCCATGGTGAACTGGTGTTTCTTGATGTTGGTCTTGGTCAGGGTCAAGCCGATCCCCGCCACGCGCGCCGGGGACTTCCGAGTTGCCGTGAACTCGTAGTAGTCGCGCTCGCCCATTTTACGAAGCTGCTCAATATCATCATGGTTGCGGGCGATGAGCGTGCCCATCTCGCTGCGGGCCATCCCTAAATCGGAGCGGACGGAATCGACCGCCTTCTTGGTGTTATCGAGGTCGACGCGTTGCGCGGAAACGTCCTGGCCCAGTGCGCCTACCTGCTGTTGGTCGGCCTTGAGGGCCAGTTGTTGCTGAAGTTGTTCGGCCTGTTGGCGCTCATCGCTCTGAAGTTTGGCCACCATGGCACGGGCGCGCTTCAGCTCACCGCCCGTCGCGCCCAGGCGCTTGGCCGCAGTGTCCAATTCGTTCTTCAGGGCATCAAATTGTTGCGCATTCGAGTTTTCGATGGCGCTCAAGCGGCTAGTAAGTTGGTCCTGGAACTCCGCGGCCAGTTGCTTGTGCGTCTGAGCTTGCTGCGCTTCGAGCGTGTCACGTGTCGAGTTGATCTTGCGGATGGAGTAGATTTCGCCGGCGACCAAGGCCGCCAGCACCACGAAGATCAGTAAGAACTTGCGTTGCGAGCCGGAGTTGTTCGGCTCGATGACAGGGACTTCCTTTTCCGGCTTTTCCGGAACCTCGTCAATTGGCATTTGATTCTCTCCTCCTCGGGGTGTCAACGCGCCGTCAGAGCGGCCTACTCATGTTGTCCCCGCGTGAGAGGGGAGCACGCCGAATGCCATTCCTGGATTTTCCTATCCTACTGAAATGAAAGTGGTTAAACTGCGGGTGAAATTGGCAAGCTTTCCTTGCCGGAGAAATTCTTACTTGGCGGATGCAAAAAGTGCTAAAAAGACCAATTTGCCGATTCGGTTTGATGTGCGACAAAAAGCACATCAGAATAGGCGAATACGGTACTGGGCCAGTTTGACGTAGAGGTAGCCTGACGCCGCGAAGGGGCGTAGCAAACTCGCTGCTACAACATCAAAGTAAGCGCTATAATCTCACTGTAGGTTCAGAATCTGTAATCGCAAAGCGCGGGAGAGTGGAGGGCCAGGAACGATGAGCTATATCGTGACGCCGTTTGAAGTCGCTTTGAAAGGCTTAGAAGCGCCGGTCCAAGTTCATTTTGTTCACCTTTACCCTGCCATTGCTACGCGCCATAGTGACAGCATCGATGCAATCTTCTTAGTGGATGGCCGGAAGGCTACCGTGGCCATTTCCTGCGCGACGCTTGCCGAGTTGCGAGAACACGATGGCAAGAATCTTACCGACCAACAACTGGTGGATATTGCTGCCCTGCATCTGCGTCGAACGCTCCAGCAGGGGTACGAAGCGACAGAGGCGGAGCTGTTCCTAAGCGGTGAGCAATTCCGAGCCTTGGCTCGCGAGCTCGGTTATCTCTAATCTAGGTTTCAGTTGCCAGGTGTCAGGGGCGGAAGCTGTCAGCTCTCAGCTATCAGCCGACCGCGAGGTGTAAAGTTTCAGGCGTCAGGCCTCAAGAGGGACGGGCTGACCTCCAAAAAAAATCATGTTTCGGCCAGGCATTGCAAGGATCCCGCAGGCGCGGGACGAGGGCGGCCACAAGGGCCGCCCCTACATCGTGATCCTTTCGCTCTCTCAGAGGCCTTAGGCCCTGGACGTGAGAGCTAAAGACTGAGAACTGAAGACTGAAAACTGAGAAGTTAGAACTGAGGGCTTCAATTATGTGTGGCATTGTGGCTTATGCAGGCAAGCAATCCGCTCGCGAAGTTTTGATCGATGGCCTCAGGCGCCTGGAGTATCGCGGCTACGATTCCAGCGGCATCGCCATCCTCAACAGTCCACCTTACTGGGCGCGGACGGTGGGGAAGGTGATTGAGCTCGAGCGGCGGGTCTGGCAGGACGCTCCGGAGGGCATGGTGGGGATCGCGCATACGCGCTGGGCGACGCATGGCAAGCCCTCTGAAAACAACGCCCATCCGCACATCGATTGCACCGGCAAGGTCTTCCTGGCGCACAACGGCATTATTGAGAATTACTTGCCTCTCAAAAGGCGGCTCGCCGCCCAAGGACACTGCTTCCGCTCGGAGACCGATACGGAGGTTCTGGCTCACTTGATTGAAAGCCTGTACCAGGGAAACTTGGAAACAGCCGTCCAAAAGGCGCTTTTGCAGGTCCAGGGCACTTTCGGTTTGGCAGTGCTGCACGCGGCCCACCCGGAGCAGATTATTGTAGCGCGGCGAGGTAGTCCAATTGTGCTGGGGGTGGGTGAATGCGAATCGTTCGCGGCCTCCGATGCTTCCGCGTTGGCGCGGCACACAGATCAGGTTGTCTATCTCGAGGACAACGAAGTGGCGCGGCTGGAGCCAGGGCGCTTTTCAATTACTACCCTCGAGAACCGCGTTGTGAGCCGGGAAGCAACCACGCTGGAGGTAGGTCTGGAGGCGATGGAGCGCGGAACTTATCCCCACTTCATGCTCAAGGAGATCTTCGAGCAGCCCGAGGCGGTCGAGAACGCCTTGCGAGGACGAGTAAACCACGCGGAGGGCGTTGCCAAGCTCGGCGGGTTGGAATCTGTTCAGGAGCGCCTTCAACAGGCGCGCCATCTCATCGTGGTCAGTTGCGGCACCAGTTACTATGCCGGCCTGTTTGCACGCTATGCCTTCGAGACTCTTACGGATTTGACGGTGGAGACGGAGTTGGCCTCGGAATTCCGCTATCGCAAACTGAATCTGCGACAGAATACCGTGGTACTGGCTATCAGCCAGTCAGGCGAAACCGCTGACACGCTCGCCGCACTTCGCGAGGCCAAGCGCAAGGGGGCGACCGTCCTCGGATTGGTGAATGTGGTGGGCAGCACCATTGCCCGCGAAACCCACGCCGGCGTTTACTCGCATGCGGGCATCGAAGTGGGGGTGGCTTCCACGAAGTCTTTCGTTTCGCAGCTCACCATACTCATCCTGATAGCGATTTTGATGGGACGGACCCGGGACCTTTCTTATGAGGAAGGCGCCACGCTTTTGCGGGGGCTGGAAAAGCTTCCTGACCAGATTCGAGAAACCTTGCAGCAGTCCGAGCGCATCCACGAGTTGGCGCAGAAATACTGCGGCTTCTCTCACTTCCTTTACATCGGCAGGAAATACCAATACCCGATTGCGCTCGAGGGGGCGTTGAAGCTTAAGGAAATCGCTTACATCCACGCGGAAGGTTACGCCGCGGGGGAGATGAAGCATGGCCCCATCGCCCTCATCGATCCTGCCTTCCCGACCATGGCGATTGCCCCGGAGGACGGCTCCTACGAGAAGGTTATCTCCAACATCCAGGAGATTCGCGCCCGCGACGGCCGCATCATCGCTGTCACGACTGCCGGCGACACTAAGCTCGGCTCCTTGGTGGACGACATCATCGAGGTTCCCCGCAACCACGATCTTCTGATGCCGATCCTCACCGTCGTTCCCTTGCAGCTTTTTGCCTATCACTGCGCGGTTTTGCGTGGCTGCGACATCGATAAACCGAGGAACTTGGCAAAGAGCGTCACGGTGGAATAGAAGTCGAAAGTCGCGAGGTCGAGGAGCCGGGTGATTGTCGATTGCTGATCGCCAATTGAAGAGGGGTTGTGGGGAGTTGGCCCGCTGGCAATCATCAATCGCCAATAGACCATCGTCAAGCGCCCAATCGACTATCGTCAATCGGCCATCATGAATGGGCAATTCCTGAAAAAGGGTAGACCCGTCCGGCTCAGGGCTTATCAGGCAGGATTGTGGGGTTGCTATATAATCCCGGACGGGTCGGTGGGCTCGTTGGTAGCGGATAATCGCTACAAAACTCTTGGGCGCCGGAACCCTGTTCTCATGATCGGAGACAAACTCGACCTTGCTGTCTTGAAGGTCAAGCAGTCACGCGAGCCGGCTTACAGGTGCGCTTCGCGTCACCTCCCTTTTGCCATTCGTCTCTGCCACACCTAACATAACTCAGCAAGCACGAATGTCAATAGAATTCGCAGTTTGGTGAACCTTTTTTACAATTGTGTTAATATCAACGCCTGTAAAGCATTGCCCGCCGAGCCGAATCGTCCCCGAGTCCCGTCGCCTTTCATCTCATGCTGCTTGCAAATACGGCGCCTTCAGCACCTAGGATTACGGGATGCGTCCGGTGTTCGAGGCGGAGTCCGTCGACGCCGGTAAGGCAAGCCCCCAGCCTGTCCAAATTGGCAACTCACGCCAACGCTGGGTGCAGCTTGCTGTCCCGGCTGGCAATTTGCTTGAGGTTTTTTATATTTGTGTTAAGATTGGCGTCCAAAAGGAACAGGAGCGGTCGATTTATGAGTATTGGAACGCGCGTCATGCAGATACGGAACCAGAAAGGCGTCAGCCAGCGGGAACTAAGCGAACGCTCCGGCATTGCCGGATCGTACCTATCGCGCATAGAAAATCGCCACCTCGAGCCGCGCCCCAAGACCCTTCGCAAAATAGCGGAAGCGCTCGAGGTACCCGTGGCTGAGTTTTTCCAGGAGCACGTGGAGAATATGGCGGGCAACCAATGTGTGGTTACACCCTCCGGCAGATGTGTTATGGACTTGATTCGCGCCAGCCAAGGAAAGCCGGCCCAGCCCGGGGTCGAAAGGTACACGGCGCGTCATCTGAGGTTGCTTCGCCTGGCCGGCTATCTCATTCAGAGTGGAGATAAACGCCTGCTCGACGCGCTGGAGGTAGTTCTCGGAGCGATGTTGAGCAAAGAGGCGAACCATCCCAAGCGCCTCGCTTCGCCCTTTCCCCAGCCAAGCGTCGAGCCTGCCCAAAGCAGCGATCAGCCCGTTTAGGCGTGATCCCGCGCCTGCGAGATCGCCTCTACTTCGTGATCCTCTCCAATTCGGCTGCCGCCGAGTTGATGAGTGCGGCCTCGGAGGCGAGAACTTTGCTCACCTCGACGATCCCCTCGTCAGCCAGTTCCCATTTCTTCTGCTCGATGGACTCGCGGACCGCAGGCATGGTTTTGACGCCATAGCCGGTGTAGACGCCGGGCGCGTAGATTTCGTGCTTGTACCAGGGGCGTCCAGGGAGGCCTTCCGAGTTGGTGAGCTTCCGCTCGCTCTGGATGAGCAGCGCATTGAGGGAGCTCAACGAAGCGCCCCCCAGCGCTGCGCCGCCATGGGCATTCGCCTTCTCGACCGCCTTGTTATAACGCTGGGCGCTTTGCGTCAACGCATCCGTGGCGTTGTCCAGGGGAGCAAAGTTCAAATACGGCGGAACCTCCTCCGGATTAGGAGGGACGAAGACCTTTTTCGGGTCTGCGGTGGCGGTGAAGACCCCTTCCTCGATTTTCCTGTTGACCTCCCGAGCTTCATCCTGCTTGCTTTTCAGGAGTTTCTTCAAGTCGTCCACATATTTGTGCATGGTATCGGCGAAGTCGGAGAAGTGGAAGGGCAGAAGTTCGGCATCGGCCAGACGCATGACCGCCGTCCCGGCAGTTTGCGCCAGGGCCCGACCATAGACAAAAGTAGTATCGCTAAAATGGGTATACCAAAAAAAGTCATCGTAAATGGAGTGGTAAATCCCCCCGCCGTCCTCCCCGCCGTAGCCGAGGTTGAGCGAGGCGATGCCGAGATGATCGATGAAGACGCCATAGTCGGAGCCCGAGCCCAGCGCGCCAATCCGCAGGTCGGGACGCTCGCGCGCTTCCTGGCGCTCTTCGGGCGAAGAGGCCTCCTGGATGCGCCGAAGCTGGCTGCGCTTCCAAACGCTGATCTTCTTCTCGGGGTCTTCGACGTCGCGCGCCACCCCGTTGATGAATTGCTCCAGCGAGTGCGATCCCTCCATAAACAGATAGCCCCGGCCGTTCGAGTCGGAATTGAGGTAAGCCACTGCCTTACGACTCAACTCGTCCGCGTGCTCTTCCCCCCACTCGGTGGAGCCGAGCAGTCCCGGCTCCTCGCCATCCCAGACGCAGTAGACGATGGTTCGCTTGGGCTTCCACCCCTGTTTCACCAGTTCGCCCAAGGCGCGCGCTTCTTCGAGCTCAGCGACCGTGCCGGACAGGGGGTCTTCAGCCCCGTTCACCCAGGCGTCGTGATGATTGCCGCGCATTACCCATTCATCGGGAGAGTCGGATCCGCCAATACGCGCCACGACGTCGTAGAGCGTCTTGAGATCCCAGTTGGACTTGACCTTCAAATGCACCTTGGTGGGGCCGGGACCGAGATGATAAGGGAAGGGAAGCGCGCCCCGCCACTGAGCAGGCGCCATCGGCCCCTTAAGAGCCGCGAGCAAGGGTTGCGCGTCGGCGTAAGAGAGGGGGAGCACGGGAATCTTGGTGATGGTCGGAACGTCTTTGAGCGGGAGCCGCTTGGCGTTTTTGGTCGCCCCCACACCCGGCGTGAGCGGGTCGCCGGTATAGAGCGTGTCGTCCATGACGCTGCCGCGCTGCACCCCATCGGGCGGACGGAAAGGTCCGCGGGGGAAAACGTCGCCCTGGAAATAACCGTCCCCACTCGGATCGGAGTAGATCAGACAGCCCACCGCGCCATGCTCCGCCCCCACTTTTGGCTTGATCCCCCGCCATGATCCCCCATAGCGCGCGATGATAATGGCGCCTTTGACGGAAATCCCCAGCCGCTCTAGTTGCTCATAATCCTGGGGCACGCCGTAATTGACGTAAACCAGGGGGCCCGTAACGTCCCCATCCGCCGAGTAGGCGTTGTAAGTGGGTAGTTGCTCGTCATGTTGGCTGGAGGTCGGGTCTTCAGAGACGGTCGGCTCCTCCAGCTTGGCCTTGAACGGCGTGGGCTCAATCATTTCAACTAAGCGCTCTTTAGGCGTGGGGAAAAGTACGTCGAAGTTCTCGATGTGGGCATCCCAGCCCCACTCCTTGAAGTGGGAGAGGATCCATTCCGCGTTGTCTTTATCATACGGTGAACCAACATGGTGGGGGCGCGCCGAGAGTCGCTTCATGTAGTCACGCAGGTTATCGGGAGAGGGAATGGAGCGGAACTTTCCCTCCCATTGCCGCTCTGCCTGCGATGCGTTCGCGGAGAATCCTTGCAGGGATTCGGGCTCTTCGGCCGGCGCAGCGGAGAGCGCAAGAGCCGAGAGCAATACGAGTACGGTGAAATGCCAACGGTGCATCGAGTAGCCTCCTTGGGAAATCGCCTGAGAGTATATCCCATTCTGGCGGGTAAATTCGAAGGCCTAATTTCGTCAATCGTTCCCATCGTCATCCCGTTCGACTGTCGCGGGAGCGTTTTCCCGGTTTCCGCACGCCCGCGTCTGAAATCTTCAATCGCTAATCTCCAATCGCCGCAGCTGACTAGGGGCTAGGGACTAGGGGCTGGGGACTAGGGGCTGTAATCTCAAACCGCTGCGGGCGCGCGCAACATTACGGGTGAAGAAGTGAGCGGGCCGAGGAAGCGAAAACCTCACCCCCAGTCTCTAGCCCCTAGCCCCTAGGCCCCAGCCGACCCGACCGCAAGTTACCCGCTGCTTCCTAATAACCGCATTTGTTTTCAACGACATTCCCGCAAAAAGAAGCTAAGTATCTGTGCTTTCAAGCACATTCCCGGTTTCGTTGGGGAGCGTTCCTAAGCGCCCCTTTGTTTTCATAGACATTCCCGCTTCGTTCCCTAGAATTTGCAGGGTCCCTGGATTAGCCGTCTCAGCAATCTCAAACAATTTGCCCAGGCAACACCAAGCCGGTTTTCGGCTTTTCGGTGGCGGTTTGGACCGGCCAACGGCATGGCTCGCTTGCGTTGCCCGCGGAAAATATCCCGAGCACCGCCTGAGCACACAATTCTAGCCTATCATGCGGCGTTGGTCAAGGGGCAGGAAATCTAGGGTCCTGAGTCAGAAGTTCGTTAAGAAAGACTTTCTCATTCGGGACCGTCTTTTAGAGCCCCGTCAGGGGCGGCATAGATTAGCCCAGGGCGTAAGCCCTGGGTTGGGTGGCCCTCACCCCGTCCCGCGTCTGCGGGACACCCCTCTCCCGCTCGGGCGGGAGAGGGGACGGGGGTGAGGGTGCGGCGTGCCGACCCACGGCTTGCGCCGTGGGCTACATTATTTCGCCCGCTCCGCGGGCTGACTTCTTTAACGAACTTCTGACTCAGGACACTAGGGGTTATTGGTGCTTCGAAATCGACCGGCGCTATCCTGGGCGAGGAAGCAGAGGATTGGGGAAGCGGGCCCCAGTCCCTAGCCCCCAGCCCCTAGTTCTTAGCCCCCAGCCGGCGCTTTCCCCGCTTCCCTGGTTGCCAGCGTACACAAGAAGAGAACTGCCGCCAGCTCCAAGCTGCCACGCGGTGTCACTTTTAAGAATATCTGCGCAATCGCCAGCAGCCTCAATACGACACTGGCCACCACGCAAATCACGCCAAGCTCCCAGGATACTTCATGCACCCAACTTTGAATCTTGGACATTGGACACCTCCTGTGCCCTCGAATGCGGTTGGCAGTATAGCAACCTGGCACCTCCGATTCAACGTCACCGTGGCCTACCCCACAGAGTTTTCCGTCGGGAGTCTAGGCTTCGTCCCCCCAGAAGAAAGGCTCTTAGATGGATTCCCAGTTAGGTCTGACGCAATGGGACATCTGAAAAGAGGGGCGGAAATACACTGGGGGCTACTGCATGTCGCGAGTCAACGGGAAAGTCAAATCGGAAATTCCGCTTTATAGGGTTGCGTCACAGCCGGGGAAATGTGGCTCGCAGCTTGACTTGAGAGGAGGGCATGCGTATCGTTTTCGTCTGCTGTTCCTCGCGGGTGATGGCATGGGCCTATGGCCGACGCGAAGTGATGATAATCGCTCTTATCGCATCCCCGCGGCGGTCCAGAAGGAATTGGATTCCAGCTTCCCCGCCGCCTCGGCGGAGGACAAGCTTCGCGGAAATGAGGAGCGGGGGTTCATTTTCATGAGAGGCTGCCAATGAACCGCAATGCAGTCTGTTGGATTCCCCGATCGAGGGTTGCGGGAAGAGGGTCGCCAACCGTGGGTCGTATCTGCTCCGTCGCGGTGCTGCTCGTGGCGTTCGCTGGAATCGTGATGGCAGCGCCAGCCCGTCTGGCAGCGGCTGAATCGCCCAAGACACTCGCCGCCGCCGTGCAGCAATTCGTGGACAACCACACGCTGGCGGGCGCAGTGATGCTGGTGGCGTCCTCGAACCGGGTGCTCAGCTTACAGGCAGTCGGGTACATGGATATCGCCCAGAAGCGGCCGATGCGGACCGATGCGCTGTTCTGGATCGCCTCCCAGTCCAAGCCGATGACCGCCACCGCGTTGATGATGTTGGTAGACGAGGGCAAGGTCAACGTGAACGATCCAGTGGACAAATAT
>Ga0326728_10006158_pt1 | contig 32666 bp, 26 predicted proteins | sample MB3enrmetagenome_FD_207602 | JGI IMG/M metagenome (GOLD analysis project Ga0326728, IMG submission 207602) | Lab enriched peat soil microbial communities from McLean, Ithaca, NY, United States - MB31MN | ecosystem: Environmental > Terrestrial > Soil > Wetlands > Peat | place: USA: New York... | reverse complement strand
GACCCAGCGGGGTCCGCAGGAGGCGCTGGCGGCTTGCGAAGCGGTGGCGCGGTTGCGCTCGAACCCGGCCGCGGGGCTGCAGTTCCTGAATCCGGAAGGACTGGCGCACGAGCCCGGCGTGTCGCAGGTCGCGCTGGTGGCGGCGCCCCGGGTGGTATTGACGGGAACCCAGGTTTCGTTCGGTTATGAAGAGAAGGACGCCCGGCTGGCATTTGAGCGTCTGAGGAATTCTTTGGAGCAGGCGGGGGTTTCGATGGGCGACGTGGCGTACGCGCATTACTATCCCCTGGCGGCGGCGATCGCGCGCCAGGTGCGCCAGGTGCGCGCGCAATTTTTCGATCCCGCGCGGCCTCCGGCCGGGACGCTCGAGATCTTTGAAGGGCTGCCCTCCATGGACGCCGGATTTGCCGTGGACGTGGTGGCGGCCAAGGAGTAAGGATCCCCGCACAAATAACTTGATCGGTTTGCGTTAACGGGAAGACATCGCCCGATCCGGAATGGAATTTCTCCGCTCGCTCCGCGTTCTCGAACGGCAGCAGCGGAGTCGCGCCCGCCTATTCACGCAACTACGCCTTCTCTTCTTTCTCTCGGTCTTCCTCCGCGCCGATCTCCGCATCTCCGTTGCTCCGCGGTGAGATCGCGGCTTCGGACCAAGTTATTCTCGCGGGACGCCGGAAGGCGGTTTTCAGTATGGGTGCAAGGTGGTCTGGCGGGCCTTGGAATCGCCGCGCAGGGTGATGAAGAGGCAGGCATCCGATGCCGGCGGAGGGGGAATCCGAATCTCCAGTCTCTGCCGGCCATCGCCGGAGAGCGGCTGCGGGAGCCGGGTGACGGGTGTCTGGCTGTCCGCGGACCAGCCCGCCCGGGCGATGGTTTCGAGGTTGAGTCCCACCAGCGTGGCTCTGTAATCGGGGCCGCCATCGTCGGCGACATCGAACTGCTCGACCGCCGGGACGCGCACAATGCGGGCCACCCGGAGAGGCGCGGAATCGCCGTCGGCGCCGGTGAGGGTTACCTGGATGACGCAGCCGTTGAACCACGCGCCGGTGTCGAAGGTGAGGAACAATTGATCGGCGGTCAACCGTTCAAGGCGCGAGGCGCCGGCGGCCTGTCCCGGATGCAAAGCGACACCCCCTGCCGGCGCGGACTGTTCGCATTCCAACTTGACCGCGCCGCTGGCGGGGAAATGCGCCACCCCGATCATGGCGCTCAGGACCAGGCCCGCGGGCAGATCGTCCTTGTCGAGCGCGACCGGCTGCGGCGGCAATTGCGAAATCGTCAATCCGGTGATTTCCGGCCGCGGTCCGGCCACCCGGACCGCGTTGGCGATGGTCATGGGCTGGTTGCGGTCGGCGATGAAGGCGCGCGCCGCGAGCGTCGTGCCGGTGGCCGCTTTGGAGGCGATCCTCACAGTCACGTGCCGTTCGGTTCCATCCGCGGAAGCCGCGCCCAGCGTGGCGGTTCCCTGCGGGATCTCCAGCCGCTGGAGCAGGCCGAGCCGTGTGCCCCGCAGATCGAAATCGGCGGTCGAAACGCCCTGGTTCAGCCGCAACGGAAGATTCTCGATCGAGGGAAGGGGCGGCAGGATCTTGAGCGGCACGTCGTGCGGCTTGCCATCCAGTTGCGTGAGGATCAGGTTGTAATTGCCGGGATCGAGATCCGCGGTGCTCACCTGAAGATCCATGCGATCCTGCACGCCTTCGCGCAGACCCTTAGGCAGGACGAAGGGAACCGCGGAGACCGCTGCAAATTCGTCGTTGAGCTTCTTGATCTCGGCCCTCGTGACAAATTCGAAATCGGCGTTCTCCAGGGTGAGCAGCACTTTGCCGGTGTTGGCGACCAGGCGGTCCTGGGTGGCCGGCGTGGGCTTCACGGAGTCGAAATCCGCCAGCGGCTTCACCTCCAGAAACCCGCTTACTGCGAACTCATCCCAGTCCCAGTTGGCCTTCAAGTGGTATGAGCCCGGCTTGACGGTCCTGGCGATATCGAGCTCCAGACTTTTGATGTTGGCGAGCACCTGCGCCTTTACCGGAATGGATTGGCCGGCGTCGGGCTGAAGCCGCCAGTTGCGCGCGCGGTCCAGGTATTTCCAGTCCATTTCGGAGGCGGAAACCGGCAGGGACGATTTGAGGCCGGCGGGCAGGAAGCTGGACTTTCCCACGGCCAGGTGCGGAGGCCCCGAATTGGGCACGCGCACGGCCCACAGGTAGGCGATGCGGGTGTGCACGGCCCCCGAGCCGGCCTTGCCGCAAAGGCCCAGGCCGTCATCCGGCATGGCTTCGGAGAACGTGGAGCGAAACTCGGAGCGCGGAAAGGCCAGTGCGCCCAGGTTCAACAGCATGGCGGCGCCACCCGCCGCCAGGCCCACCGGGCTGCCGAAGAACATCTCGGCCACCGACGTGGCCAGACCCGCCGTCTGGCCCACCGGCAGCGAGCCTGATCCGGCCAACGGATCGTAAGCGGCCATGGTGGGGTTGAGCGCCCGGAAGACGGCCATGGCCTGCTGATTCGTGGGCGCGCTCCGGTCCAGTTGCGCGCCCAGTCCGTACTGCGAGGAAAAGCCGGCCAGCGCGGCATTCACCGCCTGGCGGGAGTTGTCGGAAGAGGAGAGCGCGGCAATCAGCGCCTCGGTCTTGGCGGTCTTTTCGGCGTAATCGGCCAGTTGCCCGACCAGTTCATCGTCCTGGTTGAGAAAGGCCTGGACTTTTTTCACGTTGAGGCCCGACGGTCCATAAACGAAAGCGGCCAGCGCGACGCGCCAGGGCGCGGTCCACTGCTGCGGCTTTTCCGCGGGCCGCGGAGGGAAGATCAAGAGATCGTTGCCCGCCTTCTTTTTGTCGGCGGGTACCAGGACCAGCGTCACATCGCCCTTGCGCTCTTCGCGCGGGCGCAGCAGCGGGCGGTAACGGATGGTGTCGCCCTCTTCGATGCGATTGGCCGTCCGGAGCGGCAGGGGATTGGCACTGGCGACTCGCAAAGACGGGGTGGCAACCCGCAGGTCGATAGCTGCGATGGCGCTGCCGGAGGCGCAAACCAGCGGTGGCAAGGGAGCGGCGGCGAGTGCAAGGCAAGCCGCGAGCAGGAAGACAGCAAAGCTATACATGGCCCGGAAACTTCATTATAATTCGCTGCTGCCCCATGCCTACGTCTTGGGCAGCTTCGAGACGTCCCAGCCGCCGCCCAAAGCCTTGATCAGCAGCACGCTGGCGTCCATGCGGCGGCGCAGAATATCCACTTCCGTAAATTGATTCTGCAGGGCGATGCTTTGCGCGGTGATTACTTCCAGGTACGTCACCAGGCCGCCCTTGTAGCGATTGAGCGAAAGCTCGAGCGATTGCGCGGCGGCCGCCACCGCGATGCGCTGCGCCTGCTGCTGCTGCTCCAGGATGCGCAGGGTGGCGAGATTGTCTTCCACCTGCTGGAAGGCGGTCAGCGCCGCCTGGCGATAATTGGCCACGGCTTCGTCGTAGGCGGCGGCAGCCGATTCGGAAGCCGCGCGGCGGCGTCCGGCGTCGAAGATGGTTTCGGCCACCGACGGGCCTACCGCCCAGAGGCGGCTGGGCCAGGTGAGCCAGTTTACCAGCGTGTTGCCCTGAAAACCCCCCGTCGCGGTAAGCAGCAACGTGGGGAAAAAGGCCGCCCGTGCGATGCCGATCTGCTCATTGGCCTGGGCCGCGCGGCGTTCGGCGGCGGCGATGTCGGGGCGGCGTTCCAGGACCTGGGAGGGAATGCCCACCGGAATTACCGGCGGCGTAATGCGCAAGGGGACTTCCTCCAGGGCCAGGCTTTCCGGGGTGCGGCCGGCGAGCGTGGCGATGGCATGCTCGAAGTTGGCGCGCTCGACACCCACGCCGATATCTTGGGCACGGGCGGTTTCGAGCTGGGTGCGGGCCTGCGCCACTTCGGCGCGCGAGCTGAGGCCGCCATCGAAGCGGTTCTGCGTCAGCTCCAGGGCCTTCTGGTAAGCCACCAGGGTCTCGTCCAGAATGCGCTTCTGGGCGTCCAGGCTGGCCATCTCGAAATAGTCGATGGCCAGCTCGGCGTGCAGGCTCAGGCGCACGGTTTCCAGATCGGCGGCGCTGGCCCGGGTCTCTTCGCGGGCGGCGGCAATCGAGCGCCGCACACGGCCCCAGGCGTCCAGTTCGTAATTGACGTCGATGGGCAGGAGGTAATTGCCATAGTCGCCGTGGACCGTGCCGGTGGGCGCGTTCTGCGAAAGGCGATTGGTGGAAACGGAGGGTGCCGTCGAAATGCTGGGGAACAGGGCGGAGCGGTTGAGCTGAATGAGCGCGCGCGCCTCCCGGAAGCGCGCTTCCGCGGCTTTCAGGGTTTGGTTCGAGAGGTCGATCTGTTCTTCCAACGCGTCGAGCTCGGAGTTGCCGAAGAGCTGCCACCAGTCCTCGCGCAACGCGGTGTCGGCGGGTTGCGCCTGCTTCCATCCGGCGGATTCGGTGAAAGCTCTGGGAGGCTGCTCGCTGAAGGCGGGAGCAACGGGTACCGCGGGCCTGGTGTATTTCGGGCCCACCGTGCAGCCCGCCAGCAGCCAAGCGCCGGCCACCAGGAAAAAGGATGCGCGCATCATTTCTCGCGCGCCTTCGCCGGCCGCACTTCGGTGCCGGAAGTCAATGAGTCCGAGGGATTCACGATGATCTCGTCGTCCGGGGTGACCCCCGAAAGCACTTCCACTTCGGTGCCGTAATCGCGCCCGATGCTGACCGGCACCAATTCCGCCCGGCTGTCGCGCACCACCGCGACCTGCATGCCTTGCGAACGGAAAATCAGCGAGTTGACCGGGACGATCACCGCGCTGGCCTTGGAGTTCACGCGGATGTGCACCGAGAGAAACAGGCCGGGAAGCAGCTCGCCCGACGGATTGTCTACGTCCACTTCCGTCAGCAGGGTGCGCGACGCCGGGTCGATGGAGTCGGAACTGCGCACGATTTGTCCGCGGAACCGGCGGCCGGGAAATTCGGCCACGGTGAGCTCGGCCTCGCCGCCGGGCCGCACGTCGCGGGAGTACTGCTGCGGGACGTTGAAATAGACGCGGAGTTTGCCGGTGGCGGCGATGTCGAACAACTCCTTGCCCGGAGCGTTGGCGCCGGCATTGATCAACGCGCCGATATCGATGTTGCGGGCCGTGATCACTCCATCGAAAGGGGCGTAGACTTTCTGAAACCGCTGCGTCTCCTCCAGGCGGCGCACGTTGAAAGTGGCCGAATCCACCATGGCCTTCTTGGCCTGGAGATCGCCCACGCGGTCGTCCACGTCCTGTTTGGCCACCGAATCGCTCTTGAAGAGCGCCTGGTAGCGCGCGGCGGTGGTGCGGGCAAGGTCGTAGTTGGCTTGCGCGGTGGCCAGGTCGGCGCGCGCCTGGTCGAGCTGGCGATCCACTTCGGGAGTTTCGATCTCGGCCAGGAGCTGTCCGTCTTCGACGTGCGCGCCGATGTCGAAATACCAGGTTTTCAGGTAGCCGTTGATGCGGGCGTAAATGGGGGTGGCCACGTATGCCTGGGCATTGCCGGGAAGCACCACTTCCTCGGCCGTGGCGGCCAGTTTGGGATGCATCACGGAAACCGTGGGGATGGCCATCTGGAGGGTCTGCTGTTTCAGATCGGTGGCCGCGTGAACGCGCGCCGCGATGCCTTTGACCACCGTGTAGGCGATAGCGCCTGCCACGGCGCAGATCGCCACCGCAATGCTCAGCCAAAAGACCACGGAGAGGCGCGGCGGCGATTGATCGGCGGGCGTGATGGTTTCCTGGCTACTCATGCGCGGGAACCCCCGAGGGAAGCGGCCGGCGCCGGCCGTGAAGCAATGCGAAAACCGCGGGAACGAATGTCAGGGTCGCCACCGTGGCGCACAACAGGCCGCCGATCACCGCGCGGCCCAGGGGCGCATTCTGTTCGCCGCCTTCCCCCATTCCGAGCGCCATGGGCACCATTCCGATCATCATGGCGAGCGCCGTCATGATGACCGGGCGGAAGCGCGTGAAACCCGCGGCCAGCGCGGCGTTGACGGGGTCGTTGAACTCGATCAGCATTTCCTTCGCGAAGCTGATCACCAGGATGCTGTTGGCCGTGGCCACTCCCATGCACATGATGGCGCCCATCATGGCCGGCACGCTGAGCGTGGTGCGGGTGGCAAAGAGCATGAGAACGATTCCGGCGAGCGCGGCGGGCAGCGCGGTAATGATGATGAACGGATCGAGCCATGATTGAAAATTGACCACGATGAGCAGATACACCAGGACGATGGCAAAGATCAGGCCGGCCACCAGGCCGGAGAACGATTCATGCATGGTCTCCACCTGCCCGCGCACGGACATCTCGGAGCCGCGCACCAGGAGGCGTCGGTGGGCATCCACGATGCGGTCCACTTCGGCGGCGACGCTCGCCAGGTCGCGGCCGTCCACCGCGCCAAAAATGTCGATGGTGCGCTGGATGTCGTAGTGATTCACCGAGGCCATGCCGTTGCCGCGGCTGACCGAGGTGACGTCGTTGAGGATTTCCGGCGTCCCCGTGCGCGCGGTGAGCGGCAGGTTCCGCAGTTCCTGCAGCGATTGCACGTCGTACTGCGGCGCCTGCGTGACCACGCTGTAGCTGACGCCGTTTTCCGGGTTGAGCCAGAACGTGGGCTGCGTCTGGAAGCTGCCGCTGAGCGAGATCAGCAGGCTCTGCGCCACGTCGTTCTGCGTGTAGCCGCTCTCGGCCGCCTTGGTGCGGTCGGTGAAGACGTGCAGCTTGGGCTGATCGAAGGTCTGTTGAATGCGCAGGTCGGCGATGCCCGGAATGCGGCGCATCTGGTTCATGATGCGGTCGGCCAGGTCGCGGTTGGCTTCGACATTTTTGCCCACGATCTGGACATCGATGGGGGCAGGCAGACCGAAATTCAGAATCTGGCTGACGATATCGTCGGGCAGGAAGTAGAATTCCGTGCCCGGAAACTCGCGCGGCAGGCTGGCGCGCAGCACGCGCACGAATTCCTCGGTGGGGCGGTGCTCGCGCGCCAGCGAGACCATGATATCCGCATCGGCCGAGCCCACCGGCGCCGAGTTGCTGTAGATGGTGTTGATGCTGCTGTAGGGCAGCCCGATCTCATCCAGGATATTGAGCAACTGGTCGCCGGGAATCTGGCGGCGGATGGATTGTTCCACCAGGTCGCAGATGGCCGCGGTTTCCTCGATGCGGGTTCCGGTCTTGGCGCGCAGGTGCAGCTTGAATTGGCCGGTGTCGGACGACGGGAAAAAATCCTGGCCGAGCCACGGGTAGAGCATAAAGCCGGTCAGGCAGACCAGCAGGAAGACCGGCACGAAGATGGCCCGCCGGTGAACCAGCACGGCCAGAATGGCCCGGTAGCCGCCTCGCAGGCGGTCGAAGCCGTTTTCGAACGTCCTCTGCAGCAGCACCAGGGGGTTGCGGCTGGGCCCGTGGTGCTGCAATTTCAGCAGGTACTTCGCCAGCGTGGGAACCAGCGTGCGCGAGAGCCCGTAGGAGGCCAGCATGGCGAACACCACGGCCTCGGCCAGCGGCACGAACAGGTACCGCGCCACGCCCGTCAGAAAAAACATGGGAAGGAAAACGATGCAGATCGACAGGGTGGAGACCAGCGCGGGAACCGCGATCTGCGAGGCGCCATCCAGAATCGCGCGCTCGATTTCCTTGCCTTGATCCAGGTTGCGGTTGACGTTCTCGATTTCCACGGTGGCGTCGTCCACCAGGATTCCCACCGCCAGCGCCAGGCCGCCAAGCGTCATGATGTTGATGGTTTCGTGCAGGAAACTGAGCACGATAATCGATGTCAGGATGGAGAGCGGAATGGAAATGGCGATGATCAGGGTGCTGCGCCAACTGCCCAGGAACAGCAGGATCATCAGCCCGGTAAGGCAGGCGGCGATGACCGCTTCGCGGATCACGCCGTTGATGGAAGCGCGCACGAAAATGGATTGATCGGCCAGGGGCTGGATGTTCAATTCCGGCGGCAGCGTGGCCGCGACCGCCGGCAGTAGCTTGCGGACCCCGCCCACTACCGAGAGCGTGGAAGCGTTGCCGCCCTTCATCACCGTGAGCAACACCGCGCGGCCGCCATCCTGGCGCACGATGTTGGTTTGCGGCGCGAAGCCGTCGCGCACGTAGCCGATATCGCGGATGTAGACCGGCGCGCCGTTCACCACCTTGACGGGGAAGTCGTTGAACGCCTCCACGGTGGTAGGGCTGGAATTCAGATCCACATCGTATTCGAACTGGCCGATCTTCGACGTGCCGGCGGGAATAATCAGGTTCTGGTTGGCCACCGCCGTGGTGATATCGGCGGGCGAGAGCCCCTTGGACTGCATCGCCGCCGGGTTGATATCGACCATGACTTGGCGCTGCTTGCCGCCGTAGGGATAAGGGATGGCGCAGCCGGGAATGGTAACCAGGCGGGTGCGGATGAAGTTGACGCCGTAATCGAAAAGCGCCTGTTCGCTGATTCCACGCCCGGAGAGGCCCAGTTGGATGATGGGAACGCTCGAGGCGCTGTAGACCAGCAAAAACGGCGGCGTTGCCCCCGGCGGCAACTGCCGCAGAATGGGCTGGGAGATAGCGCTCACCTCGGCGACCGCGGATTTGACATCCGCGCCGGGCTGGAAAAAGACCTTGACAATGGCGCGCCCGTTGATGGATTGCGATTCCATATGCTCGATATCGTTGACCGTGGTGGTCAACGACCGCTCATATATGGATGTGATGCGCTCTTCCATCTCTTCGGCGCTCAAACCCGTGTAATTAAATGCCGCGGCGATGACGGGAATGTCGATATTCGGGAAGATATCGGTAGGTGTGCGCAGGATCACAACCGGGGCCAGAATCAGGATGAGCAGCGCCAGGACGATAAACGTGTAGGGCCGCGCCAGCGCCAGTCGTACGATCCACATCCCTCACTCCACAACGAGTGCCACGCCCGCGGCGAAATAGTAGACACGGGCGTTTCGAAATTCGTATATTCAAGATTGTCGCACGAGATGGCCACATTGCCAAAGCACCCGCGCGCACGGGGCCGGCCGCGGGACGAGGACGCCCGGCGGCGGATTCTGAAAGCCGCGCTGGACCTGATGGACGAAACCGCCTTCGCGCAAGTGACCGCCGAGGCCATCGCCGAGCGTGCCGGCGCCAGCAAAGCCACGATCTACCGCTGGTGGCCGAACAAGGCGGCCGTGGTAATTGAGGCTTTCCGCGAGGCGGTGGCGCCGGAACTGCCTCTGCGCCATAGCGGATCGCTGCGCGAAGATCTGACCACCCAGGTGCGCAACTTCGCGCGCGTGCTTTCCGGACGCGCCGGCCGTATGCTGCGCTCCTTCGTGGTGGCGGCGCGCAGCGATCCCGACGTCGACGAGGCTTTTCGTTCCATCTGGAGCAACCCGCGGCGGGCGGAAGCCAAAGCCATGCTGCGGCAGAAGCAGGCCAGCGGACAATTGCGCAAGGACGCGGACCTCGACCTGGTGCTGGATTCGCTGTACGGCCCGTTGTATTACCGGTTCCTGGTGAAGAACGAGGCTCCTTCGCAGAAGTACGCGGAGGCGCTGGTGGAGATGGTGGTTCAAGGGCTGGCGGCGCGCGCGGGCTCGACGGAAGCGACGCAGTCCGCCTGAATGTCCGCGTTCCAGATAAAAAGGCCGGAATATCGACTCGCCCCCGGCGATTTGGGCGTATATTGGATGGTGGCCAGGAGGTAAAGAACAAAATCCTGGCCGATAGTGTGCCATGAAGGCATGGGAGGCGGAGATGAGAACCTGTTCTCTGTTCCTGATCCTGTTCCTGTCGTTGATGGCCAGCGCGCAACGCCAGAAGCTCGTAATCGTTTCCGGAACGCCAGAAGGGCAGTTGCTCCAGCAAGTCGGGCAGGAGTCCGACGACGCGAAGAAAGTGGCGTTGATGGAACAATTCCTGACCCAATACCCCAAGCACGAGGGAGTCCTCTGGGTTTACTCCCAGATGGTGGCCACTTGCACGAAGCTCGGCCAGTTCGACAAGGCCATGGCTGCCGCCGAGAAGGCGCTGGCCCAGGATCCAACCGATGTGGACACCGCTTTTGCCGGCTTGAAAGCGGCCGAGGCGAAGAAGGACCCCGATGCGGTACGCAAGTGGGCCGTCCAGTCCTCGGACCTGGCGCGCAAAGCGGTCCAGGCGCCCAAAGCCACGGATGAAGACGACGATGCCTTCAAGCAGCGCATCGATTCCGCCAGGAAGATAGACACCTACACCGAGTACGCGCTGTTCGCATCGGCGTTCCAGGCTCCGGAGGCGGCCAAGAAAGTCGAGCTGCTGAAAACCCTCGAGGAGCGGAATCCGCAAAGCGCCTACCTGGCGCAGGGATATCCGCTCTACTTCTCGGCCTTACTCCAGGTCGATTCGGCGGCCTCGGTTGTGCTCGCGGAGAAGCTGATTGCGCGGGGCCAGGGCAATGAGCTGATGCTGGGGACCGTCGCCGATTCCTACCTGCACCAGAACAAGGAGCCGCAGAAGGTCCTCGACTATTCCTCGAAGCTGATCGAGATGGTCAACACCAAAACCAAGCCGGACGGGGTCAGCGATGCCGACTGGCAGAAGCGAAAAGACTATCTGCTGGGGTGGGGGATGTGGATGACGGGCGCGATATATGGTTCGCAGGGCAAATTCGCCGAGGCGAACAAGGTGCTGAGGGCCGCCCTGCCCCTGCTCGAAGGCAGCGACGAGAACAAGGCGGGGGCTCTCTATAATCTCGGGATCGCCAACACCCAGCTCAGGAACTACGGGGATGCCATCAAGTTCTACGAGCAGTGCATCGCCATCAAGAGCCCTTACCAGCCCTACGCCACCGAACACCTCAAAACGATCCGCGCGACTTACCGCGTCGTCAAATGAATTGCCAAGCGGCGTGCTTCGCCCCGCCGCTCTCAAAAGCTCCAGGCGTCGAACTTGATTTCGGTTTTATCGTCCAAGTCCTTATGCCAGAGGATGGCGTGGCGGACTTCCAGATAGGGTCCCTGCTGTCCGCGTCGCAGTGTGGCGTTCCAGATTTTCATCTGCGCACCCATGGACCAGAAGGTGTGGCCCTGGAGCAGGGTGAACGGGCCCCACGGCCGGGGCTTGTAGGGTTCGGTGGTGCCCAGTTCAGTCCTGACCAATAGCGGCGCCAGGGACTTGTCAACCGCCTCCAGCGCCGCGATGTTGATTTCATTCGGTACGGCGACATCCACCCCGGCCGGCAGATAGATGATGGTGCAGCGGCCGGGAGTGAAGCCGCGGAAAGCGAACCGGCCCGTCTGGTCCGCGGTGGCGGTCGGCACGTTTGGCAAGAGCCTGATCTTACTTTGGTCTTCGAGCCATGCGCACAGGATCAGGCGCGCGCCAGCCATGGGTTTCCCAGTCTTACCAAGAAACACGCCGCCGGCGGTGGTGGTGGCGGGCTTCGGTTGCGATTTCGGTTGCTGGCCCGGGAGACACCCAGCTACTGCCAAGAGGACCAGCAGATGCAGCCACTTGGGTCTCATACGTCCTTCTTTCCTCGCTGCTGCCGGGGCGGTTCGGAGGAGCGCCGAACCGGCCATACCACGGCTTCGGCGAAAGGTGTAAGCCAGGATTTTCATTCGTTGTTCCTGGCCCCCATCCAATATACGCCCAATCGCCTCGTTGAGAGATAAATTCAGGTCTGCTTATCTTAATTTGATGCAAGAAGGGCCGGCCGCTGCCTTCCCAGCTACGAGAAGACCTTGAAGTGTGTCATTTCACTACAATATCCTCATCCTACAGCGGAATGTTGCCGTGCTTCTTGCGCGGCATGGTGTCCACTTTGTTTTCCAGCATGCGGAGTGCGCGAATCACCCTGGGGCGCGTCTCGTGCGGTTCGATCACGTCGTCGATGTAGCCGTGTTCGGCCGCCACAAAGGGATTGGCGAACCGCTCGCGGAATTCCTCGATCTTCTGCTGCCGGACGGCGTTCTGGTCGGCGGCGGCGGAGAGTTCGCGGCGATACACGATGTTCACGGCGCCCTCCGGGCCCATGACGGCGATTTCAGCCGAGGGCCACGCCAGGTTGATATCCGTGCGGATGTGCTTCGACCCCATCACGCAATAAGCGCCGCCGTAGGCCTTGCGGGTGATCACCGTGATCTTGGGCACGGTGGCCTCGGCGAAAGCGTACAGCAGCTTGGCGCCTTGGCGGATAATGCCGCCGAACTCCTGCTCGGTGCCGGGAAGAAATCCGGGCACGTCCTCAAAGGTCAGCAGGGGGATATTGAAGGCGTCGCAGAAGCGCACGAAGCGCGCGCCCTTCACCGAGGAATTGATATCCAGGCAGCCGGCCAGGAAAGCGGGCTGGTTAGCCACGATGCCAATCGGCCGGCCGTCCATGCGGGCGAAGCCCACCACGATGTTCCTGGCCCAGTGCTCATGAACTTCGAAGAACTCGCCCTCGTCCACCACCCGGTGGATCACGTCCTTCATGTCGTAGGGCAGGCTGGATTCCTGGGGCACGATGGTGTCGAGCGCGGCATCCATGCGGTCGGCGGGGTCGATGGAAGCGCGGCGCGGCGGGTCTTCGCGGTTGTTCTGCGGCAGGTAGCCGGCGAGTTCGCGAATCATGCGCAGACACTCGGCGTCGTCGGGCGCGATGAAGTGCCCCACGCCGCTGACCGAGTTGTGAGTCGCCGGTCCGCCCAGCTTTTCCTTGGTGACGTCCTCGTGAGTGACCGTCTTGATCACCTCGGGGCCGGTGACGAACATGTAGCTGGTGCGGTCCACCATGAACACGAAATCGGTGATGGCCGGCGAGTACACGGCGCCGCCGGCGCAAGGGCCCATGATGGCGGAGATTTGGGGAATCACGCCGCTCGCGAGCGTGTTGCGCAGGAAGATGTCGGCATAGCCGGCGAGGGAAACCACGCCCTCCTGGATGCGCGCTCCGCCGGAGTCGTTGAGTCCGATCACCGGCGAACCGGTCTTGAGCGCGAGGTCCATGATCTTGCAGATCTTCTCGGCGTTGGTTTCGGACAGCGAACCGCCGAAGACCGTGAAATCCTGCGCGAAGACGTACACCAGGCGGCCGTCGATGCGGCCGTACCCGGTGACGAAGCCATCGCCGGGAACCACCTGGTCCTCCATGCCGAAATCCCGGCAGCGATGGGTCACCAGCTTGTCGAGTTCTTCGAAGGAGTTTTCGTCGAGCAGCAGCTCGATGCGCTCGCGCGCCGAAAGTTTGCCTTCCTTGTGCTGGCGGGCGCGGCGCTCCTCGCCGCCGCCCTCCTCGGCCGCATGGCGCCGGCGGCGCAGTTCTTCCAGGCGATTCATCGGGACTATTGTAGCGGGGTGGGATGGCGTCCCGGAGCGGCTCCCGATGGAACGTATTTGACCCAATGCCCACTCATGGAATTCCGGCACGCTACCGGAAGGGCACATCCACCTCGGTATACCAACCCGGTTCGGCCGCGTTCACCGCGGCTGCGATGCGTTCAAAATGCAGCCGCACCCGTGACCATTTGGTGCTGCCACCCAGAACGACGATCGCAATCTTCCGGCCCGTGAGATTCTGCTGATAGCGAATCCTTTGGTCGGTGGTGAGCAGCAATTCAAACCCCGCTTCCTCCGCCACTTTCAACAGGTCGCCGTTGTTCAGCCGATCCCAGCCCCTTGCCTTCGCCTCGGTCACTGTATGCCCCGGAAGCGCACGAGCAAGGCCCCGTGGCGTTCCGTGGTCAAAGAGAATGAGCATCGGCGAGGGGCGCTGGCGCAGGATCCGGAGCCCTCAAGCTCTGCGCTACAAACTCGAGTACCGCTTCAATTTGTTCCCGTGTCACGTCGAATTCTTCCATCACTTCCTCAACGCTCATGTCTTCGAGGTTTTCGAAAACGGTGGCAACCGGCATACGGGTGTCCTTAAACACCCACGCGCCGCTACGCTTGCCGGGGATACTCTCCACGGCAGGGCATTGTGACCAGTCGAGAGCCGCCGTTGTTGCCATAATTTCCACTCCTTCTCTTAGGGTACGCCAAAGCAAACAGGGAAAGACCGCCGCTGAGGAATTGCAAAACGGAACGGTCGCGCCAGCGGTTCGCCCCGCTACCGGGAGGTTCGGGAACCGGCGCCGGTTGCCAGTTCGAAGCTCGAATCACCGTGCCGGCGGTAATCAGCGAGTGTATCCAGGGAGCGTAATTCCGGACCACTCCCCGCGCCGAGCTCCTGCTGAGGGGACGTTTGCTCTTCTGCGCGACATTCACGTAGAACTCCTGGAGCACCACCGGTCAGCCGCACACTGCTGCTTCGGCCCGCAATCCAGATCGTGGGCGTAGACCAGGATATTGGAATCGACGAAGACTCTGTCGATCGTGCAGAGACTCCCGGTCCGTCATCTTTTCACCGCCGAGCCGAAAGGGGGAATTCAGGTGCGCCAGGGCCTTCACCTTAGCCTGCTCATAAAGCGCCTCCTCGCCGACCATTCTGCCTAGTTCGTCGGCCAGCATCGCGCTGACGCTGGTTCCGCGTTCGGCGGCCAAGGCCCGCGCCTTTTTCAAAACCTGCTTATCGAGCGTAAGGGTGATGTTCTGCTTCATGAGGCCTCTCTTTAGGGTGCACGTAAAATACGTGAAAAGAGCCGGGCCCCGGAGTCCCAGCCTCCGCCCCGGGGACCGGGCCGGCCGGGAGTAGTATAATTCCACCGAATCAGTTCCGAAAAGGAGATTCCCGATGAATCGCAGGGACTTTGCAAAGGGCTTGCTGCTTGCTTCTCAATCGCTCGGCGCGCTGAGGAATATGCGGGCGCTGGAGCCGGGGCCGCAGGCGCCGGTCAGCGCGGGTCAGCCGCCATCGCCGAGTTGGACGCTGATCCCGGAGATAAGCGACGAATTCTCCGGAACAGCGCTGGACACCACCAAGTGGAGCACCCAAACGGGGTACCGGTCGAGCGGAGTGTTCGCGTTCAATTCCAACAACATCGCAGTCTCGGGGGGATATCTCAACCTGTCTGCCAGGAAAGAAGACTTCAACGGCAAGTCCTACAGTTCCGCATTTCTCGAATCCAAGATCAGCGACCCCGGAAACGGCAGTTATTTGGAAATCCGGGCTAAGCCAATCGATTTCAGGGCGAATATCTGCTGCGCCATCTGGGAGCAGAATTTTCCCCTGCAGCAGGCGAATGATCCCAATCCGGAAATCGACATTCAGGAGTATCTCCTCGGCAAGGTCGGAATTCCCAACAGAGTCCGCAGCACGTTGCACCGGTGGCCTGCCAGGCCCGGTGTCCATACGGAGGATGCCAACCAAAGTTACGATGCCCCGGTGCCGCTCTATTACGATTTTCATACTTATGGCCTCGAACGCAGAGACGGGAAGCTGCGCTTCTACCTCGACGGATTCAAGTACTGGGAGTACAACGTGTCATCGATGCCTGAGTACGTAACCATGCCGCGGCACATCATCTTCAGCCTCGAAGGACATGCCGGCAACCCGGTGGATTCCTATTTGCCGGCCGCCTTCCAGATCGACTATGTCCGGATCTACCGGTACATTGGCCCCACCGGCGGAAACCGCAATCCATGACCGGTTCTCGGCCAGGTGCGCTGTGCCTGCGGAAATTCCGCGCTGGCTGAACTCGTCCCATCCCCGGCGCTTCGGTGACCTTGCGGCGGTCGATCGGAAAGCGCGCTGGTGTCGGCGCGATGCGCCCTCACCCGAGGGCGAGTATTCCGCTCGGCATGCCGGCTTCGACCCTGTTCCTTCCGGAGATGAGCGTGGAGGAGGGTGCTTCCATCCCGGGGTACGGCAACGCGAGCGGCAAAAAACTGCCGCTGAGCGAATGTCCGGATGGAACCGTTCGCCCCGCTACCGGGAGGTTCGGGAACCGGCACCGGTTGCCAGTTCGAATCGTCCGTCCGGCAGCAGGTAGTATTTTCGTCCTCGCCAGAGGATGGTGTTGCCGAAGAAGCCGGCGATCCACACCAGAAAGCTCGCCAGGTCTTGCAGCGGCACAAGCCACCAGAGACGGCGCGTCAGCGGATCGCGCAGGGCGTGCCCGGCGGTGGCCCATCCCGCGGCGGCGCGGAAAACCACGGCCGTGAGGGAGACCGGCCACCAGGCCGGATTCACGGCCCATAGCAGCAGCGCCAGCGGCAGCGGATTCGTGAACACCTGGCCGATGTAGCCCCAGGGACGCGAGCGGCGGGTGCCGCGGTTCCATCGCAGGCGATGCTTCAGGTTTGCGGCGAAGCCTTGCGCGCCGATGCGGTGCTCGATCACGTACGACGAGAGAATCACGCCATAGCCGCGATCCGCCGCCAGTTTGCCCATGATGAAATCTTCCGCCAGGTAGTCCTTCACGGCATTGAAACCGCCGATGCGGTTGAGCGTCTCGCGGCGGGCGGCGATCGTCGGACCGAGGGCGAACTTCATGCCGTCGAGCATGCGGGCCACCAGCACCCCGCCGATGAATTCGGTGTTCAGCCCCACGGCTTCGAGCGTCGACCAGAAGCTGTGCCCCGGCGCGGCGCGGTAAGGGCAGGTGGCCAGGCCCACACGCGCATCCTGAAATTCGGCGGCGATGGCGGAAAGCATTCCGGGAGTCACGCGGATATCGCTATCCGACATCACCAGCAACTCGTGCGATGCTTCCGCCAGCATGCGGTCGAGACTATATACTTTGGCGTTGGGGTAAGGCGGCTCGCCGGTGACGATCAGGCGCGAGGGAACCCCCGGATAGGCCGCCCGCAGGCGCTCGGCAACCGCAATGGCGGGATCTTCGGGGCTGCGCACGGCGAAAAGGATTTCGAAACAGGGATACTCTTGTCCGAAAAAGGTGCGCAGGTTGTCCTCCAGCCCTTCCTCCACGCCCGCCAGCGGCTTCAGAATACTGATGGGTGGAGGCGTCTCGATCGGCCCGGGCGCCACCGCCCGATATCGCACCGCGCCCACAATCGTGAGGACGCAGTAGAGCAGAGAGCCCGCGACCAGGGCCAGCAGGAACAAGGCGACCACCTCTACACTGTAACAAGTGGCATGAAGCATATCATCGTGGGCACCGCCGGGCACATCGACCACGGCAAGACCGCGCTCGTCAAGGCGCTTACCGGCATCGACGCCGACCGCCTGGAAGAAGAAAAGCGGCGCGGCATCACCATCGACCTGGGGTTCGCGCACTTGCAGTTGACGCCCGCCTTGCGCTTGGGCTTCGTGGATGTGCCCGGCCACGAGCGCTTCGTGAAGAACATGTTGGCGGGGGTGGGCGGCATCGACGTGGTGCTGTTCGTGATCGCGGCCGACGAGTCCATCAAACCGCAAACGCGCGAGCATTTCGATATCTGCCGGCTGCTGGGCATTCCACGCGGCGTCGTGGCGCTGACCAAGGCCGACCTGGTGGATAGCGACATCCTCGGCCTGGTGCGGCTCGAAGTGGAAGAACTGGTCGCCGGCTCGTTCCTCGAGCGGGCGCCCATGGTGGCGGTCAGTTCGGCCACCGGCGCGGGACTGGACGAACTGCGCCGCGAATTGGCCCGCGTGGCGGCCGGCGTGCCCGAGAAAAATGCGGCGGGCCACTGCCGGCTGCCCATCGACCGCGCGTTTTCCATGCGCGGCTTCGGCACGGTGGCCACCGGTACGCTTATTTCGGGATCCATCCAAAAAGAGCAGGAGGTGGAAGTCTATCCCTCGGGACGCAGGCTGCGCGTGCGCGGCGTCGAGGTGCACGGGTCGAAGGCGGAGCGCGCGGTGGCCGGCCAGCGAACCGCCCTCAACCTGGCCGATATCGAGCCCGCCGAGTTGGCGCGCGGCGATGTGCTCTCCGAGCCGGGGCGCTTCCGCGCCGTCAAAGCCGTGGACTGCCGGCTCGATCTGCTGCGCTCCGCCAAGCCCCTGAAGCACCGCGCGCCCGTGCACTTCCATTCGGGCACGGCCGAGATTGAAGCGGAAGTGCGCTGGCTGGGGGGCGCGGCGGCGCTACAGCCGGGCGGCGCCGCGTACGCGCGGCTGGTGCTGCGCGATGCCGCCTTGCTGCTGCCCGGCGATCGCTTCATTATCCGCATGTTCTCGCCCGTGGTGACCATCGGCGGAGGCGTGGTGGTGGACCTGGGCGAGCACCGCTACCGCAAGGGCGAAGATGCCGCCGCGCGGCTGGATCTGCTCCTCGCGCCGGATGTCGCGGCGCGCATTGCGCTGCTGGTTCGCGAAGCGGAGTTCGGAATGGCCATGGCGCAACTGGTGGCGCGTACCGGACTGGAAGAGCCCGAGATCGCGCGCGCCGCGGCGCGGGCGCCGCTGGTCGCCATCGCGCAGCCCCAGACCTGGTACGTGGATCGCGCCTGGTTTCAATCGGCGCGGGACCGGCTGGTGAAGGCCGTGCGCCGCTTTCACGGCGAGCAGCCGCTGCTGGCGGGAATTGCCCGGCAGGATCTGCGCAGCCGCGAACTGCCCGATGCCCCGGCGTTCCTGTTTGACGCCATGCTGGGCGATGCCCGCGAAATCGTGGTGGAAGGCGAGACGGTGCGCACGCGCGCGCACAAAGTGGTGTTGAAGGAGGACGAAGAGCAGGCCCGCGCCTCCATCGAACGCGCCTTCGAACAGGCGGGACTGGCTGCGCCGGCCATGGCGGACGTGTTGGCGAAATCCGGCGTGGAGCCCGCGCGGGCGCGCAGGCTGCTGGAAATTCTTCTCCGCGAGAAGCTCCTGGTGCGCATCAGCGAGGACCTGGTGTTTCACCGCGCGGCCATCGAGAAGCTGCGCAAGCTGCTGGCGGCGCGCAAAGCCGAGCGATTCAACGTCGGGGCGTTTAAGGAATGGACGGGAATTTCGCGTAAATACGCCATTCCGCTGCTGGAGTTCCTGGACCGTGAACACGTCACCCGCCGCGAGGGCGACGAGCGGCTGGTGCTGTGACGGCTTGCGTTCGTGGCACAGGCATTCCTGCCTGTGTTCTTGGACGTTTGGCATCCATGTACGTCCGCAGCACGGCATTGATCCTGGTTTGGTAGCCCTTCTGTTTCCGGAACCATTCGAGAAGGTCGCGATCCAGGCGGATGGTGACGATCTGCTTGGTCTTCGGGATGACGACACGCGCGTGTTTCCAGAAGTCCGCATCCGTTGGCCGCGCTTCCGGGTCGCCTTCGATGGCGTGCCGGATCTGACGATCGGTCAAAGAACGGACGCGCCTCCAATCGGTACCCTCCTTAGCCGAAACTCTTCCAGTAGGCTTCTCTTTCATGCCGTTCTGCCCTCCCCGCGGAAATAATGCGGCGCTCGGCCTGAGAGACTTCGGTGTAGATAACCGTGACTTCGACCCCATTTACGATACCAATGGCATACACGCGGACCTCGCCGTACTCAAAGCGATCCGGAAACTCGGGAACTCCTAGAACGCGATCTTCACCGAAAACTGCAACGACCGCGCCGGCAACTGCGCCGTAATTCCGGTGAGCGGCGCGCCGAAACCGGGACCTGCCGTCGCGCCGTTGCCCCAGGTGCCGCTGTAGCCCACAAAGTTGGCGTGGTTGAACATATTGAAGGCCTCGCAGCGCGGCAACACCCGCACCCGCTCTCCCAGGGCAAACGATCGCTCGAGAAACGGCGCGATATCGTAGATCGCCTGGCCGCGTCCGGTGTTTCGCCCCACTACCACCCCGTTGATGACCGGCCGGTCCGTGGTGCCGCTGGTGTCTCCGCTGTTGGTGGTCCCGGTGACGATATTGTACGGCAAGCCAGTCGCCAGGGTTGAAATCATTCCGAATTCCACCCGCCCGGGCAGTTGGTAGACGCCGCTCAGCACGAAGCGGTGGCGCTGGTCGAAAATGGCGTTGGCGTATTCCACGTGGCCGGTAAAGTTGGCGTCGTTGGGATTCTGGCTGGGTACGTCGGGGTCCACGTTGTCCAGCGTGTGCGACCAGGTGTAGCTCGCCAGCATGGAGAGCTTGCGGCTGAAGCGGTGGCTGAGGTTCACGTCCAGCGCGTCATAGTTGGCATAGCCGTCATTCACGTCGCTCTGAATGGTGGCGTATGGCGGCTGGGGATTGGTGGCCGTCGACGGATTGCATGTCATGCCGTTCTGGCTGTACCACCAGATCCAATAGGGCCGCGTGCAATTGGCGGCTTGCGGAGTACGAATCTGCCCGGGAGCCGTGCGGATATACGGCGACGGCGGGTCGACGTCGCGCGGGCGGTTGATCCTCGACGTGTGGGAGCCCACGTAGTCCACGCTCAATACCCAGCTTGCGCCGAGCCGCCGCTCCACCCCCAAGGTCCACTGTCCGGAATACGGGTTGAGCAGCCGGCTCGGATAGCCGATCAGCGTAGAGGTGGGGAAGAAGGCATTCAGGTAACTGCTCTCGCCCGGCCGGATGTAGAGATTGCGCAAAGGCGCTTGCGCTCCCGCGGGGAAAGCGGGCAAGGGTGCCGCGGCAACCGACGCCGGGAACCCGATTTGCCCCGCAGAAGCCGTGTAGTTGAAAACTCCGGTCGGCCCCGTCAGCGCATAGTTGGCTTCCGAGTTGTCCACGATCTGCGAATAATAAATGCCGTATCCCCCGCGGATCACGGTCTGGCCGTCGCCGCGCCAATTATAGGCAAACCCCACCCGCGGCGCGAAGTCCTTCCGCGAATCGGTGAACGTCTGCTGCTCGTAGCGCAAGCCCAGGTTGAGCGTGAAATCGTTGCGCACCCGGATATCGTCCTGCGCGTAGAGCGACCACAGCGTGTCGTTCACCGTGTAGTTCGCGTTCCCGTAACTCTGCGTATAAGTCCTGACGTTGGCGATATTCCCCAGGTACGCGCTGCTTTCGCAAAACGACAGCGCCTGCGTGCACGTATTGTAGACGAACTGTCCCAGGTAGATCGGCCCGCCGAACTCTTTGCTGTTGCCGCCGGTATGGGCCACGATCGCGTCCGCCCCGAATTTCAGCGAATGCCGCCCCTTCACGGACGAGAGCGTATCGTTCACCTGGTATTGCCGGTTCATCAGCAGCGCCGATTGCGAAGTTCCCGTGGTAAACGTGCCGCCCGTCGAAATGGGCACCTGGTATTGCGTGCCGTATACCACCGGGTCGAATTCCGTGATCGGAGAAGCCAGTTGAAATTGCAGCCGCACGTTGTTGATCGCGGTGGGGCTGAGCACGGTGGTCTCGCCCATCTCCGTGGAGTAGGTCCGGCGCCGGAACACGCGATCCACGGTGGGCAGACTGTTGCCTCCCACGGTGCCGTTGGGATTGGTGTCGTGGAAGCCATCCAGGTTGCCGCGGAAGAACAGGTTGTGCTTGTCGTTGATCTGGTGGTCCAGGCGCAGCAAGCCCAGCCAGCCGCGATAGTGGCCGGTGAACGCGCCGGGCGCGATCGGCGAGATGATCGGCGATGCCCGATCCTCGCGGCTGAACTCGCCCGCCGCGTTGAACTCCGTGTGCGCCCCCAGCGGTCCCGAAAGCTCCGCCGCCGATTGCCCCAGGCTGTCGCTGGTGATCTGGTTGCCGCTGGTGGCGTTGGCCGAGGTGAAACCGGAAAGGGCCGCCGCCGTCGCGCTCGGCCTCCACAGTTCCAGCGCTTCGCCGTGGAGCCGGTTGCCGCCGCTCCTGGTCACGATATTGACCACGCTGCCGGTCGACCCTCCGTATTCCGCGCTGAACGCGTTGGCCAGCACGGTCATCTCCTGCACGCCGTCCAGCGGGATCGTGCTGAAAATGGTCTGCCGTCCCCAACTGTCGTTGCCCGTGCTGCCGTCCACCTCGAACCAGGTCTGCCGCCGTCCGGCGCCGTTGGAGGTGAACAGGTTCTCGTTCATGAACACGTCTCCCTGGCTGATGGCCTGGCGGTTGGCGGCGTTGAGCAGCGGCAGGTACGTGGTCCGCCGGTTGAGCAGGGGCATGTCTTCGGCTTGCTGGCTGTCCAGATGAATGCCCAACTGCGGCTCGTCGGCGCGCACCTCGCCCGCCACCCCGGTGACGGTGACGCGCGTCTGGCCGCCGGCCGGACTCAACTGGAGCGTAATATCCGCGTTGGTTCCACCTTCCAGCGTGAGATCCGCCGCCCGCGCGTCGGCGAAGCCCGGCTTTGCCGCGGTGACTTCGTATCCGCCGGCGATGGGCAATCCAACCACCGAGAATTGGCCCGTGTCGTCGCTCCGGGTCGCTCGTTGGTACCCGGTCTGGCTGTTCTTCACGGTGATTTCCACGCCGCTCACGGCCGCATGGCTGGCATCCAGCACCTGGCCGTGGATGGTAGCGGTATCCGGCGTCTGCGCCTGCAGAGACAGGAAAAAATGAAACCACACGACGGTCACGAACGCGCCCGGTCGAGACATGGTCCTCTTTTTGATAACCACAGGTTACGACACGCGTCGGGCTACTACCACGCATCGTAGTTGAGGCCGGCTGGCCTGCTTCACGGCTTCAGTTGATAGAATCGCCCCAGGGGACCGGCGCCCGCCAGGTACCGCCGCGCGCGCACCAGTTCCGCCACCTGGCGCACATGGCCCAGATCGTGCAGCACCCACTCGTGCAGCATCTGGGAGAGCGTGATCCGGCCGGCTTCGCGGTGCATCGCGATGCGGCCGCCGGCATCTGCGGGGAGGCTTCGCAGATATTCCACGTTGGTTTCGCGCTGCTCTTCGAAGTGGTCGAACTCGTCCTCCGGGTCGGCGTTTCGATACAGGTCCAGATGCAACTGCGCATCGTCGGGCTCCAACTCGGGGCAGTCCTCGCTCAGGAATCGGTCGAGACGCATGCGGTAGCAGTGGCCTTCGGAGTGCGAAAGGTGCGCCAGCACCTCGCCGATGGAGAAACGGTCGGGAGCCGGCTTCCACACCGCATCCTCGCGCGAGACCTCGCACATCAGGGCGCGCAGAATCCCGGGCGTGGCATCCAGCATGTCGGCGTGGCACAGGCATTCCTGCCTGTGTGTCTTCTCTTGCTTAAGCTCCGTGCGGTTCTTTGCCACTGAGTACCAATTCGCTGAAAATTTTCAATACCCGCACGTACTCCGCCAATGGTTCCGACTCCTGCCTGCGAGCTAGAACAATGGCGAGATTGGAGTCGTCGTTGAGGCGGTTCTCGAAATGCTCGCCCCATGTCGCGCGGAATTCCTTCGAGGCCTGTACGTGCGCCTCGCGCACTCGCTCATTCCACAGGTCTTTCAGTTCCCGGTTGGAGACAATCACCCCCGTTTAAGAAGTCTATCGAACCCCCGCCAAAAAGGTCAAGGCACCCTTGCCTCATCCCACGATGTTCTCGCCGCCATCCACGTGCAGGGTGTTGCCGGTGAGCCAGTAAGTGGCGGGGTGGCACAGCGCCGCGATGCACCGGGCCACGTCCTCGGGCGCGGTGAGGCGGTGGTGCGGATTGCGCTGCCGGGCGATCTCCATCAGCTTTTCGTGGCCCGGAATCAGGCGCAGCGCGGGAGTATCGGTGACACCCGCCAGAATCGCATTGGCGGTGATCCCGGCGGGGGCCAGTTCCAGAGCCAGTTGGCGGATGTGAGCTTCAATGATGGCCTTGGCCGCGCTCACCGGTCCGTAGTTCGGGATCGCGCGCGTGCCTCCGCTCGAAGTCATGGCAAAGATGCGGCCGCCCCAATCGAAAAGCCCCGCGCGCAGACAATCCTGCACCCAGTAGACCAGGGAGTGGCCCATGGTGTCGGCCGTGATTTCGAGCTGTTTCTTCGACACCACCTGCTCGGCGCCGGCCAATGGCTTCAGCGAACCGAAGGCCAGCGAGTGCAGCAGCACCCGCAGCACGCCGGGCGGATTCGACAGGCGCTGGCGGATTTCTTCCACCGTGTTCTGGCGCATCTCGTCGTCCGAGGCGTTGCAGTTGAAGAACTGCACCTCGCGTCCCATGGCCCGGATCTTCTCCAGAATCTCCTCCACGTGGGGCAGCTTTTCACGGCGGTCCAGGTGCACGCCGAGAATATTCATGCCGGTACGCGCCAGTTCCAGCGCCGTGGCTTCGCCGAACCCGCTCGAAGCTCCCAGTATCAGTGCCCAGGGTTGTTTACTCATGTTCGGTGATTGCGATCTCCCTTTCGTCGTCGGGCAGGACCTGAATGCGAATCTCGGTCCTTTCGGGCGGCAGGATCTGCGGAAAGCGCTCGCCCCACTCGATCAGCACGATGGCGTCGCGATCCAGAATCTCATCCAGTCCCAGGCTCGCCACCTCGCGCAGTTCTTCCAGCCGGTAAAGATCGACATGGTACACCCGCCCGTTGCCGTACTCGTGGATCAAGGTGAAGCTGGGGCTGGTCACCTCCTCGGGGTCGGCCGCCCCCAGGCCGCTCACGATGCCTTTGGCGAGCGTGGTCTTCCCCGCCCCCAGGTTCCCGATCAGCAGCACCGTGCGTCTGGCGGGCAAAGCGCACGCCACGCGCCGGCCGAGGCCGATGGTATCCGACTCGGACCGCGTACGGTAAATTGGCACACTAACCGCTCGTCTCGCAACAACCGCGCCACCGCTCCGTCAGAGCCGCGACCGTAAGGGAGCGTAACTCCGTCAGAGCCGCGACCGTAAGGGAGCGGTGGATGAAATACCGGCGCACCCGCGCGCATCCATTCCCCGGCCCCCGGCCCCAGGCCCCCCGGCCCTGGCCCCCGGGCCCCCGGCCCCGGCCCCTGGCCCCGGCCCCGGCCCCCGGCCCCGGCCCTGGCCCCCGGCCCCCGGCCCCCGCCCCTGGCCCCTGTCCTCCGCGCCCCGCAATGACGCGATTCTGAGCGGTCCCGGATGTCAGAAGCTGCGGATGGCCGCCGCCTCGTCCTCATGCACGTCGAAGACGGTGTAGAGTTTGGTGATTTGCAGCAGGTCTTTCACGCGCTTGTTGAGGTTGAGCAACTTCAACTGTCCGCCATTGTTCGTAACGGTGGTGAATCCCGAAACCAGCTCGCCGATTCCCGAGCTGTCGATATACGACACGTCACCAAGGTTAAGCAGGATCTTCTTCTGGTTCTTGCCGACCATCTCTCGCATGGTATCGCGCAGGGCGCTGGAACCCTCACCCAGGGTAATCCGCCCTGCCACATCGACAACACTCACGTCGCCCACTTGCCTGGTATTCAACTTTATGCTCACGAAATTATATCTCCTGTCTGAAACCCGCCGAATCTACTTAGACACCAAATACTTAACCAAAGTTACTTCGGTTCCCCCCATATCCAGATGCCGCATCTGGAATTCATCCATGAACGACCGGATGAGGAAGATGCCGCGCCCCGATGTGCACATGATGTTCTCCGGCGCCAGCGGGTCGGGCAGCGACTCAAAATCGAAGCCCTCGCCCTCGTCCGCGATACACACAGTGAACTTGTGGGAATTGTGCCCCACCGAAAACCGGACCTTCTTGTGGGCGCTGTATCGATTGCCATGGACCACCGCATTGACCACCGATTCGCGCACGGCCATCCCGATCCTGGTGAGATCGTCTTCGCCGAAGCCCGCCCGTTGGGCCATCCCCACGGCCAGTTCTTCAGCGCTGTCCACGCTGTCTAGGGTCGAGTCCAGAAACCGCTCTACGGTTTCCGGCAATTGCTGCTTGTTTTCCCGCATACGGAGAACGGCCCGGAATCGTTGGCAAAGCGAATCGTCAGAATACGTTACCAGTGGGACCAAAGTCAAGGTGGCACAGGCATTCCTGCCTGTGTGGCGCAGCGCGGCTTCGCCGCAAGCTTTCAGCGGTCAGCTTTCAGCGATCAGCTTCCGATTTGTGACACATTCGCCGGTTGGGCATCGTGCATGTCCTTCAGCGAGCCGGAAGTTCCGGAGGCTCAACGGCTGAGCGCTGAGAACGTGAGCAAGAATAGTAGCTACGCATGCACACGGATTAACACGAATCAAAAAGCAAAGGAGTTATCCGTGTTCATCCGTGTGCATCCGTGGCTCAGTAGTGATTTTTGCTCAGCTTCTGACGGCTGATCGCTGATCGCAAACCCGAGAATCTTCGCGCGCCGCGAAGATTCTCGGGTTTAGTCGCACAGGCATTCCTGCCTGTGTGCCGGGACTCCCTCGCAAATGGTGGGGCGGACGCCCCCGTCCGCGCGCAACCCCCTGGTCGCGCTCTTACCTGACGGCCATTTTCATCCCCCCTTGTGGGCCGCGGCGCACCGTCGCTCGGCGCTCTTGCCCACCCAACCCCCACGCGGCCTTCACCGGGGCGGCGTGACCGTCTTGCCGTTTCCATAAACCGGGTATGCCGGTTTCTTGTGAACCTCGATCGGGTGCTTCTCCAACTCCGCCAGCAGTACCTCCACGGTCTTCTCCAGTTGCGGGTCGTGCCCTTCGCGAACGGCGTGCGGATCCAGTTCCACCTCGATGTCGGGCGCGATGCCGCGGTTCTCCACCTCCCACTCGCCCTTGGGCGTCCAAAAACCGCGGCTTGGCGTGGACACTACGCCGCCATCCATCAACTGCTCCTGCGGCCCGAAAAATCCCACCAGCCCGCCCCACGTGCGCTTCCCGATCAGCGGGCCGATCGCCAGTTCGCGGAAGTGGAACGGCATAGCATCGCCTCCCGAGCCCGCGTATTCATTAATGATCAGCGCTTTCGGGCCGCGAATCAGGCTCACCGGCCAGGTGGTGTCCTCGCCGTCGCGCGTCGTGCGATAGTTCAGCAGCCGCCGCTGAAGGTACGTCAGGATGTAATCCGTCATGGTGCCGCCGCCGTTGAAGCGCTCGTCCACCACCGCCCCTTCCTTGCCGGCCTGCGGGAAGAAGTAGCGGTTGAAAAACGTGTAGCCGTCCGCGGAGGTGTCCGGCAGGTAGATGTACGCCAGCCGGCCCTTGCTTAACTGGTCCACCTTGCGCCGATTCTCTTCCACCCAAGCCAGGTTGCGCAGCGCCCGTTCGGACGCCACCGGGACCACCGTCACCTCGCGCGCGCCCGCTCCGCCCGCATCGGGGCCCACCCGCAGGCGAACCGACTTGTTGGCCGTCTCCTCGAAGAAGCTGTACACTTCGTCGCTTCCCAGCACCTCGTGCCCGTTGACCGCCAGCAGGTATTCGCCCGCGGCCAGATTGACGCCCGGCTGCGTCAATGGCGCCCGCAGTTGCGGATTCCAGTTTTCTCCGTCATACACCCGCTGGAAACGATAGCGGCCGTTCACCACCTCGTAGTCCGCTCCGAGCAGGCCGATGGGCACGTGCCGCACCTCGGCGAAATCGCCGCCCGCGACCCGCAGATGGCCCACCGTCAGTCCGCCCAGCGCCTCCTCGAACAGGTAGTTCAGATCCACGCGCGCGGCAATGCCTTCGAGGTAAGGTTCATAGAATCTCTCGGCTGCCTTCAGATCGTAGCCATGGAATCCGGGATCGTAGAAGAAATCGCGCTCCAGCCGGAAGGCCTCGTGGTACATCTGCTTCCATTCCGCCGGCGGATCCACCCGTACCTCCATGGTCTCGAGGCGCAGAACCTGCGCGCCGGGCCGCGGGGCCGGCATCGCATTGGCGCCCGCGCCGGAGGGCACTGGCGTGGCCGGCGCAATGGTCCACTGGCCCGCCGGCGGACCGCCCTCCGCCGCGCCCTCAGCGGCCGCTCCGGCGGCTGGAGGATTCAGCCGGAACAGCATCTTCTCTCCGTTGTCGGAAAGCGCGAAGAACGTGATGTTGTCGATCAGCCTCTCGGCGCGGCGGGTCTTCAGATCGAATTTCTGGACCGTAATCGTGTTGGGGCCGCTCAGAGATTGCACCGCCCCCCGTTCCTCCACGAAAACCACACCCTCTTTGCCTGGGGTGATCCTGCCATAATTGCGCGGCGCGAGCGGCAGCGCGAGAATGCGTTGCCCGATCTGGTCGAAATCGATTTTGACGGCGGGCGACTCCTTCGCCGGCTTTTTGGAATCGGCCTCCGACCGCGGCGCTTCCCCTTCCGCCGCCTTCTCGTCGTCGCTCTCCGGCGCCAGCGGCGAGGGCAGATCCTTCCGCAGCACCACGATGTACACGCTGCTGGTAAACGCCCGGTTGTAGCCCGTCATGGATGTGTCCATCAGCGGGCCGGCATCCGTGCTCGACAGCAGGTACAGGTACTTGCCGCCGCGGTCGAAAACCGGCGACAGGGCATCGCTCATTCCGTCCGTGATGGCGTAGCTCTCGCCGGTTGCCAGCGAATAGACGTACGCCGACCGCATGTGACTCCGGCCCTGCTTGGTGTAGGTCAGCCACTGGCTGTCGGGCGACCAGGCCGCTTCGGAAATCTGCTCCTGTCCGGTGAACGTGTCCTTGAAAACGTGGACCGGCTTGCCGTTCGCCAGGTCCACGTACCACAGGTTGAGCCGCTTGTCCGTGTACGCGATCTTCTGGCTGTCCGGCGACCATCGCGGGTTGAAGAAGAACGATCCCGGAGTCCCCAGATCGACTTTCTGCACCGGGCCTTCGCCATCCTGCTTCGCGATGTCGAGCGCGTATTCGCCCGATTCGTCCGAGAAATAGGCCACCCGGGTCCCGTCCGGCGACCACGCGGGATCGCGCTCATTCGCTCCCGGCGTGCCGGTGAGGTTGCGGATGTCGCCTTTTTCCGCGGGCACGGTCAGAATCTCGCCGCGCGCTTCGAAGACGGCCCGCGCCCCGGTGGGCGAAAGCGCGGCGTTCCGGATGCGGTTCGCGACCCGCACGAAGTGCGGCCGCACTTCCGGCAGATCGGCCGTCACGCGAATCTCCACCGCATGCGCCTTGCCCGTTTTCAGATCGAAAAGATGGATGGCGCCGAACTGCTCGTAGACGATTCCTCCCGGCCCCGCGCACGCCGACTTGAAATCCAGACCGTCGTTGCCTACCACCTGCGTGACGGTCTTCTTCTTCGTATCGAACGCGAACATAGCCACCGGGCCATTGCGGTCGGATAGAAAGAAGATGCGGTCGTCCACCCACATGGGATTAAAGTCGTTGGAGTTATCCCGCGGCAGCTTCTCGATCGTGGAATCCGACAGCTTCGCGATCCAGATCGGCGAAGCGCGCCCGCCGCGATAGCGCTTCCACATGGAAAACGCGCGATTCAGCGGGACGTAGGCGATTCTCGTCCCGTCCGGCGAGTATGAACCCTCCGCAGCCATGGGCAGCGGGAGTTGCGCGGGAAAGCCGCCGCCCTGGGCCACCGTGAACAGCCGTGTGAAGTTGGTGTAGCTGCTGCGGGCGGAGCTGAACAGGATGCTTTTGCCATCGGGAGTCCATCCCATGGTCTCGTCCGGCATCGGATGCCAGGTGAGGCGCCGCGGCACGCCGCCCGATGCCGGAACCACGTAGACGTCGACGTTGCCGTCGTATTCGCCGGTGAAGGCGATCTGGCTTCCATCCGGCGAGAAGTAGGGGCGCGTCTCGATGCCGGCGCCGTTGGTGAGCCTTTGTGCGGCGCCGCCTTCCCGGCCAACCGTCCACAGATCGCCGGCATAGACGAATGCGATTTGAGTGGCGCTCAGCGTCGGCTTTTGAAACAGCAGTTTCGGCTCGGCGCGCAGGCCGATAACGGCAAAAACCAGGAGCGAGAACAAACGATTCATACGCAGTTCCAATCGGCTTTGAGAATCGGCACCATTCTACCCCGCCGCGGCCGGGCGGCGTGCGCGACAGAGAGGTGGGGCTGCGTGACGACTCTGGTGGGGCAGACCCCATGAGCGCTAACTTAACCTAACGCGGATTCCCGCCCCGGCCGTCATTTTGGTCCGCGGGATCCGCAAGTCCTGACCGGAACGCCCCCACCCTCCCAAAACGGACTGCCCGCGACTTTCGTGGTGGGAAGGGGATTTCACGCCAGGAACCGGGTGCCGCCTTTGACCGCCACGCAAGCGACCAAAGGTGTCGCCGCACGGCGCTCTGGCAGCCAAGACCATTAGCGGCCTCAACCCGACTTATCGGGAGTGATCCGGCTAAGAGCGTGTCTAAAAAGCCGCCCCACCGTTCCTTGACGGTCGCAGCTCTGCGACGAAACCCGCGAGTTTGCCAGTGTTTCCGAGCCGCGCGCGTCAGCAAGCGGGGGCTTTTTAGACACGCTCTAAGGTCGGCGTCAAACACTTCTCTAGAGGGGCGCGTTGCGGGGCCGCACTCCCGTGGCAACGTCGGTGTGAGCATCGTCATTCTCATTGGTATATGCGAAGTGCCCCCAACTTGAACCCGTATTAGCCTATGCGATCTCCTTGGCAGTGACGGGCCTCGCCTTCCTGCGAATCGGGAGCTTCTTCATCGGATCGAATCCGCGAGCAAGACAGAAGGCCCTGACCGCAGTAACGGCTTCCAGCAGCGCGCCCACATGTGGCTGCGCCATGTTAGTGGTGTATCGGTCTTTGCCGTGAGCAAGCCTGTTGCGAGCCTCAAAGGCACTTTCGACAGCCTTGAAGTTGATGACGCTCTTCAGCGCCAGGTACCCGGGCAAATGGCGCAATTGGCGATTCCAGAAACCGCTGAGCTTCGGGAGGCCGTAGATCCGCTCCAATTCGTGACGCACTACTCTGTTTGGCGCAATGCTCAGTCCGATGATGACTCGACACACCGTCCACTCAAAATACACAGCGGCGACAACCAACGCCACGGACGGGTGGACCTTCATCCAGGACGTGATTTGGCCTGCGTGCCGTTCCGGACCATCGCCGACTAGGAACATACCCAAGAAGTACCACGTCTTGTCGGGGTTCAAGGGCGCGAAGCCGACCTGTGGGAAGCAATCCCGCCTCCGGCGGCCCGTCAAAAGAGGCTCACAAGCCTCCTGAAGCGAATCAACGCTTCAGGACCTTATGCGGTAGCTTCAGCCCCTTGGTCTTGCAAGCAAGTTCGCCCTCGTTGATTGCGAATTCATACGACTTCCCGGCGGCAATAGCGTCGTAAAATCCTTGGGCGAACTGCATGGCGGCGTCTCCGACCTTGGCCCAACTTCCGGTTGGCCGACGATACGGACGGAGCGGCCCCCGAAGCCAGGCCGACCATGCGACACTATTGGACATGAGGGCAACGATCGAACTACCCGAGCCGGTATTCCAGATCCTGCAGGCCCGTGCCGAGCAGCGGAGCTTGAGCATACAAGCTGTAATACTCGATGCAATCAAGAAGGAAATCGCACACGGACCAACGCCCGCCGAGGTGAAGGGGCGTGTGTCATTGCCGCTCATCCGGTCGAGCCGCCCGGGTTCATTACATTCGCTGACCAACGCTCAGATCGATGACATTCTCGGCTGACGCCCTCTGCCTTCCCGACGTTAACGTCTGGATCGCCGCCGTGTCGGACCGGCACGAACATCACGCGGCTGCCCGCCAGTGGTTCGATTCCGCTTCCGCTCCGATTTGTTTCTGTCGCGTCACCCAAATGGCGTTCCTCCGCCTTCTGACCAACCCGAAGGTCATGGGTGAGGACATCTTGAGCCCGGCCGAGGGGATCGTGGTCTACCGTCAACTCCTTGCCGACGAACGTGTGCGCTTCGAGCCGGAACCTCCGAATATCGAGAACGCCTGGCTTTCTTTGATGGGCATGAGCGCGGCAAGAGGCAGCACCTGGACAGACGCATATCTGGCCGCGTTCGCCGTGGAGGCAGATTCTCGTCTGATTAGCTTCGATCGAGGTATGCGTCGGTGGCCGGGGCTGGCGTTGGAACTATTGATGCCCGTCTAGCCGAACCGGCTGGACCATTGGCACACGGGCATGTCGGGCCGTCTCCGAGCCGCCGACGATCCACTCGGAGCGGGCCGGAGGCGCTTCCGTGCTCCCTAGAACGACCTGGCTGCCGAGCGACACAAGTCCGATACACCAACTCCTCCTTGTAGCCACGATCCGAAGAGCGACTGCGTCGCTTCGGGTACCAAGTAGATCCGCTCGGCATCCCCTCAATACCCAATTCTGATGCAATCCGCGGCAGCGGTGAACACCTTGACGGGGCCGCGGTAGAGCAGCCCCAGAGTGGCGTTAGTCAGCTAACGCTGTGATCATCGCGTCGACCGCAGGCACAATGGTTGCAGGGTCCCCTCGTTCAACTAGGAGGTACTTCAGTCCCAAAAGATCTGTCGGTGCCTCGAATCCCCGGCCAGCTACCAGAATCACTCGATCTCGCCCTAAAGTTGCAACAGCAAGGCCCAGCTCAAACATCATGTTCTGTCTCGTGCGATCGGATGAGTTTTGTTCATCGGGCAACTCCGTAACCAGAATCGCGTAGTCAGCGCTCTGGAGCAGTTGGGTCGTCTTTTCTATTACGGACGTACCAGCCGAGGGAGATTCGGCTAGCGAAAAGACCTCTATGCCCTTTCGGTTAAACTGTGCCCGGAGTTGCGCTGCTAATTTCGACCTCTGATTGCGGCCGAGCAGAAGAATACGCCTTTTGCCGGCCGCCACTTGTTGAACGTCGCTACCGTCCGGGCGGAGCAGTTCTTGAAGTTCATCCGCAACAATCCCCAGTGATTCCATAGCAACGTCCACCAACGCTATCCCTCGGGACTCGAGAAGCTGTTTCTCCGGCCCACTCACGGATGTATCGTGGCAGCGGTCTTAAGGGAACGCCGATTCTTTCCGGGGGCTGGTCAGGCCCGGTCCGCCCGCATCACGCGCTATCCGGACACTGAGCAGTTGAATGCCCGCACCGAATGGCCCAAAGGAGAGCTGTCGATAGCAGCCCTTATCACAAGGAGTCGGGATTCTTCGCCAATACTGTAACGAGCCGCGATATTTTCCCCCAAGCCCTCAAATTGTTTTCCGGCTGGTTTCTCAGATTCGTCGGAGTCGTCGGAGGGATCGGCGCCCCCTGTGTGGGT
>Ga0326728_10006156_pt1 | contig 32693 bp, 32 predicted proteins | sample MB3enrmetagenome_FD_207602 | JGI IMG/M metagenome (GOLD analysis project Ga0326728, IMG submission 207602) | Lab enriched peat soil microbial communities from McLean, Ithaca, NY, United States - MB31MN | ecosystem: Environmental > Terrestrial > Soil > Wetlands > Peat | place: USA: New York... | reverse complement strand
GCACGAGGGCCTGGGCGACGTGATCACGGCAAGCGTGAAGGAAGCTGCGCCCGACGGCCAGGTGCAGAAGGGCAAAGTGGTGAAGGCGGTCATTGTGCGCACCCGCAAAGAGCATCGGCGCCGCGACGGGACTTACATCCGCTTCGATCAGAATGCGGCGGTGCTGATCAACGATACGGGCGAGCCGGTGGGCACGCGCGTATTCGGTCCGGTGGCGCGCGAACTGCGCGAGAAGAAGTTTTTGAAGATTGTGTCGCTGGCGCCGGAAGTGTTGTAAGGGCCAGGTTTCAGGGTTTCAAAGTTTCAAGGTTTCAGGGTGCCTTGCGAATGTTTGAAACTCTAATGTGCGCCGTTGAAACTTTGAAACCTTGAAACTTTGAAACCTTGCACTTGGAGTTTTTATGGGAACAGCAACGACGACCGAACACAAGCGAGTGGATATCCGCCGCAACGACACCGTAAAGGTGATGACCGGCAAGGACACGGGAAAAGAAGGACGCGTGCTGCGCGTGCTTCCCGACGAAGGCAAGGTGCTGGTGGAGCACGTGATGACGGTGAAGAAGCACGTGCGGCCGAATCCGCAACGCAACATCAAGGGCGGAATCGCCGAGCAGGAGCGGGCGATCTTCTTGTCGAATGTGGCCCTGGTGTGCGCGACCTGCGGTCCGGTGCGCATCGGGCACGAAGTGCGCGGCGATCGCAAGGTCAGAGTTTGCAAGAAATGCGGGACGACGCTGGACAAATAGCTGCTGGCTACTAGCTTCTAGCTGCTGGCGAACCCGCACAGGCGAGACTGAAGAGATTTGGAAGGCGCTCACGAACCGGTGATGTCTGGATTGCTAGAGGCTAGTAGCTAGCAGCCAGTAGCCAATCCGAAACCGTGAGAGAAGGCAGCATAGGCAATGGCAGACGAGCAGAAAAAAGACGGGCAGAAAAAAGACGCGCAGCCGAAAAAAGCCAAGCCGCCCAAGGGCGACAAGGGCCACGCTCCGGTCGTGGAAAAGGCTGGGCCAGAAGCTCCACGGCACGCGGCCAAAGAGCGGCCGCGGCTGCGGGCGCGGTTTGAAAAGGAAGTTGCCGTCGCCCTGATGAAGGACCTCGACCTCAAGAACCCGATGGCGGTGCCGCGACTGCACAAGATTGTCGTGAACATGGGCGTGGGCGAAGCGACGCAGAACGCGAAGATCATCGACCCGGCGGTGAATGAACTGGGGCAGATTACGGGCCAGAAACCGATCGTCACCAAGGCGAAGAAGTCGATTGCGGCCTTCAAGGTGCGCGAGGGCATGCCGATTGGGGCGATGGTGACGCTGCGCGGCGACCGCATGTACGAATTTTTCGACCGCTTGGTGAGCATCGTGCTGCCGCGCGTGCGCGACTTCCGCGGCGTCTCGACCAAGTCGTTCGATGGGCGCGGCAATTACACGCTGGGCCTGCACGACCAGTTGATTTTCCCGGAGATCGATTACTCGAAGGTCGACAAGCTGAAAGGCATGAACGTGACGATTGTGACGACTGCGCGCACAGACGATCAGGCGTGGTCGCTGTTGAAGCACCTGGGAATGCCGTTCAGAACTTAAATCAGAAGTAAGAAGTCAGATTGAAGAAGTAGAACCAAGATCGAACAAGAGGGTTGCTAGAAGCTAGCAGCCAGGAGCTAAGTTTGGCCACTACAGCAAAACGAGTGAAGGACGGCGCGGAGAGTAAGACTAAGCCGCAAAACAGGAAAACGCCGAAGTTCTCGACGCGCAAGCACAACCGCTGCAAGATCTGCGGACGTCCGCGGGCCTACTTACGCAAGTTTGGCCTGTGCCGTCTGTGTTTCCGGCAACTGGCGCTGCGGGGCGAGATCCCCGGAGTGTCGAAGTCGTCCTGGTAGAAGCGTCGTTCGCTGATCGTCGTTCGCAAAAAGCGAACAGCGAACAGCGAAAAACGAATAGCGAACGGCCAATGACGTGCCGGATGAAAATCCGGCGAAAGAAGCAAGCTGCCGCAGGTTCTCCGCCGTACGCGGAGCGAACGGGTGGCTCGAGGAGAAGCAAACAATGAGGTTGACCGATCCGGTCGCAGACATGCTGACGCGCATCCGCAATTCGATCCGCGCGCGGCACCAGAAAGTCGATATACCAGCTTCCAAGCTGAAGACGGAGATTGCCCGCATCCTCAAGGAAGAGGGCTATATCGCCAACTTCAAGCCGGCGGAAGAAGAGGGCCATAAAGTCCTGCGTGTCTATCTGAAGTACGGCAACAACAACGAGGCGGTGATCACGAACCTGTCGCGCGTATCGCGTCCGGGCTGCCGCGTTTATGTGCGCCGCACCGAGATCCCGCGCGTGCTTGGCGGCATGGGAATCAACATCCTGACCACGCCCAAGGGCGTGATGACGGGACGCCAGGCGCGCCGCGAAGGACTGGGCGGCGAATTGCTTTGCGAGATTTGGTAGAGCGGCTTCTAGCTACTAGCTACTGGCTACTAGCTAAAGCGGCGGCGGTGCGAGTCCAAAGGTTCTAGCTAGAAGCTAGAAGCTAGAAGCCAGAAGCTAAGAGCTGACTTATGTCACGAATTGGAAAAAAACCGATCGCGATCCCGAAGGGCGTGACGGTCAAAATCGAAGGCAACACGGTGATGGTCCAGGGGCCAAAAGGCAAGCTGGATACATCTCTTCCGTCCGGCATCAAGATGGAACAGAAGGACGGCAACCTAATCGCGATCCGTCCGGACGACGCCCATGCGGCGGTGCATGGGCTGGCGCGAGCGCTGGTCAATAACGCCGTCGATGGCGTGACCAAGGGCTGGACGAGAGAACTGGAAATCGTCGGCATCGGCTACCGCGCCGAAATGAAGGGCAAGGGCACGGTGGTATTCAGCCTGGGTTACTCGCACCCGATCGAGTATCCGCTGCCGAGCGGCGTCGATTGCGCGGTGGATGCGAAGCTGACGAAACTTACGCTAAACGGGATCGACCGCCAGAAAGTCGGCCAGGTCGCGGCCGAAATGCGCTCGCTGCGTCCACCCGATCCGTATAAGAACAAGGGTGTGCGCTACGCCGGCGAGCGGTTGAAGAAGAAGGTTGGTAAAACAGGAGCTAAATAACAGTCGATGGTCGTTGATCGATGGTCGTTCGCACATTTTTTATTTGACTAACGACTAACGACTAACGACCAACGACAAGGATTCAAGAAATGCTGAGAATCGCATCAAAAAACCAGACGCGGCAGCGGGTGCACGATCGTATCCGGAAGAAAGTGATGGGTACGCAGGAGCGTCCGCGGCTGAATGTGTACCGTTCGCTGAACCATATCTACGTGCAGTTGATCGACGACCTGAAGGGCGTGACGCTGGCGGCGGCTTCGACGGCCGACGACCGCAAGGGCGTGCGCGTGACCGGCGGCAACGTGGCGTCGGCGAAAATGGTCGGGAAGAAGATCGCCGAACTGGCCAAGCAGAAGGGCTACACCAAAGTCGTCTTTGATCGTGGCGGCTACATTTACCATGGCCGGGTCAAGGCCGTGGCCGATGCGGCGCGCGAAGCGGGATTGCAGTTTTAGATCGAGCTGCTGGCTGCTAGCTGCTAGCAATCAATATCGGTTTGCTAGAAGCCAGTAGCTAGAAGCTAGAAGCCGAATCAGGAAATGAGACTTAAGAATGCCAAGAGTAACTAAGAAACTCGATGCAGCTTCGTTCCAGTTAAAAGACCAGGTGGTCTCGATTAACCGGGTGACGAAAGTGGTCAAGGGCGGCAAGAACATGTCGTTCGCGGCGCTGGTGGTGGTGGGAGATCCTACGGCGGCGGTGGTCGGTTTCGGCTCCGGCAAAGCGAAGGAAGTCCCGCAGGCCATCCGCAAGGGGATTGAGTCGGCGAAGAAGAACCTGATGCGGATCAACCTGACGCAGACGACGGTGCCGCATACGGTGCTGGGGCGCTTTGGCTCGGGCATGGTGCTGCTGAAGCCCGCTCCGGAAGGCACGGGCGTGATTGCGGGTGGAGCGGTGCGGGCGGTGATGACGTCGGCGGGAGTGCAGAATGTGCTGACCAAGTCGATTGGCACGAACAATCCGCACAACGTGATCAAAGCGACGTTCGAAGCGCTGAAAAAGCTCAAGAGCCGGGAACGCGTCGCCGAACTGCGCGGCAAGTCGGTCGAGGAGTTGTAGCAAAGCAAGTTTCAAGGTTTCAACGTTTCAAGGTTTCAAAGTAGCGTGAGCGAATGTTCGGTTTTTTACCTTGAAACTCTGAAACTTTGAAACCTTAAGGATTGAAATGACAACCAAAACGGCGAAAACAGTGGCGAGCGGCATGATCCAGTTGAAGTGGGTGCGGTCGATGATCTGCACTCCGGTCAAACATAGGAAAGTTGTGAAGGGACTGGGATTCACCCGGCTGAACCAGGTGATTGTGCGTCCGGACACGGATGCGATCCGCGGTATGGTCAAGAAGATTCCGCATCTGGTCGAGATTGTGAAGTAAGGAAAGGTTTCAATGTTTCAAGGTTGCAAGGTTTCAAAGTAAAACCCTGCGGCGGCTGGTTTTCCTTGAAACTCTGAAACCTTGAAACTTTGAAACATGGAATTTCTATGAATTTATCGACAATACGGGCACCGAAGAAGTCGACGGAAAAAAAGAAGCGGGTCGGACGCGGCATGGGGTCCGGCATGGGCAAGACTTCCACGCGCGGGCACAAAGGGCAGTGGTCGCGCACCGGCGCGCGTCTGATCCGCGGGTTTGAAGGCGGACAGATGCCGCTGCACCGGCGCGTGCCCAAGCGCGGCTTCACCAACATTTTCCGCGAGGAATACGACGTGGTGAACCTGGACCGGCTGGCCGCGCTGGGCGAGGCCGAAATCACGCCCGAGTCGCTGCAGAAGGCGGGCGTGGTCAATGGCAAGTCGCCGGTCAAGATCCTCGGCAACGGCGAACTGACGGTGGCGATTACGGTCCATGCCCACAAATTTTCCAAGACGGCGCAAGAAAAGATCACCAAGGCGGGCGGCAAGTTCGAGGTCTTGCAGTAATGCTGGAAAAGCTGGCGAACATCTTCCGGGTTCCTGACCTGCGCAAGCGCGTGCTGTTCACCCTCGGCCTGCTGGCGGTGTATCGCATTGGCGGCCACATCCCGACGCCGGGCATCAACGCCGACCGACTGGCGGCCTTCTTCGAGCAGAACAAGGGCTCGGTGCTGGGCTTTGTCGATCTGTTCAGCGGCGGAAACCTGCGGCGGCTCACGATTTTCGCGCTCGGCATCATGCCGTACATCACGGCGTCGATCATTCTGCAATTGCTGACCGTGGTCTATGAACCTCTCGCCAAGCTGCAAAAAGAAGGCGAGATGGGCCGCAAGAAAATCACCCAGTGGACCCGTTATCTCACCGTGATCTTGAGCGCGGTGCAGTCGTTCGGCATCGCCCTCAGCCTGCAAAAAGCGGGCGACTTCGTCAACACTCCCGGACCAAGTTTCATCCTGATGACTATGCTGACCTTGACCACGGGTAGCGCCTTCATCATGTGGCTGGGTGAGCAGATCACCGAGCGCGGCATCGGCAACGGCATGTCGCTCTTGATTTTCGCCGGCATCGTGGTCGGCCTGCCGCGTGGCGTCATCGATCTCTACCAGAAGGCAAACACTGCGGCCTGGGGGCCATTCACCGCTCCGGCCCTCCTCATGTTGCTGGTGCTGATGATCTCGGTAGTGGCGTTCATCGTTTTTGTGGAACGCAGCGAGCGCCGGATTCCGGTGCAGTACGCCAAACGCGTGGTGGGACGAAAAGTAATGGGTGGGCAATCCACCCACCTGCCGCTGCGTGTCAATGCCGGTGGCGTCATGCCTGTGATTTTCGCTTCTTCGATTTTAGCCTTGCCGCAGATGCTGGGCGCGGCGTTCCGCAATAACAAGGTGGTGGGCCCGCTTTTGGACGCGATGAAATGGGGCGAGCCGCTCTACACCTTGCTCTATTGCCTGGGCATCGTTTTCTTCGCCTACTTCTATATCTCGATCGTATTCAATCCGAACGAGGTCGCCGACAACATGCGGAAGTGGGGAGGTTTTGTCCCCGGCATCCGGCCCGGCAAGCGGACTTCGGACTTTATCAACGACGTTCTCACCCGGATCACGCTGGTGGGCGCGCTCTACCTAATCTTGATTTCGCTGATTCCGGAGTGGATGATCGCCGGCATCAAGCTGAACCACCTTCCGCTGCTCGGGCGGTTCTTCGAGAACCTGCCGACTTGGATCACGAACGGTTTGGGCGTGAATTTTTATTTTGGCGGGACCTCGCTGCTGATCGTGGTCGGAGTTGCCATGGATACGGTCACGCAGATCGAAGCGCAGCTCATCATGCGGCACTACGATGGCTTCACGCCGAAGAGCGGACGGCTGCGCGGACGCCGGACCTGGTAGAGAGAGTTTCTCAGTACCCAGTTCTCGGTTCTTAGCAAAAGCGATGAGAGCCTGGGTTTTTCTGAGACCTAATTTTAAGAGCGCGGGGCAATGCGGCACTTCCGCGACGGGAAATACGAATAGAAGGGGCCATCGCGATGGTCAACCGGGCCGCGCGAAATATAGGCCCCGTGGTTCTTCTGGGGCCTCCTGGGGCTGGGAAGGGCACACAGGCCAAGCAGATTGTGGATCGTTACGGCGTCCCGCAGATTTCGACGGGCGATCTATTGCGCGACCATGTAAGTCGTGGCACCGAGATCGGCCTGGCCGCCAAGGCAATCATGGCGCGCGGCGAGCTGGTGACGGACGAATTGATTTACGGCATCGTGGCCGAACGGCTGCGGCAAGCCGATTGTAAGCGCGGATTTGTGCTGGATGGCTTTCCTAGGACGGCCGCCCAGGCAGGATGGCTCGATGCTCTCCTGGAAAAAACGTTCTTTGAAAATTTGCCAACGCCGGAAAACGCGGCAACATTGGAGAAATGTGCGCCGGTTGTGATCCAGTTGCTCGTGGACTATACTCAATTATTGCCGCGGCTAACTGGCAGGCGCTCGTGTCCCACCTGTGGACGGCTCTATAACCTTCACTTCCAGCCACCTCTCGTCAACGAGTTGTGCGATGTGGACGGATCGAAGCTCGTGGTTCGCAGCGACGATCGCGAAGAAGTTATTGCGGAGCGATTGGCTGCCTATGAGGCGCAGACCAAGCCGGTGGCGGATTACTACCGTGTGCGGCGGCGGCTGGTGCCGGTGAATGCCGATCGGCCGGTGGAAGAAGTTACTGCCCAGGTTTTCGACGCGATCGACAGCCATTACCCGGCTGGATGCTAGGGCTGGTTTCAGAAATCGGTTTTGGGTAGGGCACGGCTTCAGACGTGCCGTTAGGGCCAAGTGAAATGTGGGCTGTAGCCCCCTGAGGGCCGGCCAGTTTAGGAACGAAGCGAAGTTAGAGCGCATGATGAGTTTTGGAGAAGACCGGATCGTCCGCAAGTCGCGGGAAGAGATCGAAAAAATACGGCGCAGCGGCAAGATGGTCCGCCAGATCCTGGACCACATGCAAAGCATAGTGGCCCCCGGCGTTACGACGATGGACTTGGAGAGGGCCGCGGAGAAGATGATCGCGGAATTCGGGGCCGTGCCGGCGTTCAAGGGATATTACGGTTATCCCTGTGTGCTGTGCACTTCGATCAATGAAGAGATCGTGCACGGCATCCCGTCGGACAAGCGGGCGTTGAAAACGGGTGACATCGTTTCCATCGACTGCGGAGTTGTTTACGATGGGTATTACGGAGACGCGGCCATCACCGTGCCGGTGGGAGATTCGCTGACGGCGCAGTTGAAGAAGCTGCTCGAAGTGACCGAGGCTTCGCTCTACAAGGGCATCGAGCAGGCGAAGATAGGCAACACGATCGGGCACATAGGATGGGCGGTGCAGAAGATCGTGGAAGCGAACGGATTCAGCGTGGTGCGCGAGTTTGTGGGCCACGGCATCGGGACTAAGCTGCATGAAGCGCCGCAGATCCCGAACTTCGGCAAGAAGGGCCAGGGCGCGGAGTTGACCGAAGGCATGGTCCTGGCGATTGAGCCGATGGTGAACTCGGGAGGGCCCGAGACCAAGGTTTTAAGCGATAAGTGGACGGCCGTAACCGTCGACGGCAGTTACAGCGCGCACTTTGAGCATTGCGTGGCTGTAACTCGACAAGGACCGGTGATTTTGACGCAGTAGAGCTTTCAGCTCTCAGCTTTCAGTTAATGCTGGTTGGAATCACTGATAGCTGATAGCCGAAGGCTGACAGCTTCATAAGGAGTCGATGAGCAAAGAAGACGCGATTGAAGTGATGGCAGTGGTGATCGAACCGCTGCCCAACGCCATGTTCAAGGTGGAGCTCGAAAACAAGCACCAGGTGCTGGCGCACGTTTCCGGCAAGATGCGGAAGAATTTTATACGCATACTGCCGGGAGACAAGGTCGCGGTCGAGCTTTCTCCGTACGATCTGAATCGCGGGCGGATTGTGTACCGCTATAAATAAGCTGCGGAGCTTCGCTCCGCTGGACGGCCGAGGGCGGCCGTCCCTACGTGAGGAATTATGAAGGTAAGGGCATCGGTCAAGAAGATTTGCGATAAGTGCAAGGTCATCCACCGCAAGGGAGTAGTGCGGGTGATCTGCGAGAACTCGAAACACAAGCAGCGCCAGGGCTGAGAACCGCTGCCAGCTGCTAGCTACTAGCTGCTGGCAAACGACTAACCAAGGTGCTTGCTAGAAGCTAGCAGCCAGAGGCTAGCAGCTAGTTGCTGGCAGAGGCTTCAGAAGGACTAGGAAACTATGGCTCGTATTGCAGGCGTCGATCTTCCGCGCAACAAGCACGCGAATATCGCGCTCACTTACATCTACGGCATCGGCACAGCGCGCGCGGCCCGCATTTTGGACGCGGCGAAAGTGGACCCGATGAAGAAAGTCTCCGACCTTGGCGAAGACGAGGTCAACCGCATCCGCCAGGTCATCGAAGCGGAAGGCTCGGTGGAAGGCGATCTGCGCAAGGACGTTTCGATGAACATCAAGCGGCTCATCGAAATCGGTTCTTATCGCGGATTCCGCCATCGCCGCAACCTGCCGGTCCGCGGGCAGCGCACGCACACCAATGCCCGCACCCGCAAGGGTCCGCGCAAGGGCACGGTCGCGCAGAAGAAGAAGACGGCGAAAGCATAAGAACAGCTTCTAGCTTCTAGCTTCCAGCTAGGAGCTAGCAGCTAGGAGCTAACAGCTATTATGGCAAAACCAGCAGCAGCAGGCGGCGCCGCGGCGCCCGAGAAAAAAGGCAAGAAGAAGACGTTCAAGAAGAAGGAGCGCAAGCACGTTCCGCACGGACTGGTGCACGTGCAAGCCTCTTTCAACAACACCCTCGTGACCATCACCGACATGACCGGCAATGTGCTGGCGTGGAAGAGTTCGGGCTCGCTCGGCTTTCGCGGGTCGCGTAAAGGCACTCCGTTTGCGGCGCAGCAGGCCGCTGCGAACGCCGCCAGCATGGCGCGCGATCACGGCGTGCGCTCGGTGGACGTGCGCGTAAGCGGTCCGGGCTCGGGCCGCGAGTCGGCGGTGCGCGCACTGGCCTCGGCGGGAATCGAAGTGCGGTCCATTAAGGACACGACGCCGATTCCGCACAACGGTTGCCGGCCGCCGAAACGCCGCAGAGTGTAAGAACCAGGCGTCAGGTCTCAGGTGTCAGGTCTCGGCAATCGAGATCTCATGAGACCTGAGACCTAACAACTGAGACCTGAAATTTTCAATCGGGACGAAAGGGTTGCCACCCTGTAAACCGATTTCGAAAAGGAGAACCATGGCACGTTATACCGATGCAGTATGCCGTCTTTGTCGCCGGGAAGGTATTAAGCTCTTCCTCAAAGGCACGAAGTGCTTCAGCGACAAGTGTCCCATTGAGAAGCGCAACTTCGCTCCCGGACAACACGGGAAAGACAGAAAGACCAAGGTAGTAGGCTACGGCCTGCAGTTGCGCGAAAAACAGAAAGCCAAACGCATATACTTCACCCAGGAAGGCCAGTTCCGGAATTACTTCGAGAACGCGGTCAAGTCCAAGGGTGTTACGGGTGCGAAGCTGCTGGAGCAACTCGAGCGGCGTTTGGACAACGTGGTCTTCCGGCTGGGCTTCGGCATTTCCCGCCGCCAGGCGCGTCAGTTGGTGCGTCACGGGCATGTGCAGGTGAATGGGAAGAAGGTGAACATCCCTTCGTACGAGGTCTCCGTGTGCGAAGAGATTGCCATTCGCGAAGGCAGCAAGAAAATTCCGATTCTCGAAACCGCGAAGGATTTCGCCAGTCATCAGCCGGCGCCGGCGTGGCTCGAGATCGACCGCGAGAACTTCAAGGGTCGCGTCATCGCCCTGCCGAAACGCGAAGATATCCAGTTGCCGGTGAATGAGCAGCTGATCGTCGAACTGTATAGTAAGTAGTGATATGTCGTTCGCTGTTCGCTTTTCGCAAAACCGAAATAGCGAACGACGAACAGCGAATGGCGGGTTTAGGCCCACTTTTTCGCGCCAGATCAGCCCGCAGCGGCGCTTGATCCGAACCTGGGCCGGTTCGAAGAGCCGCAGCGGAGCCACATGGCCGAGAGGAGAAACACAGAATGCTTTGGAGAGGTTTTCAAAAACCGAAACGTTTGGCGAGCGACACCAGTTCGCTCACCGATAAATACGGGATGTTCTGGGCGCAGCCGTTTGAGCGCGGATTTGGCACGACCATCGGCAACGCGTTGCGGCGCGTGATGCTGAGTTCGATCGAAGGCGCAGCCGTTACCGCGGTCAAGATCGAAGGCGTGCTGCACGAGTTCCAGTCGATTCCCGGTGTCGTCGAGGACGCGACCGACATCATCCTCAACATGAAGCAGGTCCCGTTCAAGCTGGCCGGCGACGGTCCGAAGGCGATCTACCTGCGCGCCGATCAGCCCGGAGTGGTCACCAGCGGCATGATCGAAGCCGACGGCGATGTGGAAGTACTCGACAAGGAAATTTACATCGCGACCGTGAGCGAGGGTGGCAAGCTCGATATGGAGATGCGCCTGAAGCGCGGCCGTGGCTACGTTTCCGCCGACAAGAATTTCGAGGACGATCTCGGCATCGGATTCATTCCCATCGATTCCGTGCACACGCCGGTGCGCAAGTGCAACTACACCGTCGAAGCGGCGCGTTTGGGCCAGATCACCGATTACGACAAGCTGACGGTCGAGGTTTGGACCAACGGTTCGATCACTCCCGGCGATGCGCTGGGACTGGCGGCGAAGCTGATCAAAGATCACATGAATATCTTTATCAACTTCGAGGAAGAGATTGAAACCTCGGCGTCGAGCGAGGAGCGCCGCCCGGAAATCAAGAACGAGAACCTGAACCGTTCGGTCGAGGAACTCGAACTCTCGGTGCGCAGTTATAACTGCCTGAAGAACGCCAACATTCAGTCCATCGGCGAGTTGGTGCAGAAGACCGAAGCCGAGATGCTGAAGACGAAAAATTTTGGACGTAAGTCGCTGAACGAGATCAAGGAGATCCTGACCTCGATGGGCCTGAGCTTGGGCATGAAGATCGACGAGCACGGCAACGCCGTTCCCGGACCGACTTCGAACCAGGTGCTGCCCGCTTCGGCCTACGGCGACAACGATCTGTAAAGCAGTTACTAGCTTCTAGCTGCCAGCCACTAGCAAGCGTCGAAAAAAGTGTTTGCTGGAAGCTAGTAGCTAGAGGCTAGGAGCTTGATTCACTGGTTACTTACAACCGAGGTTAAGACATGCGTCACAAAGTTGCGGGATACAAGTTAGGACGGACCACTTCTCACCGGCGTGCCATGCTGCGCAACATGGTCACTTCGATCATCATGGAAGAGCGCATTGAGACGACGGCGATCAAGGCGAAGGCCGTGCGCCCATCGGTCGAGAAGATGATCACGCTCGGTAAAAAGGGCGATCTGGCGGCGCGCCGTCAGGCGGCGGCTTATTTGATGACGAACGAAGCCGTCACCAAGCTTTTCGATACCGTGGCTCCGCGCTTCGGCGACCGCAAGGGAGGCTACACGCGCATCGTTCGCACCACCTGGCGCAAGGGCGACGGCGCCGAGAAGGCGTTCATCGAATTGCTGGGCAGCGAGCAGGTGCTCGACGAAAAGCGCCAGAAGCGCGCCGAAATCCGCGCCAAGCGCGTCGAGGAAAACCGCAAAGCCATGGAAGAAGCCGAAGCGCAAGCCAAAGCCGAGGGCGCAACCGAGCCCGCCGCCGACGCTGGCGAAAAGAAAGAGTAACTCCAAGGTAGAGACGCGGCTTGCCGCGTCTCTGTTTCAGCGTACTCATTATTTTTGAAACATAAGCAAGGGCGTCCATTTAGGACGCCCTTTATCATTGGGGAGTGCGTTATCGGTACTCGATCGCGGGCGTGACAACAGTGGCCAATAGAGTCAATTGCGAGATTATGTATGAACTTAGGTTGGGGCTACCCGTACTCTATTCGGAATCACTAACAGAGCTTTCGGCAAGCCGACTTTCGGGGACCGATCTTGAAGATCGCCTGGAACACGCAGAAAAAACTATTTATACCGGTGCAGGTTCTGCAACTTGCATTGCGTCGCCAGTTCCCAGTGAGAGCCAACTCTGCTACCCCAGCGGTGTGATGCTGCCGTCGGCATTGTCGGGCATCCAATACGCCCAGCACACCGGAGGCGTGCTGGGTAGTTCACAAGTAGTCACTGACGAGCAGGCGGTGACCCGGCCAGAACGGCCATGTGCCCCGCTTCCAGCGCAAATTCCAGAGCTTCTCACAGAACCATTCGCCCTAACTGGATATAATTGCATGTCATTCAATCCATAGCTCTGGAAAGGCACCAGACATGCGTCCAAGAAAGATTCTTGCGATTCTCGCTTTCCTCCTCCTGGTTACGGCGGGCGCCATAGCACAGACGCTCCCCAACGGTGTTCAAAAAATCGCCTCTGTCGAGGGCATCACCGAGTACTCATTTCCGAACGGCCTGCGCGTTCTGCTGTATCCGGATAGTTCGCAGCCCAAGATCACGGTGAATGTGACCTATCGCGTCGGCTCTCGCAACGAGGGCTACGGCGAAACCGGCATGGCGCACCTGCTTGAGCACATGGTCTTCAAGACATCGAAATCCGGGAGAGAGCTTTTCAAGGAATTGACCGACCGTGCCGGGGGCTTCTTCAACGGCACCACCGATTACGACCGGACCATGTATTTCGAATCGTTTACTGCGAGCGACGAGAATCTGCGCTGGGCGCTCGACCTGGAAACCGATCGCATGGTCAACATGACCATGCTCAAGAAAGATCTGGACACCGAAATGACGGTGGTCCGGAATGAAATGGAGTCTGGGGAGAACAGCCCGATCAACGTGCTGGAAGAGCGGGTCCTGGCCGCAGCCTACAACTTCCATAACTATGGAAAGACGGTCATCGGCGCGCGTAGCGACGTCGAGCGTGTGCCGGTTGAGAATCTGGCTGTGTTTTACAAGAAGTACTACCAGCCCGACGACGCCGAACTCGTCATTGCTGGGAAATTCGACGATTCCAAGGCCCTGTCCATGATCGCACAAACGCTCGGCTCGATTCCGAAGCCGGACCGCGTTCTGACGCAGCCCTACACGACCGAGCCCACGCAGGAAGGCGAACGTGAGGTGATCCTGCGCCGCATCGGAAACACGCAGGGCATCCTCGCCGTTTACCACGTGCCCTCGGCGTTGCATCCCGATATGGCGGCCCTCGAAGTCCTTGCCGAAGTGCTCGGCGCGCCGCAGACCGGCCGGCTTTACAAGGAGCTGGTCGACTCGAAGAAGGCCGTCGCCACCTATATGTACTCGTCGGAGATGCACGACCCCGGCTTTGCCATGGCCTTCGCGCAACTCAAGCCGGAGCAGTCCGTCGACGACGCCGCGCAAACGCTGCTCAAGACGGTCGAGGGCGTGGCCGCTAATCCGCCCACCCAGGAAGAGGTGGACCGTGCCAAGGCACGTATTCTCAAAAACATTGAACTTGCCATGACCAACTCGCAGATGGTCGCCATCATGCTCGGCGATGATGCCGGCGAGGGCGACTGGCGCTTGATGTTCCTTCACCGGGATGAGGTCGGCAAGATCACGCCGGCAGACGTAACGCGCGTGGCCAAAGCGTATCTCAAATCTTCGAACCGCACCTTGGGCGAGTTCATTCCGAGCACGGCGCCAGATCGTGCGGAGATTGCGGCAGCTCCCGATGATGTGACGCGCTTCAAGGACTTCAAGGCTGGAGCGGCAATTCAGGAAGGCGAAACCTTCGATCCGACCCCGAAGAACATCGAGGGGCGGCTGATTCGCGCGAAGCTTCCCAATGGCATGAAGCTCGTCATGTTCCCCAAAAAGACCCGCGGCGGCACGGTCACTTTCACCCTGGCCTTCCGCTTTGCCAATGAAAAGTCGCTTTTCGGCAAAAGGACCGAGGCGAGCATGCTCGGCGGAATGCTGATGCGGGCCACGAAGACCAAGAACCGGCAGCAGATCCAGGATGAGACCGATCGCTTGAAGGCGAACGTCAATCTGTGGGGAGGCGCCGGATATGGCGCGGCAAGGGCCCGCACACTCGAAGCGAATCTTCCCGATACGCTGCGGTTCGTGCGCGAGTTGCTGCGCGATGCGTCCTTCCCTGAAACCGAGTTCGAGCAAGTGCGGCAGCAGCGCCTGGCCAGCGCCGAGAGCCAGAAGACGGAGCCGAATGCGCTGGCACGACTTGAACTGGACCGGCACATGAAAGCCCAGTATCCGCGCGGCGACGTGCGCTATGTAGCCACGCTCGACGAGCAGATCGAAGACCTGAAGAACGTTAAGTTGGAGGAGGTGCGCCAGTTCTATAACGACTTCTATGCGCCGGCCGAAGGGGAAATCGTAGTCATCGGCCAGTTCAATCCAGAGCAGGTGCGGAAGTCCATCGCGGAATTGTTTGGCGGCTGGAAGAGCGCCAAGCCGTATGCGCGGATCACAAATCCGTACGCGAAGGTGGATGCGATCAATCGCAAGGTGGAGACGCCGGACAAGCAGAATGCGCTGTTCCTCGCAGCTTCGGCAGTGAAGATGAACGACGAGGACCCCGACTACGCGGCGGTGACCATGGGCGGCATGATCTTGGGCGGATCGACGAACTCGCGGCTCTTCCAGCGCATTCGCGTCAAGGACGGTCTCAGCTATGGAGCGGGGGCGCACTTCGATGTTCCTACCAAGGACGACGGCGCTTCTTTGAATGCCTCCGCCATCGCTGCGCCGCAGAATATGCCTAAAGTCGAAGCGGCTTTCCAGGAGGAAGTGGCCCGCATTCTGAAGGACGGTGTTACCGCCGAGGAACTCGAGAAGGCAAAGAAAACCTGGCTCGATGAGCGGATACTGGAACGCGGTGAAGATGGCAGCTTGATCGATGTGTTGAACGACCTCGAGCACTGGGGACGCACCATGCAGTGGAACGAGCAGTTGGAAGCCAAAGTGGCGGCGCTCACGCCTCAACAAGTGAACGAAGCGCTGAAGCGGCACCTTGATCCCTCCGCTCTTTCCATCGTGAAGGGCGGCGATTTCAAGAAGGCCGACGTCTACCAGCAGTAACCGCCTGTGCCGCCTAAAGAACGCCTGCCCGTGCGCAAGGTCAAAGCACGGGCAGGCGTTCAGACTTCCAGACGGACCGCCGCATCGCTGTTAAACAACAACGTTGAGTAACAACGCTGAGCAACAACGAAATCTCAACGCAGCAGTTATGCCCACTTACCGGCGTGATTCTGGTAGTCTGCCGATGCTCACCCAACCGTTAGTTACTCATCAGTAAATAGGCACCGTGAACCGGGCCCATTGGATCTGCATGAATGATCGTGTCAGTCTCCCGGCACACCAAAATCAACCAAATTTCAGCCCGACGGGCAGAATCGGTAACGGCAAACGCCCTTCCGTCTGGGAGTTGGGAATGAGGTCGCTACCGAATGGACTGCAAACCGGACTGATCCACCGCTGCCGCATTTGCCTGTTCCGCACCCGCTCCCTACAATAGAACTCACCCACAATCCTATGATTCACTTTCCCGTTCCCGAAGCCCTCACATTCGACGACGTATTGCTTTTGCCGGCGCGTTCTGAAATCGTGCCCGCGAGCGCGAACCCGCAGACTCAGATCTCGCGCAACATCCGGCTGAACATTCCCATCATCAGCGCCGCCATGGACACGGTGACCGAATCCCACATGGCGATTGCCATGGCGCAGCAAGGCGGTCTGGGGATCATTCATCGCAACCTGACCATCGAGCAGCAGGCCAATGAAGTCGACAAGGTGAAACGGTCGGAGAGCGGCATGATCGTCGATCCCGTCACCATGTCGCCGGATGCCAAGGTTTCCGACGCGCTCGAAGTCATGAAGAAATACAAAATTTCCGGCGTGCCCATCACCCAGGAAGGCGGAAGGCTGGTCGGTATTCTCACCAATCGCGATCTGCGCTTCGAGACGCGTTTCGATGTTCCCATCCGCAAGGTGATGACGCAAAAAAATCTGATCACGGTGCCCGTCGGCACCACACTCGAGCAAGCGGAAGAAATCCTGCACGAGCATCGCGTCGAAAAGCTTCTCGTCGTCGACGACAAGTACAACCTGAAGGGCCTGATCACGGTCAAGGACATCCAGAAGAAACTGAAATATCCCGGCGCCGCCAAAGACGACAAAGGACGCCTGCGTGTCAGCGCGGCCATCGGCGCGACCGGCGATTTCCTGGAGCGCGCGCAGGAAATGGCGCGGGCCAAAGTTGACGTGCTGGCCATCGACAGCGCGCACGGGCATTCCACCTTGGTGCTGGAAGCGGTCAAGAAGGTGAAAGCGAAGTTGCCGGAGATGGAACTGATCGCGGGCAACGTTGCCACCTTCGAAGGCGCCAGCGACCTGGTGCGCGCTGGCGTGGACGGCATCAAAGTCGGCATCGGGCCGGGCTCGATCTGCACCACCCGCATCGTGACCGGAGTGGGCGTTCCACAAATCACCGCAATTGCCGAGGCGGCGCGGGCCACGCGCGAATCGGACGTGCCCGTGATTGCCGACGGCGGCATCAAATATTCCGGCGACATTGTCAAGGCGCTGGCGGCGGGCGCTTCGGCGGTGATGATTGGGTCGATGTTCGCGGGCACCGATGAAAGCCCGGGCGAATTGATTCTCTATCAGGGCCGCACCTTCAAGTCGTATCGCGGCATGGGGTCGCTCGGAGCGATGGCGGCGGGTTCGAGCGAGCGCTATTTCCAGAACTCGGATGGAGACGCGTCGACGGCATCGCCGGTGCTGGGCGAAGAATCGAACCGCCTGGGCAAGTTGGTGCCGGAGGGAATCGAAGGCCGCGTGCCCTATCGCGGCTCGGTGGCGATGATCGTCCACCAGATGGTGGGCGGGCTGAAGTCGGGCATGGGATATTGCGGATGCCAAACCGTCGCCGACCTGCAGCAGAAGGCGCGCTTCGTGCGCATCAGCGCCGCCGGTCTGCGCGAAAGCCACGTGCACGACGTTATGATCACGCGCGAAGCGCCGAATTACGCGGCCGAATAATGAATAAGGAAAGAGACTGATTTGACCGCGTCCCGCCCTAACCTTCTCCGCGCCTGGCGGCCAGCCCTCGTCTGGATCGGCCTCATCGCCTTCGAGTCCAACGATATGTTCTCGTCCCAAAACACCGGCGGCTTGCTTTACCGGCTACTGACGCTTTTTCTCGGACGAATCGATCTCTACAAGTTCGAAGTCTTCCATCACTATCTTCGCAAGACCGGCCACGTTGTCGGCTACGGCATGTTGGGTCTTCTTCTGCTGCGCGGCTGGCGGGCAACACTCGATCAAGATCATATCCACCTGGGTCGCACCGCGCTGCTCTCGTGGCTGGGGACCGTTTTCGTCGCCTCGATGGATGAATGGCACCAGAGCTATATTCCGTCGCGCAACGGTTCGGTGTGGGATGTCGTCCTCGACAGCGCCGCCGGCTTGGCGTTTCTGCTGGCCGCGTATTTCTGGCTGCGCCGGTCCGCCCTCGCCAAGCAAGCCACCTGATGCGAAGACAAACTCTCAGCGCTGTTTGCCCAAGCCGCTGCCGGAGCGTGCTATCATTTTGCCTTCTGACCTATGATGAACCCGTCCCAATCGCCAGTTATGCCGCCGTCCTCGTCTGAACAGAACTCAGGCGACGTGGACACTGTTGAGTTAAGCAGAGTGCGCAAGAGTTACAACGAGTTTGTCGCCGTCGACGACCTTTCTCTTCGCATCAAGCCCGGTAGCATCTACGGCCTGCTCGGGCCCAACGGCGCTGGCAAGACCAGCACACTGCGCATGATGATTGGCATCACCGTACCCGACTCCGGCCGCATCTCCATTTTTGGAGAGCCCCTTCAGCGCGCCCACACCAACCGCTTCGGCTATCTGCCCGAAGAGCGCGGGCTCTATAAGAAAATGAAGGTTTTGCCTCACCTCGTGCTGCTCGCTCAGCTCAAAGGCTTGACCAGCGCCGAGGCTTCAAAACGCGCTCATCGTTGGTGCGAGCGTTTGGAGTTAACGGCCTGGCTCGACAAGAAAGTCGAGGAGCTTTCCAAAGGCATGCAGCAGAAGGTGCAGTTTATCGGTGCGGTCCTCCACGATCCGGAATTGATTGTCATGGACGAGCCCTTCGCCGGCCTCGATCCCGCCAACGCGTTGGCCATGAAAGACGCTCTGCTGGAGTTGGCCAAGAACGGCAAGACCATCCTGTTATCGACCCACCGCATGGACCAGGCGGAACGCTTGTGTAACTCGATTTGCCTGATCAATCACGGGCGCGCCGTCCTCGAAGGCGACTTGGATAAGATCAAATCTAACTACGGCCATTGCAGCGTCCAGATCAAATACGACGGCGATGCCAGTTTTTTGCGCGAGCCCAAGCTCGTACAATCCTCGAACGATTACGGCAACTACGTGGAAGTGCGGCTTGCGCCCGGCGCCGACGCACAGGAACTTCTGCAACGGGCGTGTTCCAAAGCAAGACTGGATAGGTTTGAGGTGATGCAACCCTCGCTGGAAGAAATCTTTATCGAGGCCGTGAGCAAGCCCAATGCGTAACACTTGGCTGATTATCCAACGCGAATATCTAGAGCGCGTGCGCACACGCTCCTTCGTGGTGCTTACCTTGCTGGCGCCCGCGATCATGACAGTGCTGCTGATGCTGCCCGTAAAGCTCGCCACTATGGGGGAGAAGGCACAACATATCGTGGTTGTAACTTCAACCCCGCAATTCGGCGAGATCGTCCGCCAGCGGTTATTGGCCCCGGCCGTAGCCACTGACGATGACGAAGAATCCAATCCCGATACCAAGGCTGCCAAAAAGCCGCCCGAACCACCGTACACCATCGACGTGGATCCGAATCCCACCGAAGCTGAGCGCGCGGTCTTACGCGGCAAAATAGCCTCGAAGGCCATCGACGGCTATCTTTGGTTGAGCGACGACGCGGTTGCGGACGGGAAGATCACCTGGGCCAGCCGCAACATGGGCAGCTTTGGAGAAAGACGGCGCCTAACCGAAGAATTGAGCCGGATAATTCAGTACACGCGGCTTTCGAAGAGCGGTATCGCCGGCGACCAGGCGGACTTCTTACTCAAGCCCATCAAAGTCGAGGCGCTTCGCATTGAGCAGGGGCGGGACACCAAGGACAGCGGCGGGAAAAAGTTTCTCGAGGTCACGATCATGGTCATGTTGATGTACATGGCCGTGCTTTTGTATGGCGTTTCTGTGATGCGCTCCGTGCTCGAAGAAAAAAATTCGCGCGTCCTGGAAGTGCTGCTTTCTTCCGCGACTTCCACCGAACTTATGATCGGCAAAATTTTTGGCGTGGGCGCGGTGGGCCTGACGCAGGTCGTGGTCTGGGTAGTGATGGCGGGTGCGTTTGCTTTGCCCGCCCTCGCCATGCAGCCTAACCTCAGCCAATTCATAGTTTCACCCGGCGTGTTGGTGGCGTTTGCCGTCTTCTTCTTGCTTGGCTATCTGCTTTTCAGCGCCATGTACGCAGCCATCGGAGCGATTACGACCACGGAACAAGAAGGCCAGCAGCTCCAGTTTGTGATTGTGATTCCGCTGGTCGTCTCGGTGTTCATGCTCAGCGCAGTCGTGCAAACGCCCGACTCTCCGTCCGTCGTCTGGATGTCGATGGTCCCCTTCCTCGCGCCCGTGTTGATGTATGCGCGCATCGTCATACAAACGCCGCCACTGTGGCAGATCGCTCTATCGCTGTTCTTGTTGATTGCGACCATTGCCGGGACCCTGGTGCTCTGCGCGCGTATTTACCGCGTCGGCATCCTCATCTATGGCAAACGCCCCAACCTGCCGGAAATTCTAAAGTGGCTGAAATATGCCAAGACGTAATCGCGAAGCCCTATCTCGCTCCGCCGCCGATTCCAGTAGAATAGAAACACATGTCCGACCGTACCTTTACCCTCGACGAAGCGCACATGCTCTTGCCGATTCTGGAGTCGCTGCTCCGCCAGGCCATCCACGGCAAGAAGACGATTGAAGACGTGGATGCCGAGCTGCAAGAAACTGCGCACCACGTTTTTCTCAACGGCGGCACGCTGCTGAATGTCGTCCATCTGGCGCGGCGCAAAGCCGAGCGCGAGAAGGCCATACGCCGCATCAAAGACGCCCTCGCCGAAATCGACGCGGCCGGCGTGCAGGTGAAAGATCTCGATATCGGCCTGCTCGATTTTCCCTGCAAGGTAAACGGAGAGGTCCTCCTGTTGTGCTGGAAACTGGGCGAGCCCGCCATCGCGTATTGGCACGCCACCAACGAAGGCTTCGCCGCACGAAAGCCCATCGACCAGCGCATCGCCAACGCCGGCAAGAAGCGGTCGAAGTAGGGCAAGCCGTCAGCTTTCAGCTCTTAGCTGTCAGACAATAGCCGTTCAATTTGTCATCCCTTCTTAAAGTTGTCATCCTGAGCGGAGCGAAGGACCTACGCATTTCTCCGGCGCCAGAAAACACTGTGCAAGTTCCGCCCCGCGCACCGTTCCTTATATTCGAGAGTGCTTCGAGCTTCGCTCCACGGTTTTCGATGACCGGCGCGGGCCAGGAGGCACCCCCAAGCCATGTACTATCGAGCGCCCGGCGTGGGTCCAGCCTTCTGCTAAAATTACGCTATACGAGGCGATTCGCTATGTTGACTGGACGCAAACTGCTGTTGACGCTTGCTTTTACCGCACTCATTGCATTGGCCGCCGGGGTCAGTTGCAACGGGTTCTTCACAAACCCGACGATTACGAGCTTCACAATCACCCCGACGAATCCGACTGTTTTGCTCGATGGAACTACTCAGATGTATGCGTGGGGAACCAACGATCAGGGCCAACAAAACATCAATATAACCAGCCAAGCGAGCTGGTCAAGCGGCGATACCACTACGATCGGCATAACGACTGGTGGGCAGTTGTCAGGAGTTGCGCTGAATACAACTCCTGTAACGATCACTGCTACTTACGAGGGACTGCCTGCGCAGACCGCAACTGCTAATGTCTGCGTCGATACTGGTACCCTCCTCGCGATTACCCCGGCGCCCTTCACTGATAGTAATGATGCGGCTTCACAACAGTTCACTGCGACCTTAACCGCGAATGTAGACAACAAGTCAACCAACTTAGACGTTACGGATGTCGTTCAATGGGCATCGACAAATTCAGCGGTCACTATTGCCGACGGAACTGGACTGGCCACAATAACTGTACCTGGTTCGGGCTCGGCCGCGGCGACAGGGACAGTCACTGCTACCTATACCTGTAATAGCAGCACAATTACCAGCAACACGTCGAACGTCACAATTGATCCCTCTACCTCGTAGGGGGCCCGGCCAAGCGCGTCCGATTCATTATTATTCACGAGGGTGCCCCGTCCAAGCTCCGCTTGGGCGGGGCTTTTGCGCAGCGATGGTGCGCTCCCAAGGCTCGTGGGACTGCAATAATAACCAAAGGTGTGGAAGTGTAATTGGGCGGATTTCTGGAATTTCTTCCGTCCCAAAGGTCCCACCCAAGCAGAGCTTGGGTGGGGCACCCGCACCCGCATCTTTACTCTCATCTTTGCCCTTGCCCTCACCCTCGTGTTTGTTATGCAGCTGGATGTTTTCTGACTGTCGGGAAAATACCCGCTTGCTCTCTCTTTCGCGCAGTCCACTGCGACTCGATTTCTACCGATCCCGCCTCGCCGTTCGCATAGTGACGGAAACTGCTCCACGCCCAATCCTCGGGACGCGCGACCAACCCGCGCTTCACCGGATTCCGGTGAATGTAGCGGAGCTTCTCCACAAATTTCCGCTCGCTCCAAACGTTGAAGTCGTAGTACCGCGCCTGCCAAAACGGGTCTACGGCGCGCAGGGCCAATGTCCGCGCGACCGACTGTTTCAGCGATTGCATGACTTGCGCCAGAGTGCCGCGCTCCAGCTCATTGACCAACATGTGGACGTGCTCCGGCATCACCACATAGCCGTATTCGCAAAGCTCGTAGTTTTGACGCACTTTTTCCAGCGAAACCTCGAACGTGGCGCGAGACATTACGTTCCCGAAATTCGCACGTCTGCGATAGCAACTAAAAGTGAGGAAGTGCAGCTGACCGGATTCCTGGAAGCGCTTCAGTCCCCACGGCATAAAACGAAAATACTCCGAAACGTCTTCTCAGTCTGTGATGAAAAATCCCCACCCACGCGGAGCTTGGGTGGGGCACCCTCGATCACCCTGATCACCCTCAGGACGTGCATGCATACTTTCGGATAGTGCCCTCGCGCTGCGGCGGCGTTATCATCGATGTGCTGATATAGTGTGCTGCCATGGCAAATATAAACTGCATCGGAATCTGCACCGGGGGCGGGGACGCTCCTGGATTGAACGCCGTGATTCGCGCGGCGGTGAAGTCCGCCATCCTCAAGTACAAGTGGAAGGTCATCGGCATTCCCGATGGCTTTGACGGGATCATCTGGCCGGAGCGCTCGCGCGAACTTACGCTGAAAGACGTCAGCGGAATTCTGCCGCGCGGCGGGACCATCCTGGGCACGACCAACCGCGGCAATCCGTTTCACTACGAGACGGTGGAGAACGGGCAGGAAGTGGTGCGCGACATTTCCGGCGATGTGATTGCGAACGCGGCGAAGCTGGGCATCGATGCCGTGATTTCGATTGGCGGCGACGGCTCGATGAAGATCGCGCAAGACCTGTTTCTGAAAGGCATGAACATTGTCGGCGTGCCGAAGACGATCGACAACGATCTATCGGCGACGGAAGTGACGTTCGGTTTCGACACGGCGCTGCACACGGCAACCGACGCGGTCGATAAGATCCACACCACCGGCCAGTCGCACCACCGGGTGATGATCGTCGAGGTCATGGGGCGCGACGCGGGCTGGATCGCGCTGGAGGCGGGCATTGCCGGCGGCGCGCACATCATCCTGATTCCGGAGATTCCCTTCAGCCTGGAGAAGATTTGCGAGTGTCTGGAGCAACGGAAAAAGCATGGCAAGCGCTTCACCGTGATGGTCGTCGCCGAGGGCGTCAAGTTGCCGGCGGAGATGAAGCAAATGTCGCGGACCGCCGCGGTCAGCAACATGATTGGCGATGCCATATCGCTGATGGCGCGCAAGGAAGTGCGGGTGAGCGTGCTCGGCCATATTCAGCGGGGCGGGTCGCCCTCGCCCTACGACCGCATTCTGGGCACGCGTTTTGGCGTGGCGGCGGTGGACCTGATTGCGGCGGGCGGCTTCGGCAAGATGGTGTGTCTGCAACAGGAGTCGATTCGCACGGTGAGCATTGCGGATGCGGTGGGAAAACTGAAAGTGGTCGATCCGAAGGGCGAACTGGTGAGCGCGGCGCGGGCGATCGGGATCGGCTTCGGCGACTGAGAAGAGGCCGCGAGCCGCGAGCTACGAGCTACGAGCCACCTGGTTCGCGTGAAGCTCGCGGCTCCGCCATGCGGAATCGGCCGCTCCCAAGAAATCAAGCGAGTGCCACCGCGAGCGCGCTCGCGTTATAGTGGATAGCGATCCCGTGAAACGCATCCTACAGCGAATTTCGTTGTTCATTCCGATTCTCTTTCTCCTACTGGTGGCGTGCAATCGCGGCGGCGGGCGCGTGCTGGAGATCGCTTACGTTTCCGGCGTTCAGGCCAACCTGCGCGACCGCGTGGCCGCGGCGTACGAAAAAACCGGAGTGGTGAAGAACGGCGAGCGCGTGGAAGTGCTCGACCACGACCGCCGCTTCGTCAAGGTGCGTACCGCAACCAGCGCGACGGGATGGATCGAGCAGCGCCTCCTGGTCAGCCAACAGGTCTTCGACCGGATCCAGAAACTCACGGCGGACAACCAGAACGATCCCGTGCAAGCGCAGGGTACGACGCGCAACGACACCAATCTGCACGTCGAGCCGGGGCGCGACACCGAACATCTCTACCAGATTTCTTCCGGCGAGAAGCTGTCGCTGTTGAAGCGGGGTACGGCGGAGAAGGTGGGCGCTTTTGTCACGCCGGCGCGCGGCAATACGCAGAACATGCTTCAGAAAGGCGCTCAGAGCGGCGTTCAGAACAATGTTCAAAACAGCGCTCAGAACATCACTACGAACAGCGACAAGAAACAACCCGCGCCGCCGGGCCCGGTTCCGGCAAGCGAAGATTGGTGGCTGGTGCGCGACTCGCACAGCCGTGTCGGCTGGGTTCTCGGGCGCATGATCGATCTCGACGTCCCGCTCGACATTGCGCAATACGCGGAAGGCCAGCGGATTGTCGCATTCTTCGTGCTGAATGAGGTTCAGGATGACGACAAGAAAGTCGCGCAGTACTTGACCGTCCTCACCGAACCGAAGGATGGCCTGCCGTTCGACTTCAACCAGATTCGCGTCTTCACCTGGAACGTAAGGCGCCATCGCTATGAGACGGCGTATCGCGAGCGCATGGCAGGCGTTCTGCCCGTGACCGTTGTGCAAGAAAACTTCGACAAGGAAGGCCTGTTGCCCGCATTCGTCATCCGTGTGAAGGACGACAACGGCAACGTCACCGAGCGCAAATACAAACTCAACACGCCGATGGTGCGCCGCGTGTACGCACCGGGAGAAGAGCCGGTACGGGCTGTGCCGAAGCGACCGGCACGGCGGAAGCGATAACCTTGTTACCGTCGAGACGTCGAGATCGCGGAGATAAAGCAGGTCCTTCCCCTTCACCTGCGCGAAGGATCAGGATCACAATCTTCTATAAGGTTTTCTCGGCGAACTCGGCGTCTCGGCGGTAAAACGCCATTCACGAATAGAAATCGGTGATGCTCTCGACCACGCGCCGGATCTCGGTCTCGGTCAACTCTGGGAACATCGGCAGCGCCAGCACTTCCCGCGCCGCCTGTTCCGAGACCGGCAGGTCTCCTGGCTTCAGCCCGAGATACGAAAACACCGGCTGCAAGTGCAGCGGTAGCGGATAGTAGATTTCCGACCCAATGTTTCGCTCCGTGAGGAACTGGCGCAACTCGTCCCGCCGCTGGGCGCGAATCACATATTGATGAAACACATGCTTGGCCTGCGGACTTCGCGCCAGCAAGCGCACCGGCGCGCCAGGTTGGTCCGAAGCCCGATTCGAAGCGGGCCCGGAAGTCAATCCAGACTCGGCAAACAGCCGGTCGTAGGTCGCGGCGTGCTGCTGGCGAAGCCGGTTCCAATCCGCGAGGTGCCGGAGCTTCACGCGCAGTACGGCTGCCTGAATGGCGTCCATGCGTCCGTTCCAGCCGAATTCGTCGTGGTAGTAGCGGCGTGGGCTGCCGTGGTTACGCAACCGCCGCATGTGCTCGGCCATTTCGGGATGGGTGGTGGCGACGATGCCCGCATCTCCGTAGGCGCTGAGGTTCTTGGTGGGATAGAAACTGAAGGCGGCGGTTACGCCGAGCGAGCCCGCGCCGCGCCCGCTCCATTCGGCGCCAATCGCCTGGGCGGCGTCCTCGACGATTGCGACTGCGAATTCCGGCGCATATTCCTTGGAATATTCTTTAACGACGCGGTCGAGCGCGTCCATGTCCGCGCATTGTCCATAAAGGTGCACGGGAAGGATGGCGCGAATCGTCTCTGGACGTGTCGTGCCGAGATGCCGTTCGCGCAGCTTACGACCGGCGAGCGCCGCATCGAGATTCAGCGTGCCCGCATCGACGTCGACGAAGACCGGCGTCGCGCCCGCCCGGACGATGGCGCTGGCCGAGGCGAAGAAGCTGAAGGCTGTCGTAATGACCGCGTCCCCGGGCTTCACGCCGGCGGCGACCAGCGCCAGCCAAAGCGCCTCCGTTCCCGAAGCGCAACCGACGGCCGCGGCCGCTCCTGTCAGCGCGGCAATCTCACGCTCCAGCGCCTCGACCTCCGGCCCGAGAATAAAGCTCTGCGAATCGCACACGCGCGCGATGGCGGAGAGCACCTCTTCGCGGATGCCAGCGTACTGGCGGCGCAGGTCGAGGAGAGGAACGGACTCGGGCGTGCCGTTTGGCGTCGTCGTTGGCACGGATGGCAGACCGTATTTCACAAGAACAGCATTCTAGCAGGCGCGGCTAAACTGCAAGATGTTGCTAATGTGTAACGCGCATGTCCCCAATTGGCGAATCTTCTCTTCGCCGTGCCAACGGTCGCCGGTTCTACCAAAAACTGTATTTCTCGTCCAATAAATCGGATAATCTACCCTCCAGATAACGCGCAACTACAACATTATAATACATTTATTGTTTGGTACATCAGTTGCCCTATAACCCTGTTCCCGTTCTCTTGCTGGATAAGAGTTTGTTGTGTGTTTTAACCATGTACCCCTCAGGCCCCAAGGGTCTGAACATTGGAGAGGATATATGAAGCGTGGATTGATTGCAGGCTTTGCAGTGTTGGCATTGTTCTTCTCGGTGTTCGCTTTCGCGCAGACCGAAACTGGAGCGATTACCGGCACGATCACCGATCCGACTGGTGCCGTAATTCCCAAGGCGACCGTGACGGCGCGCGAAGTTGCTACCGGCGCAGTTCGCACGACTACTTCTGACGCCAGCGGCGTTTACGCCATGACTAACCTGCTTCCTTCGGTTTATGAGGTCACCGTCGAAGCGCCGGGTATGTCGAAAACGGCCGAGCGCGTACAAGTGACTGTCGGCGCCAAGGTGGGGCTGAATTTCAAAATGCAAGTCGGCGCGGCTACTACGACCGTGGAAGTACAGGCCGCGGGTACCGGCACGCAGGTCAACACTGAGACCCAAGAGCTCGGCACTGAAATTACCACGCAGGAAGTAATGGCTCTTCCCACACTCGACCGCAATGCATACTCGCTAGTGACAATTTCGCCGGCTGTCTCCGAGGACGATCCCTCCGGACGCGGAGCGGGTGTTGCGGTCAACGGACTGCGCTCTGCTGGCACCAGTGTTCTGCTGGATGGCGCAGCGAACAATAACGAGTTTGACGCTTCGATCGGGCAGCAGGTTCCGCTCGACTCCCTGCAGGAGTTCAGCATTCTCACCAGCAATTATGGAGCGGAGTATGGACGCGCCGGGGCGGGCGTGGTGAATGTGGTGACCAAGTCCGGTACCAACAAATGGCACGGTTCGGCCTATGAAGTGGGGCGTTGGTCGAAGATTTCGGCCAACACCTACTACAACAATGCCAACGACATTACCAGGCCCATTTATACCCGCAACAATTTTGGCGCCTCGTTTGGCGGTCCAGTGATCAAGGACAAGCTGTTCTTTTTCATTAATCCGGAGTGGGTACGCGTTCGGAGCGGAGAGGTGGAGAATGGGGTGATTGTCGATCCAGGCTTCATCTCGGATTTGACTGGCGGGGGGGCGACATACACTGCTCCTTTTTTCACTAAATATGGTATTCCACGTAGTGGGCTGAAGATGGGTGCACCCATCAGCTTGGCGAACAGCGGCTTCTGTACAAGCACGGCGTGCCAGACTTTTGGCGCGTCCCTTACGCCGAACGGCATGAGCACCACGGCTTTTGATAATGTTGAGTGGCTCGCTCCTGCGGACGCCGGCGGCGGCGTGCCGCAGAACACCTACGACATTGTGGGACGCGTCGACTATAACATCAATAATAAAACCAGCTTCTATTCCCGGTATGCGGTTTATAAGGAAGTCGACATGGCGGGATCTAATACCACTAGCCCCTATGCCGGCTACGACACTCCGAATCTCGTACACGATCAAAACATGCTGCTCTCGTTGACTCACACGTTGAGCTCGACCATGACCGAGCAGACAAAGTTCGTGTACAACCGGCTATTAAACGTTCAGCCGCTGGGCACACAGCCGGTGAGCCCAACCCTCTATATGGCCACCAACGGCGCATTCAGCATCGGTGGGGTTCCCGTTAATCTTCCGGGATATAATCCGACGTCTCCCGGAACTGCAATACCCTTCGGCGGACCGCAGAACTTCTACCAGAGCTACGAGGATGTATCCCTGGTTCATGGAAAGCATAGTTTTCGCTTTGGAGGTTCGCTCACATTCTTGCTCGATGATCGTACGTTCGGCGCATACGAAGAAGGCATCGAAGACCTTGGCGGCACCAGCGCAGCGGCGGGGTTAGACAACCTGCTCATAGGCCAATTGACCGATTTCGAGGCGGCGATTTACCCGCAGGGCAAGTTCCCCTGTCCAGAGGGCATCCAAACTCCGCAATGTACGGTCACCCTCCCGGTTGGCCCACCGAACTTCTCGCGTAGCAACCGCTACACTGAAATGGGCATTTATGGGGAGGATTCCTGGAAGGTAAGTCCTCGTTTTACATTGAACCTTGGAATGCGGTGGGAGTACTTCGGCGTGCAGCACGACAAGAATCCGCTAATGGATTCCAACTTCTACCTTGGGGGCGGCGGTTCCCTGCCGCAGGAGATTGCCAACGGGGCCGTAGCGCAGACAGGGCAGAGTCCGGTTGGCGGGCTGTGGAAGAAGGACTTGAAGGATTTCGCACCCCGGCTCGGATTTGCCTGGGATGTTTTTGGCGATGGCAAGACCGCATTCCGCGGCGGCTGGGGTATCGCTTACGAACGGAACTTCGGCAATGTGACCTTCAACGTCGAGTTCAATCCTCCCAACTATGCTGTAGTGGACATGTTTCCGGCGAACGTAGGTGGCCCGATCAACATAAACACCCAGAATTACGGGCCGCTCTCTGGCTCGACGGGCAGCGCTGCGATTCCGCCGAGTTCACTGCGCTGGGTCGATCAGAACATCCCGACCTCTTATGCGCACCTGTTTAGCGCGACCCTGGAGCACCAGTTCGGTAGCCACATCATGGCGGCCCTTGACTACTCGGGATCGAAGGGAGTACACCAGTACTCGCTCACAAACATGAACGCGTGCGGCGCTAGTCAGGTTTACCTGAATCAACCTTTCGTCGACGCCGCAACTAGCCCAGTCGCCTGCGCTGCAGGACCAATCAGCGATCCCGTCACTGGTTTCAACGGCTGGACGCGGCTCAATACCCAGTATTCCTCCATCAACGCGCGCCGCGCGGATGGCGCATCGCTCTACAACGCGGCAATTTTCCGCGTTGCTCTCAACAACCTCGCAAAAACTGGGCTGACTATAAACGCGAACTACACCTATTCCCTGGCGGAAGACGATCTGAGCGACACGGAAAGTTCGTCGGGCAACAATGTCAACCTTGGCTACACCGATCCCTTTAACCCGAAGCTGGACTGGGGGCCTTCCCAGTTCAGTAACCGCCACCGCGTTGCCATCAGCGGAGTGTGGGCGATTCCATACGCTAAGGATACGCACGGAGTGCTGAAGCAGGTCTTGGATGGTTGGGTAATGTCCCCGATCTTCACGGCGCGCACTGGCGTCCCGTTTTCTATCGGTGACTATACCAATGCCTCTGGTATTCCCTATAACCAATCTCCTCGGATAGCGCTGCTGGCTCCCGCGCCAAGACGCACACTTAGCAATCCGATTCTCTTGGGCGATGTTCCGGGCATGCCGAACGTCCCAGGTGTATTTGACGTATACAATATGCCGTCTATGTCCATCGTGGACGAAACCGTTGTAAACCCGACTCTTGGTACTTCGGATTTCGGGCCTTGGTCTCCACACATGACAGGGCGGGACACCTTCACTTCGATGGGCAACTATAACCTGAACTTGGGTGTCTACAAGACGTTCTTTGTGGGCGAGAAGTTTAAGCTGCAATTCCGCTGCGAGATGTTCAACGCCCTCAACCACGCCAACATGGCCATGTATGGAACTTCGGCCTATATCGGCTTCGGCAACCCGTATCCGATTCTTGGCGAGAAAGGGCCGAATTTGTCGCAGGGGGGTTATTATCCGAACGTCGACCTACCGGCCCGTAAGATGCAGGGCACGTTGCGTCTCGACTTCTAAACCTGCACGTTTAGCAAACAACTTCCGGGGAGCCGAATCAGGCTCCCCGTTTTCTTTGGTGCACCGAACCTGTTTGACAGTTTGGGGAAGCCCCCTACCCAGCCTGAAGGACGTGACCCGAGGAAATAAGCCGACGGATGCGTCGTGCGCTCGCAGGCCTGGAAAACTTTTATTGCGCGGGAAGTTGAAAAGCGCGAGCCAAGGCCGTATTGTAGGAGCGAACAGCAAGAGAGCTGCCGCCGATTGCCCTCCCTAAGCTCGCGGCGCAGCCTCGGACCCGAAACAAGGAGATCGGCACATGGAAGCCAAGCCGGCACAACAGAACATTCAGGATTCCTTCCTCAACACGGCACGAAAGGAACGGCACAATATCACCATCTATCTGGTCAGCGGGGTCAAGCTGACAGGCCGTATCCGATCGTTCGACAAATACTCGGTGGTACTCGAAACCAGCAATCAGGAGCAGCTCATCTTCAAGCACGCGATTTCGACGGTTGTGATCGGGCGCGGCGTCCACATCCACACGGATGCGAAGCCGGCGGCGTCCCCTGAGGAGGCGGCGGCCGCGAGTCCCGCATCCGGCGTGGAAGGATGAAGTGAGTTGGCTTGCGGCGAGATGATCCCAGAGTGGGCGCCCGCGATACTTCGAAAGATAGTTTGAAAGAAAGTTCGGGAAAGAGTTCGCGGAACGGGCCCAAGGCGGTGCTGAATCCAGCCGAGCGGCGGGAGCGCGCTTTTCTGGTGGGCGTGGAGTTTCGCGCCCGAGGCCGCGCCGGAGTCCGTGCCGGGCAGGCGAGTTCCGCTGCCATCACTCCGAGCGCGCAGGCGGCCCGCGATCACGCCACAAGCGTGGCCGCTTCGTCATCGACTTCATCGGAAACCTTGGCAGCGGATTCTTCAGATGTCACCTCCGATTTCAGCTCCAGTTTTACCTCCGAAGACTCGCTCGATGAACTTCGCTCGCTGGCCGGGAGTGCGGGCGCAGAAATCGCCGGCGAATTCACCCAGCGCCGCGACCGTCCGGACCCCGCTACGCTGATCGGCAAAGGTAAGCTGGAGGAAATCGCGGGCGCGGCCGCCTCGGTTTCCGCGGATGTGATTCTGTTCGATCACGACCTCTCACCTTCGCAACAACGCAATATCGAGCGCGTCGTCAACACCCGTGTCATCGATCGCACGCAGCTCATTCTCGATATTTTCGCGCGCCACGCTCGCACTCGTGAAGGCCAGTTGCAGGTGGAGTTGGCGCAGCTCGAATACATGCTTCCACGGCTGGCGGGGCATGGCGTGGAAATGTCGCAGCTCGGCGGCGGCATCGGCACGCGCGGCCCCGGCGAAACTCAGCTGGAAACCGACCGGCGGAAGATTTACCGCCGCGTCCGTCACGTCAAACGGCAAATTGAAAATGTGCGCCGCATACGGGCGCAGCAGCGGCAGCGGCGCGAAGCGGTTCCGGTAGCGACCGTCGCGCTAGTGGGCTATACGAACGCGGGCAAGTCCACGCTGTTCAATGCGCTCACTAATGCGAATGTGGTGGCGTCTTCGCGCATGTTTGCCACGCTCGATCCGACCATCCGGTCTGCCGATCTGCCCTCGAAACGCAAAGTTCTGTTTTCCGATACGGTCGGTTTCATCCGGCAGCTTCCGCATACGCTGGTCACGGCGTTCCGCGCCACGCTCGAAGAAGTGCAGCGCGCCACGCTCATCATTCAGGTCTCGGATGCCAGCAGCCCGGTCTCCGCCGAGCAGGACGCGCAAGTGGAAAGCGTGCTCAAGGAACTCGAAGCCGACAAAAAGCCGCGGCTGCGAGTGATGAACAAAATCGATCTGCTGTTGCCCAAGCAGCGCGAGTCGCTGCGCGACAGCGATTTGCATGACAGAGCGCAGATCGTCCACGTTTCGGCGGCGAAGGGGAGCGGCTTAGGCACGCTGCTCGACCGCGTCGATGCGCTGCTGGAAGAAGACCGGCCCAGCCGCGTTCACTTGCGCATCCCGCAAACCGAGGGCAAGATGCTGGCCCAGTTGGAGGCCCGCGCCCGCATCTATTCGCGCCAGTATCAAGACGGCTTGGTGGTGTTGGAAGCGGAAGCGCCCGCCTCGCTATTGCGCCGTATGCGGGAATGGGTGGTGGAGTGAGGATTTTATCATTTGCCATTAAGTAATTGGACAATATCGGCGCTGAATTAAATGAAGCGATGTTATTGCGGCGAGTTTCTTCGGAGGAGCGATGGGCAATTATTCAGTACCCGCAGGACGGATGGTCGCGCACAACATGGTGACCACGCAGTTCGAGCTCGATAGCTTTCGCGTGGTGCGCACGCTGGGCGTGGTGCGTGGAATCACGGTGCGTTCCCG
>Ga0326728_10006155_pt1 | contig 32696 bp, 26 predicted proteins | sample MB3enrmetagenome_FD_207602 | JGI IMG/M metagenome (GOLD analysis project Ga0326728, IMG submission 207602) | Lab enriched peat soil microbial communities from McLean, Ithaca, NY, United States - MB31MN | ecosystem: Environmental > Terrestrial > Soil > Wetlands > Peat | place: USA: New York... | reverse complement strand
TGGCGCTCTTCTTCGAGTGCACGGAGAAGTATGCCCCAAATTTGCTTGACACCGCCGACATTGTCAGAGACGCGATGTTACGCCAACTGACGGCCGCACGACGGCAGAGTCAAATGTGCGTCGGGTTGAGGACTTACGGGTTTACCCGCTCCACGTTGATTATCTCTACAGATTCACCATCGACCCTGAGACGGTACGACACGTCTAGTTTGTCTCCAACCGACAAAGAATCGTAGTCCTTCTGAAGAACGTAAGTTTCACGGTCGCCTGATTGCTGGCTGCGTCTCTGCTCCGCGGTGTCGAGCTTACGCGTAGCGTCCGAGTCGAGGCCGCCTTGCTCCCAGTCGCTCGTTCTACTCTTCCTGTGAAAGGTGTAAATCGGGAATCCAGTGACCCTGTAATAGACAATCCACTGCTCTTCGGGTCGTGCATTCAATCTGTGTTCCTTCCGCACGGCAGTTGCGGTCGTATGGCGCGCCGTCTTGTACCGGAATATCACTTCCCATTGGGCATCCCACAGCGTTTACACTCACGATCCAAGCTCAGCACTATCCCCCGCCCCTCGCCATCTCCACCGCCCGCAGCACCGCCCGCGCCTTGTTCTCCGTCTCCTCGAACTCTCGCTGCGGATCGGAATCGGCCACGATCCCCGCGCCCGCCTGCAAATACGCTTTCTTGCCTTGCATGAGCAGAGTTCGGATCGCAATGCACGAATCCAGATTCCCCGCGAAATCGGCGTAGAGCACCGCCCCGCCATACACGCCACGCCGCGTCGGCTCCAGTTCTTCGATGATCTGCATGGCCCGAACCTTGGGCGCGCCGCTCAGCGTTCCCGCGGGAAAGCACGCGGCAAACGCGTCCATCGCATTCAGTTCCGGACGCAGCCGCCCTTCCAGCGCCGAAACCAGGTGCATCACGTGCGAGTAGCGCTCCACATACATCAGGCCCTGAACTTTCACCGATCCATAGTCGCTGACGCGACCCAGGTCGTTGCGGCCAAGGTCAACCAGCATCACGTGTTCCGCGCGTTCTTTCTCGTCCGCAAGCATTTTCTTTTCAAGCGCTGCATCTTCCGCTTCATCGCGGCCGCGCGGATGCGTCCCCGCAATCGGACGGTATTCAAGCTTTCGTCCGCCGGCCCGCACCAGCATTTCGGGAGACGAGCCCAGCACATGCATTCCGGCTGAATGTTTCCCGCCGCCGAAACGCAGGAAATACATATACGGCGACGGATTCACCGTCCGCAGTGCGCGATATAGACCGAGCGGAGCGACTCCCGGTTCGAAGTCCCAGCGCTGCGAAAGCACGACCTGGAAGATGTCGCCGGCAGCAATGTATTCCTTGGCCCGCCGGACGCTTTCCAGAAACTCCCGCTTCGGAGTCCGCGCGCGCGGCTTCAGCTTTGACTTCGGAGTCGTTTTGCGCCAGTTCGCCGGCTTCCACCCTGCGGCGAGCTTTTTCTCGATGCGAGCAATGTCCTTCACGGCTCGCTCGTAGGCAACTTTGGGCGCTTCCCGCGTCACGTCCGCCGACGCCACAATGTGGATCTGGTGCCGCAGGTGATCGAAGGCAAGCACGCGGTCGAAAAACATCAGCACACAATCGGGAACGTCAAGGTCGTCCGCGGCATGCTCTCCGATGTTCTCCAGCCGCCGCACAATGTCATACGCGCAATAGCCAACCGCGCCGGCGGTAAACGGTGGCAGTCCTTCCATCGGCGCCGGACGATGTTGCTGCAAAAGCTCCTTGATGACGTCGAAAACATTGCCCGTCCGGCGCTCGAGGTTGCGGCCGCGCTCAATCTTGATCTCGGCGCCGCGCGACTCCAGCCGCAGAAAAGGCCGCACTCCCAGAAACGTGTACCGCCCAATTTTTTCTCCACCTTCGACCGACTCCAGCAGAAAGGCGTCGGGCTCTCCGTCAGAAACGGCAAGAAAGGCGGAAACCGGCGTCAGCAGATCAGCGGAGATGGATTTCGCCACCGGAACCAGCGTGGCTGCGCGCGACAGCCGGGCGAACTCTTTGTAGTCAGGACGGATCATTGTGTCCATGATCATGGATGTCCAGGATCAGTGCTTACCACCACCGCCTAGCATCGCACGAACTGGACTTTTGCCGTAAACAGAATTGGGTGAGGGCATGGCTTCTGCCATGCCGCCCAGCGCCCCACACGCCACGTCACTCCGGCATCATCCATGAAACTGGTTCTAGCGTGCTGCCACAGTAGTTTTAGTCGCGAGATCTGGCGGCGGCCCGACATTGTCAGGCAGCTTGCCGTTCAAAGAATCAAGGAACTGCAACAAATCATCTCGCTCGTCAAACGTAAGGAAGTCGAGCGCATGGATTTCCTTGTCCAGGTGATCGTTCTTATTGCCGCCGCCAATGTAGTGCGCCAGCGCATCTTTCACCGTGGGAAAGCTCCCATCATGCATGTAAGGCCCGCGATGCGCCAGGTTGCGCAGGGTAGGTGTCTTGAAGGCGCCCATGTCTGCATCTTTTTTGGTTTCGCTGAAGCGGCCGACGTCATTCAGTTTGCCCTGCAGATCCGCCCCGACGCCGAGGTTGTGGAACTTGTTATCGGTGAAGAGCGTGTTGGTTTTGTCAATGGTGTGGCAGACCTCGCAATCGGCCTTCTTCGGATCGGTGAAAAGCTTCAGACCGCGCTGCGCAGCCGGTGAAAGCGCCTTCTTGTCATGTCCGTAGTAATAACGGTCAAAGGGAGAATCGCCTGCGATCACCGTGCGTTCAAACGAAGCAATGGACTTGGCGACCATTTCAATGTTGATCTCGTCTGTCCCCCAGGCTTGCTTAAAGAGCGCAACGTACTTAGGGTCTGCCTGCAGGCGCTTCACCACGCCATCGAGCGAGTATGCCATTTCCACCGGATTTGCCATGGGTCCCTTGGCCTGCTCTTCAAGACTGGAAGCACGGCCGTCCCAGAATTGCAGGGTGTTGTAAGCCGAATTGATTACCGTGGGCGCGTGCCGAGTGCCGGTTTTCTTGCCGACGCCGAACGAAACCGCGTGTTCATCGGAAAAGGCAAATTGCGGAGCATGGCAGGACGCGCAGGAGATCGTGCCATCCACCGACAGTTGCGGGTCATAGTAAAGCCGCCGGCCGAGAGCAATGGTCTCTGCCGTCGGAGGATTATCCGCCGGAATCGGCACCGGAGGCAGGCCTAGAGGTGCCTTGATCTGAACCGTCTTGCCCACTGGCAGCACCGCGACAGCCGAAGACGACGACTCGCTCGCCAGCAACCTGAAATTCGCAGCCAACAACACAGATAGAACCAACAACAAACCGAATAAGGACAATTTCCCGGCGTAGTTTTTCATCGGAACACACCTCCACTTACGGTGGAGGCTAACGCTTTCTTCCGGTTGAATGCAGTGATTGAACGCACAAGGCGCGGCCCGTTTTCAGGAACGCATCAATCGGCTATCCGATCTGCACCGCCAGCATCGATATGGATCCTCCATCGACGCCTTCGATCGGAAAAGTGATGATTTCGCCATGTTGCCGGCTGGCAAGCACGTAAAGCAGCGGCAGGTAATGATCCGGCGTTGGAACCGAGAGCAGGGCCTCCGGGCCGAGGCTCTCGTAATCGATGAGAGGCTTGTATTCGCCGGCGACCATCATCTCCTTTGCTTCTTTCTCGAAGCGGATCGCCCAATCGTAGGGATCAGGCATATGGCGTCCCCAGGCGTAAGCATGAAGATTGTGGACCAGGTTCCCGCTGCCTACAATCAGGATGCCTTCACCGCGCAATGGCGCCAGTCTCCTGCCGATCTCAAAGTGGAATGATGCGGGCCGCGTTTCGTCAATGCTAAGTTGCACGATCGGAACGTCGGCATCTGGATACACGTGCCGCAGCACTGACCACGTTCCATGATCGAGGCCCCAGGAGCTGTCAAACTGCACTGAGAGAGGCTTCAGCATTTCCTGCACTCGGCGAGCAAGTTCCGGATCGCCCGGAGCAGGGTATTGCACCTGGTAGAGTTCTCGCGGAAAGCCACCGAAATCATGAATGGTTCGCGGGGACGTGCTGATGGTGACGCCAGTCCCGGGCACAAACCAATGCGCGGAAATTGCCAGAATCGCTTTTGGCCGCGGCGTTTGCTTTCCGATTTGCCGCCATCCTGCGGTATAGCTGTTATCCCACAGGGCGTTCATCGGGTTGCCGTGTCCAAAAAATATCGCAGGCAGTATCTCAGCCAAAAGCGAACTCCTTTACTACGTTGGTGGAGCGCCGGGCGCCCCCGCCCGGCCAACCGGCATGGCGCCAACCGCTACTGCACCTTCCCGTCCGCATCCATCAAACGAAACTCGCCAAGGTTCAGCTCTCGCACGCCCGCTTCGATCTTTGCGCGATCTCCCACTACGATCCAGGTCAGGTTATCCGGACGCACCACTTCCTTTGCAGCCTCGTTGACATCGTTCGTCTTGAGCGCGCGAACTTTTCCTGCGTAGGTATCGTAGTAATCGTCAGGCAGGCCGAATTGCACCAGGTCCACAATGGACTGTCCGAGCGCGTCCAGCGTTTCCCGCGACCCCGGCAGCTTCAGCGTTTCGTTTGCTTGAATTCTCGCCAGCTCGTCGGTCCCCACCGGATGATCGCCGACGATTCCTCGGAATTCCCTATTCATTTCCACCATCGATTCCTTCGTCTTGTCAGTCTGCACCGGCGCGACCGCGTAGAACGGCCGCTGCGACCGGGCATCGCGAAGAACGGTGCGCACCCCGTACGACCAATGCTTGTCTTCCCGCAGATTCATATTCAGGCGCGCGCCAAACATGCCGCCCAGGCTGTCGTTCATCGCTTCAATCGCGATCTCCCGTGGATTCGCGCGCGGCGGCGCCACCACTCCGGCAACGATCACCGATTGCAGCGCTCCCGGTTTATCGATCAGGTACACAGTAGATTTCGCCGCCACCGGCACCGTCTTTACGTTCTTCGCGGGAACGCTTCCGCTCTTCCACCCCGCAAACAGCTTCTCCAGCTTCGGCGTCACTTCCTTCAGCGTCGTGTCGCCCACCACAATGAGCGTCGAGCTGTTGGGACGCAGCCATGTGTCATGAAATTTTACGAGGTCCTCTCTCGTCATCCTGGCTACGCTTTCCCTGGTTCCGGAGCCCGTCAGCGGATTCCCATACGGATGCCCCGCTCCGTACAACAACGCCGGCAATACCCGCAAAGCCAGCGTCGCGGGCGTGTTCTGTTCGCGTTCGATTCCGGCGAGCACCAGCTTTTGCTCCCGCTTCACTTCGCTTTCCGGATACGACGGATTCAAGACCACGTCCGCAAACAGGTCAAGTGACGGATCGAGTTTCGAAGTCAACGCCGAAAGCGAAATGAACGATAGATCAAGATTCGAATAGGCGCGCAATCTCGCGCCCAGCACTTCCAGTTGGTCGCTGATTTCGAGCGCGTTATGCGTGCGCGTCCCGTCGGTCAGCACCTGCATCGCCAGATTCGCGGTTCCCGGTGCGGTCAACGCGTCGGAGGCGAATCCGGCGTCGGCTGCCAGCGTGAAATTCACCAGCGGAACTTCGTGACGCTCCGCCAGAATCACTTTCAATCCATTCGACAAAGTAGTTCGCTGCAGCTTCGGCAGCTTCAGTTCAGTTGGCGTTCCGGTATCGGGGGCTTTGCTGCGGTCCGCGCCCACCGCCGCCGTCTTGTACTCGGGGAAAGGATCCACTTCGAGGATGTAAACGCCATCCGAAAGCCACTTCTGCGCCGCCGCTCGCAGATCCTCCGCCGTCGCCTCTTGTACCCGCTTGAGCGAAATCTTGTAGGCATCCGGGCTTCCGCGAAACACCTGGCTCTGTGCCAGCCGGTCCGATTTTCCGCCAAACCCGCCAATCCGCTCGATTCCGCGGATAAAGTTCGCCTGGTACTGCGCCTTGACCCGCTCTAACTCCTCGGGCGTCGGCCCACTCTTAATAAATCGCGCCAGCTCTTCATCGGCTTCCTTTTCCACCTGCGCAATACTCTGCCCTGGACGCGCCGTCGCCTGCACCACGAACTGCCCGCCAATTTCCCGCAAGTCGGCATAAGCCGCGGCATCGGTAGCGATCTGGTCCTCATACACCAGGCGCTTGTAGAGTCGCGATGACTTCCCGTTGCTCATGCAATCGCTGACCAGGTCGAGATAATCTCCCTCCGCACTGCCATATTCCGGAACGTTCCACACCTTGTAAATTCGCGCCTGCGGCACCCGGTCCTGCACCACTTGCCGGTGCGTTCCCGTCATCTTCGCGACCCACACTTGCTGATGCGCCACCGGCGGCCCCGCCGGAATGTCGCCAAAATACTTAGCGACTTTTTCGCGTGCCGTCTTCGCGTCGATATCGCCCGCCAGCACCAGCACCACATTCGATGGCCCGTAATACGTCTTGAACCATTCCTGGACGTCCTTCATCGACGCCGCATCCAGGTCGGCCATGTCTCCAATCGTCGTCCACGAATACGGATGCCCATCCGGATACGTATTTTGCGTGAGCAGTTGCCGCGTCACCCCATAAGGCTGGTTCTCGCCCTGGCGCTTTTCGTTCTGGACCACGCCGCGTTGCAGATCGAGCGTCTTCTGATCGAGCGATCCCAGCAGGTGCCCCATGCGGTCCGACTCCATCCACAGCGTAAAATCCACCGCCGAGGTGGGGACATTCTGGAAGTAATTAGTGCGGTCCGGATTGGTGGTGCCATTCAAATCGGTCGCGCCAATTCGTTCCATGGCGTCGATGTACCGCCCCGGCGAGTGCTCGCTGCCGCCAAACATCAGGTGCTCGAACAGGTGTGCGAACCCGGTCTTACCCGGCTTTTCGTTCTTCGACCCTACGTGATACCAGATGTTGATCGCCACGATCGGCGCCTTGTGATCCTCATGCACGATCACGGTCAGACCGTTGTCGAGCACGAAGCGTTCATACGGAATATCAATTTCTTTTGTCTGCGTCCTACCGCTCGCCGCCAGCGCGAGCACAAGAATCAAAAGTGCAAATTCCGTTCGCATTCTCAACCTCCGAACCAATTTTCCGGGGATAGATGTGCTTCAACCAGATGTCGCCCGCAAGCCGATCTCGCCCAGTGTCTTTAGACTTTGCAAGCGGAAAGTAGTTTACACCCCGAAATTGAGCCGCGGAGGAGTTCGGCCCCGACCCACGGATCAGCCCTCGCCGGTGTATCCTTATCAGGATCAGGATCACGCCGCAGGGCTTTAACCTCTTCATGTCCAATCCAGAGACGTCCAAGCTCAACCCATCCGACCCGGCCGCTCCCGAATCCGCGCCCGCCGCTGAGCCCGTCGAATCCTTCAAAGATATTTTTTCCGAGTACGAACACAGCCACTCCCGCAAGAAGGAACCGGGCGCTCAGGGCTGCGAGGGCACCGTGATTGCCGTGACCGCCGACTCCATCGTTCTCGATATCGGATTCAAGACTGAAGGTGTCCTCCCGCTCACAGCCTATCCGGCCGACAAGCTGCCGAAGCCCGGCGACAAAGTGCAGGTCACCATCAAGGGGCGCGATCCCGAAGGCTACTACGAGCTCACCCGTGGCAAGGTCGAGCACCCAACCGACTGGGCGTCGCTCGAAAAAGCCTTCGCCGAGAAGTCCACCATCGTCGGCACCGTGACCGGCGTGGTCAAGGGTGGATTGAGCGTGGATATCGGAGTGCGAGCCTTCATGCCCGCCTCGCGCAGCGGCACCAAAGACGCGTCAGAACTCGAAAAGCTCGTCGAACAAGAAATCCGCTGCCGCATCATCAAGCTCGACGTGGATGACGAAGACGTGGTGGTCGATCGGCGCGTCTTCGCCGAAGACGAAGAACGCGCCGGCAAGGAGCGCCGCTTCTCGGAACTCAAGGAAGGCGACACCGTGCAAGGCGAGGTCCGCAGCCTGACCGATTACGGAGCGTTCGTAGATATCGGCGGCGCGGACGCCCTGCTTCACGTCGGCGAAATATCCTGGCGCCGCATCAACAAGCCCTCCGACGTGCTCACGGCGGGCCAGCGCATCGAAGCCGTAATCATCAAGATCGACGCGGACAAGCATCGCATAGCCATCAGCATGAAGCAGCTTCAGCCCCATCCCTGGGACGCTGTTGCCGAGAAATACAAAGCCGGCGAACGCGTGCGGGGCACCGTTTCCCGCATCGCCGATTTCGGCGCGTTTGTAGAACTCGAGCCCGGCATCGAAGGCTTGATTCATATTTCCGAAATGTCATGGGCTAAGAGAGTAAAAACTCCGGCCGATGTAGTGAAACCGGGCGAGACCGTGGAAGCTGTGATTCTGGGAGTGAACGCGGCAGAACGTCGTATCTCCCTCGGCCTGAAGCAGGCGCTGGGCGATCCCTGGGCCGTGGTGCCACAAAAATTTGCCCCGGGGACGGTCATCGACGGGCCAGTCACCAGCCTGACGAAGTTCGGTGCTTTCGTGCAGCTCACCGAAGGGGTTGAGGGCATGATTCACGTCAGCGAAATCAGCGCGGAAAAGCGCATCAACCACCCGCAAGAAGTGCTAAAAGCTGGCCAAGTGGTCAAGGCGCAGGTGCTGGCGCTCGACGCGGAAAAACGCCTCATACGCCTGAGCATGAAACAACTGGTCCCAACCGGACTGGATGAATACCTGGCCGAACACAAAGAAGGAGATATCGTCACCGGCCGCATGACCGAGATTTCGGGCGGAAGCGCGCGGGTGGAACTCGGCGAAGGCGTGCTCGCGGCATGCCCGATCCCCGAAGAAAGTAAGGAAGACAAGCGCGCGCAACCAGCACCGTCATCATCTTCAAAGCCCGATCTATCGTCGCTAGGTTCCATGCTGCAAGCACGATGGAAAAGCGGCCCTCCCGCGAGCGAAGCCAAGCCGGAATCGTTGCGGGCAGGCCAGATCCGCAAGTTCAGGATCGCGAAGCTTGACCCGGCGACAAAGAAAATTCAACTGGAGTTGGAGTAACTTCGGATGAGCGGTACTCCAGCCGCGTAGCGGCGGAATAAGAAAGCCCGGCACGTAAGTGCCGGGTAGGTGAGAGGTGCGAAACCCGAGTCCCGCAAGGGACGGCACTTGCCTGCCTTCATATTCGACTTACAAGTGCTAGAATCACCCCATGGCAAAAACACTGATTCAGTCCGTGGTCAAACAGCTCCAGCAGGAACGGTCGCGACTCGAGGATGAGCTCCATCGCGTAACCGCTGCCCTAACTACCTTCGGGAAAGTATTTATGCAGGGGAGCAAACATGCCCCCGTCGCGATTGGCAGAAAGCGAAAGATTTCAGCTGCCGGACGCAAGAGAATTGCAGCCGCGCAGAGAGCGCGATGGGCAAAGGTCAGGGCCGCCAAGAAGTAATTTCGCCTGTAGAGACGGGGCTTGCCCCGTCTCCGGACTATCCCGGCTGTGGCTTCAGTTCGGGAGGCCCCTCACCACTGCCCCGACAAACTCAGTGAACTCGCGGACGTCCTCATCCGTCGTGTCGAATGAGCACATCCAGCGCACCACCGACTCTTCTTCGCTCCACACATAAAAGAAATACCGCTCCTGGATTTTCTGAATTGCCTCCCGGGGAATTTGCGCGAACACCCCGTTCGCCTCCACCGGATACATAATCGTGACTCGAGGAATTTTCTTCACTTCCTGCTCCAGCAGTCGCGCCATCCAATTGGCATGCTCCGCGTTCCGCCGCCAAAGATCGTTCGTCAGCAACGCCTCCATCTGCACCGACATGTAGCGCATCTTCGATGCCAGCTGCATCCCCTGCTTGCGCACAAACGAAAAGTCCTCCGCCAGCTCCGGACGAAAGAACACCACCGCTTCCACGCCCATCAATCCGTTCTTCGTCCCGCCAAAGGAGAGCGCATCCACTCCCAGATCGCGCGTCGCCTGCCTCAAAGTGAGCCGCTGCGCCACCACGGCATTTGAAATGCGTGCCCCATCCATGTGCAAAAACATCTTCCGCTCGTGGGCAAATCGCGCCAGCGCTTCAATTTCGGCTGGCTTGTACACCGTCCCCATTTCCGTCGATTGCGTAATCGAAATCACCCGCGGCTGCACGTGGTGCTGGTCCCCAATTCCGTGATACGCGTGCGCAACAGTTTCTACCGTCAGCTTGCCGCCCGGCGCGGCTAACGGCACCAGCTTGCAGCCCGTAAACTTTTCCGGCGCGCCACATTCGTCCGTGTAGATATGGGAAAGCTCCGGACACAGCACCGCATGAAACGGCCGCGTCAGCGCCTGCAAGCTCAGCACGTTTGCTGCTGTCCCGTTGAAAACGAAGAAAACAGCTACATCGGATCCAAAATGCTCGCGGAATTTCTTTATCGCCGATTCCGTGTACGGATCATCCCCATATCCCACCACATGTCCCTCGTTGGCGCGCCGGATCGCCTCCAGCACCTCGGCATGCACCACCGCATTGTTGTCGCTGGCAAAACTCCGGCTCGGTTTCATGACAAAATAAATCTAGCAGAACTAAGAATACTTCGGACCCTCCGCGCCCTACCCCGAATCCATATCTATGGTCTAGTATTGTGCTGCCGCTTTTCGCGGCATAAATCGATACCGTCAACCTGAGCGAAGCGAAGGATTTTCGCCTCGGTTTTCATACATAGAGAGATTTCACCAAGAGCAATGTTATGTCCCGATTCTTCGCAAGAACGCAATCTTTGATTCTCTCTGAGATTCTGCCCGGCGCCCTTCTTGCCGTGCTCCTTTTCTCGGCCGCCTGCGGCAAGAGCAAAGAAGCCAAAGCCGACGCCCCGCAGGCCATGCCGGTCAAAGTCCAAACCGCGAAGGCCCAAAAGGTCGATGACACCACCGACTACGTCGCGACCTTGAAATCCCGCGACTCCGCCGTGGTCATGCCGCAGGTCGAGGGCATCATTACGCAGATCTTCGTCCACTCCGGCGACCGCGTAGCCAATGGCGCTCCCATGATGCAGATTGATCCCGCCAAGCAGCAGGCCACGGTCAAAAGCCAGGAAGACGCCCGCGCCGCCCAGGTTGCCCAGGTCGTTTGGGCGAAGCAGAATTACGAACGCGTCAATGGCCTTGCCAATGCCGGCGTGGTCAGCAAGCAGGATCTCGACCAGGCCCGCGCCACCCTCGACGCTGCCCAGGCGCAACTGCACTCGCTCGATGCTCAGGTCAACGAGCAGCAGGTCCAGTTGCACTACTACCAGGTAGTCGCGCCGCGTGCAGGCATAGTCGGTGATGTACCCGTCCGCGTCGGCGATCGCGTCCTTACCACCACCCAGCTCACCACCGTCGACCGTCCCGGCAGCCTCGAAGCGTACATCTATATTCCCATCGAAAAAACTGCCCAGCTGAAAATGAGTCTTCCTGTTCAGATCGTCGACGATGCCGGCAACCCGCTCGCCGCCAGCCGGATCACGTTCATTTCCCCACAGGTGGATACGACGACCCAAACCGTGCTCGTCAAGGCGACCATCGCCAACTCGAACGACAGCCTGCGCACCGCTCAGTTCATCCGCGCCCGTGTAGTCTGGGGCAGCCAGGAAAAGCCGGTTGTTCCCGTCGTAGCCGTCTCAAGAATCGGCGGCCTTTATTTCGCTTTCGTCGCTGAGCCTGACCAGAAAGGTGGATACGTGGTCCACCAGAAACCGCTCCAGATCGGCCAAATCGTAGGCAACGATTATGTCATCCTCGACGGCGTAAAGCCTGGGGACAAGGTAGTCGTCTCCGGCACCCAGTTTCTAATCGATGGAGTACCCGTGGTTCCGCAAGAAAGCAGCAGCTAGGCATCGGGTGATCGGATCATCGGGCCATCGGGTCATCTACTGAATTTCCGATGACCAGATGACCCGATCACCCGATGGCCCGATTATCCTATGGTCGACTTTTTTATTCATCGCCCCGTATTCTCCACCGTCTGCGCTCTGCTCATTATTCTCGCTGGCGCCGTCTGCATCCCCACGCTGCCCATCGCTCAATTTCCCAACCTCGCCCCGCCGCAGGTCGGCGTCGGCGCCGTTTACACCGGAGCCAGCTCCCAGACGGTCGAGTCCGCCGTCACCACACCTCTGGAGCAGCAGATCAACGGCGCCGAAGGCATGAAGTACATCACCTCCGCCAGCGACAACAACGGCCTCAGCTCGATCACCGCGACTTTCGATCTCGACCGCGATCCCGACCTCGCTTCCGTCGACATCCAGAACCGGGTCAACACCGCCCTGGGACGCCTTCCCAACGCCGTCAAGCAGGTCGGCATCACCGTCCAGAAGAGCTCGCAGAACTGGGTTTTCGGAGCTGCCGTGTTTTCGCCCGATGGCCGCTACTCCACGCTCTTCATGAGCAATTACCTCGATGTCTACGTGCGCGACAGCCTGAAGCGTGTTCGGGGCGTGGCCGACGTCATGGTCTTCGGCGCAGGCAAATACTCCATGCGCCTGTGGCTCGATCCGGTGCGCATGGCGAGCCGCGCCCTCACCGCCGACGATGTGGTCAACGCTCTCGAGGAGCAGAACGTTGAAGTCGCCGCTGGACAAGTCGGGTCCCAGCCCTCGATCCCGGGCCAGCAATTCCAGATCAGCGTGCGCGCCATTGGCCGTCTTTCGGAACCCTCTCAGTTCGACAACATCATCCTCAAGAGCAACGCCGATGGAACGCTGGTCCGCTTGAGGGACGTCGGTCACGCCGAACTCGGCGCCGAAGACTACAGCTCCCACGTGGACTACAACGGGGTCGAATCGGTTGGCATCGGCGTTACTCAACTCTCTACCGCCAACGCCCTCGACGTAGATCGCCGCTGCCTCGCCGAACTCGACCGCCTTTCCAAGCGCTTTCCGCCGGGCATGAAGTATGAGCTGGCCTTCGACACCACCGACGCCGTCGGCGAATCGATTCGCGATGTAGTTTCTACCCTCGGCCAGGCCATCTTCCTCGTCATCCTTGTTATTTTTATTTTCCTCGAAGACTGGCGCTCCACCATCATCCCCGCGGTCACCATCCCGGTTTCGCTCATCGGCACTTTTGCTTTGGTCAAGCTGCTCGGCTTCTCCATCAATACGCTGACGCTGTTCGGGATCACGCTGGCGACCGGTCTGGTGGTCGACGATGCTATCGTCGTCATCGAAAACATAGAGCGCCATCTGCAGGAAGGCGAGCACGATCCCGTCAAAGCCGCGTCCGACGCCATGAAGGAAGTCACCGGAGCCGTCATCGCCACCTCCCTGGTGCTGGTTGCCGTCTTCGTCCCCGTCGCCTTCTTCCCCGGCACTACCGGAATTCTGTTCCGCCAGTTCGCGCTGACCATCGCCTTCTCGATTACGATCTCCGCCTTCAACGCGCTGACTCTGACGCCATCGCTCTCCGCTCTCCTGTTGGGCCGTGAGCACGGCGAAAAAAATTGGTTCTTCAAGCGCGTCGACCGCGTGCTGGCCGCGGTCACCAACGGTTACGTTCGCGCCCTCCGTGCCTTCCTGCACGTCGAAGCCGTCGCGCTCATTCTGTTTGTCATCGGACTCGGTCTCGCTTACTTCGTGTTCCAGCACGTGCCCCGAGCCTTCGTCCCCAACGAAGATCAGGGATGGCTCATCGTCGCCATTCAGGCGCCCCCCGGAGCGTCGCTCGAATACACGCGAAAAATCGGCGAGCAGGTGACCGCCATCAGCAAAAATTTTCCTGAAATCGAGGATACCTTCTCCGTCGCCGGCTTCAGCTTCGCAGGCAGCGCGCCCAACGCCGGCATGGTCTTCCTGAGCCTGCGGCCCTACGCGCAGCGCAAGGGGCACGACCACACCGCTGCCGCCCTCCTGAATCGGCTGCGCGGCCCATTGTTCGGGATATCGGGCGCGATGGTCATTCCCTTCGAACCGCCCGCTGTGTCGGGCCTTGGCGAGTTCGGCGGATTCCAATATGAACTCCTCGATCAGGGCAATCACACGCTGCAGGATCTCGACAAAGTCACCCACGACCTCACCCGCGCCGGCGCCGCGCGTACGGAAAAAGATCTCACCGGACTGTTCACCACCTACACCGCCAGCGATCCGCAATACGTCATCACCATTGATCGCGAAAAAGCCAAGAGCCTGCACATCCCGCTCAGCCAGATCACCGACACATTGAGCGTCTACATGGGTTCGGCCTACATCAACGATTTCGATTTCAATAACCGTTCCTATCGCGTTTACGTGCAGGCCGACAAGCAATTCCGCTCGCATCCGCAGGACATCGGGCAGTATTACGTCCGCTCCGATTCCGGCGCTATGGTGCCGCTCGAAAATTTAGTCAGCATCAGCCAGACCGCCGCGCCCCAGGTCATCAGCCACTACAACCTTTTCCGCTCCACGGAAATCAACGGCTCCGCTGCCCCCGGCTTCAGCTCCGGACAGGCCATCGACGCCATGCAACAGCTCTCCGCGAAAGTCTTGCCGCAGGGCTACACCTACGAATGGTCGGGAATTTCGCTGGAAGAGCTGGCCTCGGGCTCGACCACACTCATCCTCTTCGGACTGGGAACGCTGGTCGTTTATCTGACGCTGTCGGCGCAATATGAAAGTTTCGTGCTTCCCTTCATTATTCTGCTCGCCGTTCCCATGGCGTTGCTCGGCGCGCTTTCCGCGCAATGGATCCGTGGCCAGCAGAACGACGTCTATTGTCAGGTGGGACTCGTCATGCTCGTCGGCCTGGCGTCCAAGAACGCCATCCTGATCGTTGAATTCGCCGAGCAGTTGCGCCAACGCGGCATGACCATCATGGACGCAGCCGTCGAGGCCGCACGCATCCGCCTGCGCCCGATTCTCATGACGTCCTTTGCCTTTATCCTGGGCGTTGTCCCCCTGGTCACCGCCACCGGTGCCGGAGAAAACGGACGCCACTCCGTGGGCACCACCGTCTTCGGCGGCATGATCATGAGCACGATTCTGAACCTTTTCTTCATCCCGGTGCTTTATGTACTGATCGAAGGTTTCAGGGAACGCCACCGCACACCCAAGCACGTGTAGGGACGGCCGCCCTCGCCGGGGTCCCCAGACCGCGCGCTTTTCGCGGGCTGGGGTGGTCGGCCGTCCAAGCCGAGCGAAGCTCGGCAGCTGCCGAGTCGCGCAATAGAAAGCACCTTCTCTCCTCCTTCCAGCATCTGAAAAAACGGAGAATTTCAGGGCCTGTCACTATAGCCCCAAGAAACCCAGCGTGAGGTCATCAATGAAAAAATCACTGCTTGCTCTCCCACTAATTCTTTCAATAACCATTCTCTCAACGGCGTCTCTCGCCAGTCCGGCCACGCAGGACAACCAACCCGCCGCCGCGCTCCCTCAGAAGAGCATCGATCGCATCTACAAGGAAGTCCGCCATGAACTCGTGATGCTTCCTTACTACGGCGTGTTCGACAACCTTTCCTACAAGGTTGACCCTGATGGCACCGTAACCCTGTTCGGCCAGGTAGTACGTCCCACGCTCAAGTCCGACGCCGAAAATGCGGTCAAGCACATTGAAGGTGTCGAAAAGGTCGTCAACAATATCGAGGTGCTGCCCGTCTCCGGGAATGACGATCGAATCCGTCGCGCTACTTATCGCGCCATCTATGGCAATGAGGCCCTAAGCGAATACCAGTTGCGCGCCGTTCCGCCCATTCACATCATCGTCAAGAACGGAAACATCACCCTGGAAGGCGTTGTAGCCCGCCAGATGGACAAGCAAATTGCCGGCATTCAGGCCAACAGCGTCCCCGGCGCATTCTCCGTGACCAACAACCTGATAGTGGAAGAACAAGAAACGAAGAAAGACAAGAAGTAGTAGTGGAGTGCCGGGCGTCCGCGCCCGGCTTTTCCATTGCATCCGTTCCAGTCTCTCCCCAAAATTGTCATCCTGAGCGGAGCGAAGGACCTGCTTTCGCCCGCGTCACCACTGCTGTTCGCAACCTGACTTCCGCAATCTACAATCAGCTATGCTCCGCACCGGCCCCGAAGAAATCGACCGCGCCGCCCAACTCCTCCGCGCCGGCCGCCTCGTAGCCTTCCCCACCGAAACCGTCTACGGTCTCGGCGCCAACGCCCTCGACGCCGAAGCTGTAGCCCGCATCTACGCCGTCAAGGGCAGACCCGCTACCAGTCCGCTAATAGTCCACGTAGCTTCGACAGAAATGACGCAGTCCGTGGTTGCCGACTGGCCCGAAGCCGCGGAACGCCTCGCCCGCCACTTCTGGCCCGGCCCGCTAACCCTGGTTGTCAAAAAGCAAAATGCGATTCCCGACATCGTAACCGCTGGCTTGTCCACCGTCGCCGTGCGCATGCCCGCGCATCCCATCGCCCAAGCTCTGATCCGCGCTGCTCGCGTTCCACTCGCCGCGCCCAGCGCCAACCGCTTCACCGAACTTTCTCCCACCACCGCCGATCACGTTCGCCACAGCCTCGGCTCCGAGGTGGATCTCATACTCGACGGTGGACCCTGTCAGGTAGGCATCGAATCCACCGTGCTCTCATTAGCCGAAGCCACACCGACGTTGCTTCGTCCTGGCGGAATTCCGCGGATTGTACTGGAAGCGATCATCGGCCCGGTCGCCATCGCGCAAGAACCTCAAGCCGGAGCCCATCCCTCTCCCGGCCTGCACCCGCGCCACTACAGTCCGCGCACCACCTTATATTTAGCGGCCAATGGAAATCTGCGGAACCAGGGACAAGAACAAGGCCGAGGACTTTATCTGCAGCACCACCATCCGCCCAGCCGAGCTGACGCCAACATCACCGTCCACCAGATGCCGCAATCCGCAGCCGGCTACGCGGCCGCTCTCTACGAAGTTCTTCACCAGGCCGACATCGGAAATTACAACTGGATCGCGGTCGATATTCCTCCGGCTGCACCTGAATGGGAGGCTGTCCACGACCGGCTTTGCCGCGCGGCTTCGAATTCCTGAGGCGGGTTCCTCCAAGTCCCCTGTTTTCTTATGATTACCTCCTTAGTTACTTCTGTCATTTGGGTTTCCCCGAATAACAGGTTGTAATTTCATCAGCGTGTTCGTAAACGGGCTTTGACGGAGCGCTCCTTCCCCGCAAAGATCAACGGCGTTTTATTCGCTGAGGAGACCATTCATCAGCACGCAAAGCTATTTTTGAAATGCGCTCTGAAACTGGGGGATTAGTGCGTCTTCGATCGAACTCGAAGATTTGGGTCACGGCGGTTGTCTGCCTCGTGATCGCCCAGATGCTCGCGTCCCTGTTTCTCTCGAAATCCTTTCGCCTCACCGCCATCACCGATTGCATCACCTTCATCCTGATGGTCTCGGCCTCGGCTGCCTTTGCCAGGAACGCATTCGCCAGCAAACCGCAGCACCGTCTGGCGTGGATCCTTCTGGCCGGCGGTTACGCCATCGAAGCCTGCAGCCAGATCTTATGGATAGATTGGGAGTTGGTGCGCAAGCAAACGCCCGCCATGAGTCTGGTGGACGCCGGCGTTTTTCTGGCTTGGACCACGCTGATTCTGGGCTTTGCTCTGCGCCCTCATGTGGTCCCGAGCCCCCAACATCAGCGCCTTAGAATACTGGATCTGCTCTTACTTTTCCTGGCGGGTCTGTACCTCTACCTGTTCCTCGTCATTCCATGGGAGTTCATGGCCCCTGAGTCCCAGTCCTATGGCTTGGCCTACAAGTTTCTCGCTCTGGCCCAGGACGTGGCCATGCTTTCCATCGTCGTGCTCGGCTGGCGCCAGAGTTCCGGACGATGGCGGCATTTCTACGCTCTCCTCACGGGCATAGTCGCCTTCGACACCATCATGGAATACATCGTGGATACAATCCAGAGCTCCGGTGGTTCCTTCAGTGGTGGTTGGTACGATTGTGTGTCCGCGATCGGGATCGCCGCCATGACCATGGCGGCCCTCATCGCCTACCGTCTGGAACCCGTTTCGGAGATAGGCGATCCTGACAGCGAACGTTACTGGTTGTGGGCTTCCCGGCTGGCTGCTCCCCTCACCGTCTTCCTTCCCATGCTGGCGGCGTGGTCGTTCTTCGACCGCAGTCTGCCCGTCCCGGTGTGGCAGTTCCGCGTTTTCCTGTCTCTGGCCGCGGTCATGGTATTCGCGTTTGTCGGCATGCTGAAACAGAACAGTCTCGAAAGGGAACTGGCCAATGCCAATCTTGAGTTGTTGGACGCTTCCCTCACCGACATGCTGACTGGCGTTCGCAACCGCCGGTACTTCACCAATTCCATCGAGGCCGACGTGCGCCAGGCGCTGCGCTCGTTTGACAATCCATCCGCCGATCTTCGCAATCGCGATCTGGTCTTCTATTTGATCGATATCGACCATTTCAAGCGGGTCAATGACCAATTTGGGCACAAGATCGGAGATCAGGTCCTGGCCGAAGTCGCGCGCCGCATCAACTCTGCCGCCCGCCTTTCCGATGCTGTGGTCCGCTGGGGCGGCGAGGAATTTCTTCTCTTGTCGCGCTATACCGACCGTAAAGAGGCTCACGTCCTCGCCAATCGCATTCTCGAGTCGGTCGGTTCCAATCCGTACCACGTGCAGGTCGATAATTCCGAACTGCGCATCACCTGCTCGGTCGGTTGGGCGGTTTTTCCGTGGACAGAAATCGAGACCAATCTCGTGTCTCACGATCAGGTGCTCGTACTAGCCGACTTTGCCCTCTACCAGGCCAAGGGTTCAGGAAGAAATCGAGCGGTGGGTCTGCTGCCTGCGGGCCAAACTGTCCGCGCCGGAACCGTCGCCCCCACCATCTACATCAACGGAATTCCCGCGTCTCCCGTAACCACCTCGGGCCCGCCTATCGAGGAGGGTTCCGACCCCGATTCCACCACAACGCCAGCCAACACCTCCGCTGCCTCGGCCACCTGATCTACCCGCACACTCCCGGAACGCGCACCCGAATCGTGTGGGGAACCTCGCGCAGTTTTCCGAGCAACGCCTCGTCGCATGCCCGATTGATGTCGTAAATCGCATATCCCAGAGGTCCACGAGTGTCCAGCACCTGCCGGTCGATATTGATTCCCTCATCCGCCAGGATGTCGTTAATCGCCCGCAAGATTCCCGGCACATTGTGGTGGATATGCATCAGCCGGTACGATCTCGGTTCCGAGTTCGGATCAAAGTCCAGATGACAATGCGGCAGGTTCACGCTCAGCTGAGAATTCCCGCTCTTGAAATAGTCGATCATCCGAGCCGAAACAAACTGCCCGATATTCTGCTGCGCCTCTTCCGTGCTCCCGCCGATGTGAGGAGTCAAAATCACATTAGCCAGCCCCAGCAGCGGACTCGAAAACGCCCCGCCCGTCTCCGGTTCCGAAGGAAACACATCCACCGCCGCTCCCCCCAGCTTCCCGCTCTTCAAATGCCGGGCCAGCGCCTCATGATCCACCACAAACCCGCGGCTCAAATTAATCAGGCAAGCCCCGTCTTTCATCAAGCGGAACTCGTTTTCTCCAAACAAATCCTTATTCTGCGCCTTCCCGTCCACGTGCAAAGTAATGACGTCGGCAGTCTCCAGCAATTCGCGAAAACTTACCGGCCGGGCATTTCCGCGCGCCAGGACATGCGCCACATCATGAAACACAACGCGCATGCCCATAGCCTCGGCCAGATCCGATACCTGCGACCCAATCTTCCCGTAGCCGACAATCCCCAAAGTCAGCCCGCGCACCTCATGCGATCCCTCTGAAGACTTATTCCACACCCCGCCATGCAGCCGCGTACTGGCCTCAAACGTCCGCCGCATGAGCAGGATGATTTCTCCCATGGCCAGCTCCGCCACCGACCGGCTGTTCGAGTGCGGATCGTTGAATACCGCAATCCCCCGATCGCTCGAGGCCGCGCGGTCAATCTTGTCCACGCCAATGCAGAACGCTCCAACCGACACCAGCTCCGGAGCCGCATCCAGAACCGCCGCCGTAATCCGCGTCTTCGACCGCACACCCAGGATCGAGGTTCCGCGCACCTTCTCAATCAGCCCGCGCTCATCCAGCGCGCCCTTCAGCGACTCCACCACAAACCCCGCTTCCTCAAACTGAGAAGCCGCCACCCCGCTGATGTTCTCCAACAATAAAACCTTCAAAGACCCTCCCCGAATTAGGCTCAAAAGGATGAAAGGGAATTATAAGGGAGCAAGCCATCGGTCCAACTACCGCTCCTGACCCTGGAGCGGGGATGGGCCCGCTAGCGCGCGCCGCTCTCGGGATAAGTTTTCTTACCGAACGTAGTTGCCTAAACAGCAACACGAGGTTATGATTTTCATAAGGTCGGGTGGGAACACGCGGCCCTCATTTGTTGCTTTTGTCGCCGGAAGGCTGACAAACCGGATTGAACCCCGGTCACCTCAAATGTCTCGACTGCCGGTCGAGCTATAGACGGGCCTTGCCATTGGGCCAGAAAGCAGAGATACAGTGATCGCCATTCCTTTGCACGAAATCCAATCGAATCTTCAGAAACTCACCACGGCAGCCAAGACCGTCAACGAACTCTCGGACCAACTAAAAGAAGAAATCGCCAAGATAGAAGACACGCTGAACGAGCTAAACCTCGGAATTACTGCCAACGTCAGAATCGACAACTGGACCGACGAGGAGGGAAATTCGGGGCTGTGGCGACTCGCGTATGGGAAGGAGGCGGGTAGGTGGGGATTCTTCATTGAATATCTTGCTGAACTTGCGAATCGCGGCCCTGATTCTGGCACATATGAGAGCTGGCTATTCAAAGATTCGCCCCGGGAGCAGCGGCTCAAGGCCGTGAATTACATCCCTTCGCTGTTGGCCTCTCTAGCCAAGAAATCTGGCGAGCTCGCCGACACCATCACGGAGAAGGTCGAGTACGCTAAAGGCGTTGCCACCCACTTGCAGGGGGCGATTGCAGCTGGCCGGACGAATCAGACACCAAGCACGCGTCCCGCAGCCAAACAGGTACGCGAGCACGCGGTCAAGAATTTCAAAGAGCGTCACGGCGGAGAGATGCCCAATGACGGCGAGATTTTAGACGAGGTCCTAGCAATTCGAGGTCTTTCCGCACCGGGTTCCAAGACGCAGGTGACCAAATGACCGGAAAAGACAACCACGATTTTGAGCGCCGGGTCGACGGATTCTTCACGAAGTGCGAGTGGGTCATGCTTCGCACTTTAGTTTTTGTCGTATTTGCGTACGAGCTTGGTAGGTTTGCCGTTTGGCTATGGCAGTGGGGACCGTAAACATGGAACGGACGGAATCGAGCCTCGGCTCAATCGATTCCGTTCGGTCCAATCTCCAAATTCCCGGCGCGCGAGCGGCTTTCGCGTTACAAATATAAGGGGGCGACGGGACAACCGACCCCGCCCCCCATGAATCCTTCAACGGCACTCCGTCATCTTTAACGCTTTGGAGGAAAAGAAAATGGCCCAAGTTTTAGAGGAGAAGAAAATGGCGCATGAACTGCCCCCCCTGCCGTACGATTACACGGCGCTCGAACCCACCATCGACGAAAAGACGATGCATCTGCATCACGACATGCATCACGCCGCCTACGTCAAGAACCTCAACGCGGCGCTCGACAAGCATCCCGAGCTGCATAAGAAAACCGCGGAAGATCTCATCCGCGACCTGAACGCCGTCCCCGAAGACATCCGCACCGCTGTCCGCAACAACGGCGGAGGCCACGTCAACCACACCATGTTCTGGAACATCATGAAGCCCCACGGCGGAGGCGATCCCACCGGCCCCATCGCCGACGTGATCAAGAAGACCTTCGGCGACTTCAAGACCTTCCAGGAAAAATTCAACGCCGCCGGTGCAGCCCAGTTCGGCAGCGGATGGGTCTGGCTGGCAGGAGACTCAAAAGGCGAAGTGAAAATCCTCTCCACCGCGAATCAGGACAACCCCATCTCGCAGGGTCTCCATCCCATTTTCGGCAACGACGTTTGGGAGCACGCCTACTATCTCAAATACAACAACCGCCGTCCCGAATACCTGCAAGCCTGGTGGAACGTAGTCAACTGGGATGAAATCAACAAGCGCTACCATTCGTCAATAAAGAAGTAGCAAGCTCGCGTAGGGACGGCCGCCCCCGGCCGTCCAGCCGAGCTAAGCTCCTCCGCCCAGCTTGCCTGCCAGCGTAAGATAGATCGCAGATAGTTGCGCCGTCTTGCCCTTAGGAGGCCGCCATGCGCAAGCCCGCCTTAGCTTTCACCCCGTTGCTCCTGATCGCATTCTTTTCCGCAGCGCAAGAAACCAAGCCCACTCCCAAAACGGCCTACAGCCCGGTTCCCGTAACCGCGGCCCGCGAGCCCAACCCGGTAAAGTCCACTCCCGAGTCCATCGCTCAAGGCAAGAGGATCTACAGCTACGACTGTGCCTCGTGCCATGGTGTCACCGGAGACGGCAAGACCGATGTTGCCAAGGATCTGAAGGTCCCCGACCTCACCGATCCCGCGCTTCTCAAGGACCGCACCGACGGCGAAATCTTCTATATCGTCAAGAACGGCCACAGCGACATGCCTCCGGAAGGCGGTCGCGCCAGGCCCGAGAAACTCTGGGATTTGGTCAACTACGTCCGATCCCTGGCCAGGAAACAACCACCTGCCGACCAGAAGCCGCCCAGCTAGACCTCGGTCCAGCCCAGGAGCGGCCAAGCGCGCCCGGTTTTGGCGGGAAGTTGCACCGCAGCGATAATCTTCAGATCAGACCCTTGCGGACCTTCTGCAGGAATTCCTCGGCGTCAGCACGCGCCTTCTCCATCCTTCTCGAATCGCTGCCATGTTCGAATTCCATTTCATGAAGCACCAGCTCGGCAGCAACCTTGGGTGTGTATCCACGCTTGATGAGCATCCGGGCACGCACGGCGAAAGGGGCGGCGGCGTCCAGTTTTGTTTCCTGTTCCGTCGCAAAAAAACTGGTTCCCGTTTCGCACTGGTGTTCGCGAAACTTCGCAGCGGCCAGGCGGTCGTAAGCTCCCTTAGCCTCTTCTCCGCTCAGCAGCGTGGGGACAGGGAATTTCCAGCGGCAGTTGGAGCAGGCCCAGCCCTTGGCATCGCCTCCGATCCAGATCAGCGAGCGCTCCATATTGACCCCGAACCATGTTACCGCAATGAAAACCGTCATGATAGGTGCCGCCATCGTCTTGGTAATCGGGCGAAGGGTGGGGGGTACCAGAGATGTCTCTACCCCTGTGCGCGACGCGGCGCTACTGTTGCCTATGTGTGGGGGAGACGGCGGGGTCTATCCGCCTGTTCCCCCTTTTCTTGCGCGAGGATGGCCTCGCAGGCAAGAACGTATTCTCCATTCTGCGTGGGCCGATCGCGGGAGCTTCGGCGCGATGGAGCGTTACGTTTGCATCCATTGTCATTTCTATCAGCCGCCAAGGGAAAATCCGTGGCTCGAAGCGGTCGAGCTGCAAGATTCCGCGTCTCCCTACCATGATTGGAACGAGCGGGTCACGGCGGAGTGCTACCTGCCGAACGGGGCCGCGCGGATTCTCGACGGACAGTCCAGAATCGCGAAAATCGTCAACAACTACGCCCGCATCAGTTTCAACTTCGGTCCAACGCTGCTTTCCTGGATGGAGCAGAACGCGCCCCACGCTTATGAGCAGGTCCTGGCGGCGGACCGGCAGAGCCAGGAATTTTTTCCCGGTCACGGATCGGCGCTGGCTCAAGCGTATAACCACACCATCCTGCCGTTGGCCAACCCTCGCGATAAGCGCACTCAGATCGCGTGGGGAATCCGCGACTTTCAGCACCGCTTCGGACGCGATCCGGAGGGCATGTGGCTGCCGGAGACCGCCGTCGATGTGGAAAGCCTTGAGCTTCTGAGCGAAGCCGGAATCAAGTTCACCGTCCTCGCTCCTCACCAGGCTCGACGCATGCGCAACCGGCTTTGGGAACAATGGCAGAGTGTGGAAGGAGGCAGGATCGATCCTACACGCGCCTACCAGTGCTACCTTCCTTCCGGACGCACGATCAGCCTGTTCTTTTATGACGGACCCATTTCGCATGCCGTCGCTTTCGAGAACTTGCTGGCGGATGGGGAACGGTTTGCGCACCGGCTGCTGAGCGGTTTCAACTCCGAACGCCACTGGCCCCAGATCGTGCACATTGCCACCGATGGCGAAACCTACGGCCATCATCATCCGCATGGAGAGATGGCCTTGGCGTATGCCCTCGATTATCTGGAACGCAATCAACTTGCCCGAATCACCAACTACGGCGAATACCTGGCCATGCATCCGCCGGCAGAGGAGGTGGAGATCCTCGAGAAGACTTCCTGGAGTTGTCTGCACGGCGTCGCACGATGGGTAAACGATTGTGGCTGCAGATCGGGCGGTGGCAATTCATGGAATCAGCAATGGCGCCGTCCTTTACGCGGTGCGCTGGACTGGCTTCGCGACGACCTGAGCGCGGTGTATGAGACCAGGGGCGCCAGATTATTCCTTGATCCCTGGGCCGCGCGCAATGATTACATCCAGGTAGTGCTCGATCGTTCTTCCCAAAACAAAGACGCCTTTCTTGCACAGCACACCCTGCGGCCGCTCTCCCCGGCTGAACAGGTGGAGGCTCTACGCCTGCTGGAAATGCAGCGCCACCTCATGCTGATGTACACCAGTTGCGGCTGGTTTTTCGATGACCTCACCGGCCCGGCCACGTTGCAGATCCTCCAATATGCGGCCCGCGCTTTGCAATTGAGCCGGCAGGTCACAAACGAAGATCGGGAAGAAGCTTTCCTGCAGCGCCTGCAGGAAGCCTGGAGCAACGTGCCCGGTTGCGGAAATGGCCGGCACGCCTACGAGCGATTCATCAAACCCACCATGCTGGATCTGGTCGGAGTCGGCGCACATTACGCCATCAGCTCGATCTTCAGCGAATACCACGGACGCGACTCCATCTTCTGCTATCGAGTTGCGCTGGAAAAATCCCAGGTTCTGCAATCGGGCAAGACGAAGTTTGCGGCCGGCGTGGCTCTGCTGACATCGGAAACGACGGACACTTCGTTGCGAGTGGGTTTCGGAGTGCTTCACTTTGGCGATCACAATCTGAGCGCGGGCGTGCGTCCGCTCGGTGACGGCCCAGGCGGTGACGGCACATGGTTCGAAGAATTCGTGGATCAGGCCTGTAAAGCGTTTTCCGGGGCCGATCTCCCCGCGTGCCTGCGCCTGATTGACCGTTATTTCTACGGCTCAACCTATTCGCTGAAGTCGCTGTTCCAGGACGAACGCAGAAGGATTGTCAGCCAGATTATTGATTCCACGCTGAGCGATGCCGAAGCGCTGTACCGCCGCGTGTATGAAGACCACGCGCCGCTGATGTGCTTTTTGTCGGAGCTCCAGTTTCCCCTCCCGCCAATTTTGCGGCTGACCACCGAGTTTGTCCTGGCCACGGCCGTACGTCGCGCTTTGGCAGATCAAGGAACGGAGTTGGAGGCGGTACGGTCACTCTTGGATGTGGTCCAGCGAAGCGGGTTCAGCCTGGATGCCTCCAACCTGGAACCCGCACTGCGCCAGCGATTGAACGCGCTTATGGACCGCTGGATGCGGAACCCCGGCAATCTGGAAACTCTGGAAGAAGTGGAAAACGTGATCGGGCTGTCGCGAGTGCACCCCTTCGAATTGAATCTCTGGAAGTCGCAGAACGCGTACTACGAGCTTTCGCAGGCGGTTGCAGGCAACGGAAATGGAGTTGTGAATGAGGCCTGGCTCAACCATTTTCGCGGGTTGGGGCAGTGGTTGGGTGTCGCGCTGCCTGAATTGCCGGCGCCGCGGCCGCGCATGGAAGAGGGTCCGGCGGCTTAGAACTCCGCCGTGGATCGACGATCACATTGGTCTCTATAGCAACGTTGCGGTGCGCGAGAAAAGCAGTCCCGGGAGGTTCAAGATGCGATCATTTCGCCACTTCTTTCCGAGTTGGAGTCGCGTATTACTGTTGAAGACAAGAGTAATTGAGGACACCGACCGCCACTCCGATCTGTGTGCATCACCAGCCTGGCGGGCACTCTACGTGGCCGCACTCTTTGAGACGGACGAGGAGCGCATGGTGCAGCGGATTGACCAAGCCAAGAAAGCATTGGTGGTACGTGCCCATGAGCTTTTCCGGACTGCGGGAGATCATCTGCAGGAGGAGAGCGCCATTGAGGACACTCTCCAGTCGTTACACGCGCTGGAGCAGTGCAGGGAGCGTCTGCGTCCAACCGAGAACTGAGAACTGGAACCAGATTTGTTCCAATCCTGTGCGCCCCTTGTGCAAATTCCGGTCGCCCCAGCGCGGCATCGTCCAACCGAATTTCTTGCGTGCCCCCAAACCCCGCCACTCGTGCGCCTGCCGCAGTAACCCTCGACCCATACTTGATCCAAATTCATCCCCGCCAATCCGCGACCGGAAATTCCACCGTTGCACAATTCTTATGGTATTGACCCGCACTTTTTGTGCGCGTACAGTCGCTCCACTCGAAGCCAAGCATTCGCTTCGAGGAGCGACCATGTCCCCCCAGAACAAGAAACCTGAAAGCCAGAAACGAACCTGCCCTGCCAAGGGTGAAAGACAGCGCCATGAATTCTGAAAACCAATGGATCACCTACCGCACCCGTTTTCTGGTGCGCGCCCGTCAACTCACCGAACCACTCGTTTTTATCGACGTTCTAGGCCGCGAACAATCCGGACGCCCCGGCGACTACCTCGTCGAGTCCTCCGGCGTCAAGCGCATTACCTCCCAAGCCCTCTTCGAAGACATTTACGTCCCGCTGGCACAGGCCCATGGAGCGCCTGCCGTCTTCGCCCGGCCCGTAACCCGAGCCTCTCCGCCAGATCGCACCCGAGCCACCGCCTGACCGGATTGCTTCCCCCTGGATGCGGCGTCGCCAATCGGCCACTTTTCCAATTCGGTACCCTTACCACCTTCGGGCTACAAGATGTTGTGTTTCCCTCTTGACAGGCACCATATACGGGAGTACGTTAAGCATCCCAGAGCACTTTTTTGCAGACCTCCAAGCAAGGGGGCAACGACCATAAACGCCGGGGCGAGACTCAAAGTTGAGGTGACTTCGCGTCTTCCCCTTCACGGAAACCGTCCCTCCAGAGTGGATGGAAAAGCAGATGGAAGCTAGCGGTGATTTCCCCCCGGTTTGGCCTTGCCAGGCGTTCCCCTCGGGGGGATTCATCACTTCGCTAACACCGATATAAGGAGCCCCGATGGAAGCTTTGATCGAATTCGTTGATGCTTTTTTTGCCCGTCATGGCATCGAATGCCCAACTGGTGACCGTCAGTTGGCCCAGCCGAACTCAGCCCAGGCGATCCGCCCCGCTGAGCCCACCCTGACCAGCGCGCTCCCACAGCACAATTACCGAAAAAGCCCGGAGGCCGATCCAAAGGTTTGATTTTTCAACCTTGAAACCCTTGAAACCATGAAACTTTAAGACCTGTTGTTTTCTTGCCATCATCTAATTAGGAGAAGGAAATGCCCGAAGTGCGCGACCAAATTAAGGCTCAAACCGCTGCCAGCAACACGAATAAGAAGAAGGCCCAAGGCCTGACCTTCCGCCGTCTTTTCACCAAGCCCGGTGTCTCCCCATACAACGAGGTAGAGTGGGAACTCCGCACCGCTCAGATCACCGACTCCCAGGGAGGCATGATCTTCGAGCAGAAGAATGTCGAAGTCCCCAAAGACTGGTCCATGACCGCGACCAACATAGTCGCCTCGAAGTACCTTCATGGACAGATCGGCACCGATGAGCGCGAAACCGGAGTGCGTCAACTGGTAGCCCGGGTAGCCGAGACCATTCGCGACTGGGGCATGAAAGACGGCTACTTCCGCACCGCCGAAGACGCCGCCACCTTCCACGACGAACTAGTTCACCTGCTGATCCGCCAGCACGTAGCCTTCAACTCTCCCGTCTGGTTCAACGTAGGCTGCGAACGCGTAGAGCCCAAATCCGACGCCACCAACTGGCACTGGAATTCGACCACCAATCAAGTGGAATTCGGAGTCACCGGATACACGCGCCCGCAGTGCTCCGCCTGCTTCATCAATTCCGTGCACGATTCGCTAGATTCCATCCTCACCCTGGCCAAGACCGAAGGCATGCTCTTCAAGTGGGGATCGGGCACCGGCACGAATCTTTCCCCGCTGCGTTCTTCCACCGAAGTTCTAAGCGGCGGAGGCACTGCCAGCGGCCCGCTAAGCTTCATGAAAGGTTTCGACGCCTTTGCCGGAGTCATCAAGTCCGGAGGCAAGACGCGCCGCGCCGCCAAGATGGTCATCCTGAACATCGACCATCCCGACATCGTTGACTTCATCGAGTGCAAGCAGAAAGAAGAAGCCAAAGCCCACGCGTTAGTGGCCCAGGGCTACGACGGATCGCATCCTGACTCCGATGCCTACAGTTCTATCTTCTTCCAGAACGCGAATAACTCGGTCCGAGTAACCGACGACTTCATGGTAGCCGTAATGCGCGACACCGATTTCTCGACGCGCGCCATAGTTGACGGCCGGGTAGTCAATACCTACAAAGCCAAAGACCTGCTGCAGAAAATTTCCGAAGCCACCTGGCATTGCGGAGATCCCGGCATGCAGTACGACACCACGGTCAACCGCTGGCACACGTCGAAAAACACCGCCAGAATCAACGCCTCGAATCCCTGCAGCGAGTACATGTTCCTGGACGATTCCGCCTGCAACCTGGCCAGCCTGAACCTGCTGAAGTTCGCGCCCAACGGCACCTTCGACGTGGAAGCCTACCGGCACGCCGTGGATGTAGTAATCACCGCGCAGGAAATCCTGGTAGACAACGCCGGATATCCCACCGAAATCATAGGCAAGAATTCGCACGACTATCGTCCGCTGGGATTAGGCTATGCCAACCTGGGCGCTCTATTAATGGCCGCAGGCTTGCCCTACGACAGCGACGCCGGAAGAGATTACGCCGCCTGCGTAACCGCCATCATGTGCGGAGAAGCCTATCTCCAGTCCAGCCGCATAGCCGAACTCTGCGAGCCGCTAGCGCCGATCACCGACGCCGTCCAAACGCGCCTCGGAGTAACTACCGCCGAAGCCATGCCCGGAGCCGCTTGCCCCGGCTGGTATATCAATCGCGAGCCGTTCCTGGACGTAATAAGAATGCATAGGGCCAGCGTAAACAACATAGGCGGCACGAACCACGTAGGGACGGCCGCCCTCGGCCGTCCAGCCGAGCGAAGCTCCGCAGCCACCCAACTGCCCGAGCTAATCGAAGCTTCCAAGCGCTGCTGGGACGAAGCTCTTTTCCACGGAGAGAGACACGGCTACAGAAACTCCCAGGTCACCGTGCTCGCTCCTACCGGAACCATAGGCTTCATGATGGACTGCGACACCACCGGCATCGAGCCCGATCTGGCGCTGATCAAGTACAAAAAGCTGGTAGGCGGCGGAATGATCAAGATCGTGAACAACACCGTCCCCAGCGCCCTGTTCAAACTCGGCTATACCCACGAACAGACCGACGCCATCGTGAGCTACATTGACGCCACCGGAACCATCGAAGGCGCGCCGCTTGTGAAGGACGAGCATCTGGCGGTGTTTGATTGTTCCTTCAAGCCGGCCAAGGGCACGCGTTCCATTCACTACATGGGACACCTGAAGATGATGGCCGCCGCTCAGCCCTTCATCTCCGGAGCAATCTCGAAGACCGTGAACCTGCCCAACGCCGCCACGGTAGACGATATTTCCGAAGCCTACATTCAGGCCTGGAAGCTAGGCCTGAAAGCGGTAGCCGTCTATCGCGATGGATGCAAGCAGTCGCAGCCGCTATCAGCGGCTGGCACCAAGACGGCGAACTCCACCAAGGATGATGCCGCTCGAAACGCCGCGGCCCTGGCGCTGGTCGAAGACAACCTGGATGCTCCGCCCCGAGCCGTGCGTCACCGTCTGAAAGACGAGCGCATGTCGGTCACGCACAAGTTCAATATTGGAGGCCACGAGGGCTACATCACCGTAGGCCTCTATCCCAATGGCGAACCCGGCGAACTCTTCATCAAGATGGCGAAGGAAGGCTCGACCGTCTCCGGCTTAATGGACAGCTTCGCGCTGGCCGTCTCGATCGCGCTGCAGCATGGCGTGTCGCTGAAGCTGCTCTGCGAGAAGTTCGCGCACATGCGCTTTGAGCCCAGCGGCTGGTCGAACAACGCCGACATCGGCTTTGCCAAGTCAGTCGTGGACTATATTTTCCGCTGGCTGGAGTTGCGCTTCCTCACCGGACAGCAGCAGCTGCTGTTCGACAACCTGCGTCCCAAGACCTGGCCCGCTCCCGAAAGCATAGGCGATCTGAACGGCTCGGCAAGTTCGAGCCCAACGACGAGCGAGCAACGGCCAACGACTGGCTCCATTCACGCAGCCGATGCGCTCTCCAACATGATCGACATGGGAGACGCTCCCAGTTGCCACGTCTGCGGCTCCATCATGGTGCGCAACGGCAGTTGCTACAAGTGCATGAGCTGCGGCTCAACCAGCGGCTGCAGCTAGAGTAATGCGCTTTCAGTGAAATCCCACCACTCACCGCGCTCTCTGCGATGAGTAGGGTGCTGAGGTGCTAGTTACGTTTTGATGGTTTTGGTCATGCTGTAAAGCTCCGCCTTACTTCGGCTTTGCCAGTAGTAACTGCGCCTTGCACACCCGAAACCACTTAGTTGACGAGGAGGTTTCGGATGTTTAACGGCATCGAAGTAGACGTTCTTTCATTGGGAGACGCTGACTGCACTGTTGTGATCAAGTGGCATGATTCTTACCCGCACCGAATTCTCATTGACGGCGGGTCCGGCGGCGACGCCGAAGTCATTGTCGACTTCCTGCGTAAACGGAACTACGCGTCCTTCTGGGCAGTAGTCTGCACGCACCTGCATAAAGACCACGCCCGTGGCCTCATCAAAATTGTTCAGAACAAGAACATTGCCATAACAAAAGGTTGGATGCACGACATTGGTAAGCACATTAGCCCGAGCGCCCTGCGCCGCGCATCGGCAGCCGACGACGGTGTAAAGGAGGTCGTAGAAACAACCAAAGAACTCGCTAGTGCCTTCGCCTTTCGAAACGTTACACCGCAGGAACCATTCGCAAGCAGCGTTATCGCGGGTTGGCCGAGCATGACCGTGCTGGGACCGACCTCGCAGTACTACAGAAGCGTTATACAAGATTTCGCTGACGCGGCGCCGACGCTCGCGCGCACTCCCCCGCAGGCATCGTGGCTGGCCTTGGCCGCACTTGCCGGTAATACGCCGCCCACCGGTCTGTCACTGCTTGGCGGACTTGCTCTGCCCTCACAAAGGAATTTCTCCTCGCCGCTTCCGCCGCCACCGTGGAGTAATCCTGATATTCCGCCAATTTCGCTGCGTGGCGCATTAGGCAAGTCAAGCGTGCAGCAGAAGCCTGCTACGCAGCCGTACAACAACACTAGCGTTATTCTTGGCGTAGAGTTCAACGGAAGCAAGCTTCTCTTTACAGCGGATGCTGGCAGTGATGCCCTGTCGAACGTGGATGCAAACTGGCACCGGTTGCTGTACATGGGAGTACCGCATCACGGAAGTGACGGCAATCTTTCCCAGAGCGATATCGAGCGTTTCTGCCCGCGGTTCGCAACCATTTCCGCCAAGGGAGACTCGAGCCATCCAAGCCGCGCGATAGTGAGCGGGTTAGTGAAAGTGGGAACGCAGGTTGCGAGCACCCATAAGTCCGGCCACCTTTGGTTTTGGTCAGGCAGCGTCCCCGCCCGTGCGGACTATGGGCCGGTTGAATTGCTGAGAGGAACGGGGAACCCTGAGCCGGTCGTCGATTGGCTGAAAATCATGTCTGGCATCGGATGAGTGAATCGCATATGAACGAACTGCTTACCAAGCTCTCCTCATACAACCTGTTCAACTACTTGTTTCCAGGAGTCCTGTTTGCGATCCTTGCGACTGAGACTGTCCACTACCAGCTTGTTCAGAAGGACATAATCACCGGCGTCTTCCTTTACTACTTTCTGGGTCTTGTCGTCAGCAGATTCGGTTCGCTGGTCGTCGGCCCGTTGTTGAAATCCGTCTCCTTCGTCAAGTTCGCAGACTACGGGGCATTCGTCGCCGCTTCGAAAAAAGACGCTCAGATAGATGTCCTTTCAGAGGCTAACAACACCTACCGAACACTCTGCTCGCTTTTCAGCCTGTTGTTAGTGCTGAAGCTGTACGCGAAGATCGAGGCGAAGCTGCCGTTTCTTAGGGACTGGAACATGCTACTCCTCACCGTGTTATTGCTAGTCATGTTCCTCTTCGCTTACCGAAAGCAGACCGCTTTCGTGGTGAAGCGGATCAAAGCGAATGAGTAATAGCGGCTGCCCCACCCCTCGCGCCTTTCGAAAGTCGGGATTCCACGGCTTCGTCCCTCTTGGTAGGTGCAAGCCTTAAGCTTTCGGGCGGTGGGGACACGCGGATAGAGCCTGCCCTAAGCGAAGTCGAAGGGAGTGTCCGCGCTACACGAACCCACAACCATCCGTGATCGAAATCCATTGACTTAAGATTCGTCGAGCGTGACGATAATTAATAGACATCTGCTTGGGGCAGTGAAGAGTGCGCCCGTCTTCCAAGACGGCCCTCGAAACTGCCCCAAACCCATTTTCAGCGTTCTTTGGCAATTGGAGACGCCGAGCCGGGCGGCTGCCGAAATCCCAGGAAAAGGCGAAGGTTTCTTCCCCTTGACACGCTTTGCCCCACTTCAGAGGCCGTCAGGCCCAAGAAATCGAGTAACTCCTTATTCCGGAATACTTTAATATAAGCCCTTTAGAATCAGACC
>Ga0326728_10006154_pt1 | contig 32698 bp, 21 predicted proteins | sample MB3enrmetagenome_FD_207602 | JGI IMG/M metagenome (GOLD analysis project Ga0326728, IMG submission 207602) | Lab enriched peat soil microbial communities from McLean, Ithaca, NY, United States - MB31MN | ecosystem: Environmental > Terrestrial > Soil > Wetlands > Peat | place: USA: New York... | reverse complement strand
CCACGGCCGTTATCGAAAAAACTTGTTTCACAATGCCCTCACCGCTTTGCTACATTAATACGTCATGATGTTAATCGCACCGGAATAGTTCATCAGCCGTCTCATTGAGATGCTCCGTTTGAAGAATCGGATGTCTCGACGGTAATCATGTTACCGTCGAGAAGCCGTCAGATACATTAGTAATTAACCGTCAGCGTAATTGTATCACTATATGTTGCACCGGCAGCATAGTTGGCTGCATTTGCGTCTGCTGTAAGAACGGTCGCCGCGATGCCCAAAGACACATCCGAGCCTGAACCGAAACCCAAACCAAGAATACTTGTGTTACATTGGAAACTGTAATTTATGGTATCACCACTAGTGGGTTCTTTCATGGTAAATCCGGTTTGTAGCGCTCCAGAGCATGTTGCCGGCGTAGTCTTTGTCGTACCATATGTACTCGATGCGGTAATTGAGGGTGTTGTTCTGCCGGCTGTACATCTTACAGTCGAGGGCGTCGTCACCGTAAAAGGCTGATTGCTTGCCGATGACGGGTCAATGCTCAATGGCGCAAATACGCCGTTAACAGGTGTGGTGCACTGCGATTGTACCGAGGCTGATACAGCTACCGTGGGAGCAATGCTGCCCGCGTATGCCCCGCTTACCATGGCAATAACAAACGCCATTGCCGCTAAAATTACTAAACTTTTTTTCATAACTATCTCCCTTTTAACTGTGTTATTTTTAATATTATTACGATGATTCAGTTTCATCACTTCTTCTGTAGTTCAAAATCCTTAAGCGCGAACAGCTTCGCAATTTTTACATACCCCTTTAAGATTGATATTGACCGTATCAATACGATGCCCTTCCACCGAGAAGCCATTAGATACATTAGTAATTAACTGTCAGCGTAATTGTATCACTATATGTTGCACCGGCAGCATAGTTGGCTGCATTTGCATCCGCTACAAGAACGGTCGCCCCGATACCTAAAGACACATCCGAACCTGAACCGAAACCCAGACCAAGAATACTTGTGTTACATTGGAAACTGTAATTTATAGTATCACCACTAACAGGTTCTTTCATGGTAAATCCGGTTTGCAGCGCTCCAGAGCATGTTGCCGGCGTAGTCTTTGTCGTACCATATGTACTCGATGCGGTAATTGAGGTTGTTGTTCTGCCGGCTGTGCATCTTACAGTCGAGGGCGTCGTCACCGTAAAAGGCTGATTGGTTGCCAATGACGGGTTAATGCTCAATAGCGCAAATGCGCCGTTAACAGGTGTGGTGCACTGCGATTGTACCGTGGCTGATACAGCTACAGTGGGAGAAACGCTGCCCGCGTATGCCCCGCTTACCATGGCAATAACAAACGCCATTGCCGCTAAAATTACTAAACTTTTTTTCATAACTACCTCCCTTTTAACTGTGTTATTTTTAATATTATTACGATGATTCAGTTTCATCACTTCTTCACTTGTTCAAAATCCTTAAGCGCGAACAGCTTCGCAATTTTTACATACCCCTTTAAGATTGATATTGACTGTATCAATACGATGCCCTTCCACGTTCTTTTTGATTTGCGGATTATTTACCGAAATGGATGCATCATAAACAATATCGTAAACACTATCGCAGACCCGGCAATGGAAATGATCATGAGAATCCATGCAGATATCGAACCTCATCTTATTCGGATCGATATCCAGCTCCTTAAGCATTCCCGCTTCCACAAATTTTGATAAGTTATTGTAGACAGTTGTCAGAGAAATAGCCGGATATTCTTTTAATAATTCATTATGAACTTCTTCTGCAGTGGGATGAGTCTGTTTTTTTCTCAGAAGTTTTAAAATAGCGAGGCGCTGCGGTGTTACTTTTAAACCCTTATCCAAAATGTCCATTTGTAATTTATTCACAATGCTTCCTTTCTACAAGATAATAATTATTATTACCTTGTAGAAAAAGCAAGATGCAGGCCAAAAAATGTGCCATTCGATAGAAATACGTATCATTATGATATTATCAGATATTTACTGATGGTATTGCCTGACGATCATTTGAAAATACTACGATATACAGTATATCTACGATATACAGTGGAATTTGATGAAATTGGTTTATTGGATTATGAACTCTTTTTTAAATGTATGCCTAACTTTTGCATGCGACCTCTGAGAGTGTTTGGGTGTAATCCGAGAAGAATCGCAGCCCCTTTTGAACCCTCTATCCTCCAATTCGCCTTCTCCAGAATTTTGAGTATGTGATTTTTTTCTACCTCAGCAAGGTTCGTGATGAATTTTCCTTCAGATAAGTGTGGTCCGGAATCATCAAGTTTCTCCACAAGATGGAGACTGGTTCCCATTGCAGTAATAACGGATCTTTCAATAATGTGTTCTAATTCCCTTACATTGCCCGGCCAGGAATACGACATAAGTTCCATCATGGTATGCTTCGGAATAATCTTAATCTCCTTCTGCATCTTCCGGCAGAACTGTGTCACGAAATGCTTTACCAGGAATGGAATATCATCATTGCGTTCCCTTAAGGGGGGCATGGTGATGGGGAAAACATTCAGGCGATAGTAAAGATCCTGCCGGAAACGCCCCTTTGACACTTCTTCTTTAAGATTCCTGCTTGTAAGGGCAAGAATGCGGGCATCAACCTTGATGGTTTTCGGAGAGCCAAGCCGTTCGAATTCCCCGTCCTGTATGGCTCTTAAGAGTTTTGCCTGCAGATCCAGCGGCAGTTCCGTAATCTCATCAAGAACGAGTGTTCCTTTATCGGCGAGTTCGAAACGGCCAATCTGCATTTCAGTAGAACCGGTGTATGCGCCCTTTTCCCGTCCAAATAATTCGCTTTCAATCAGATTCGGCGTAAGGGCGGCGCAGTTAACGGTCACCATTCTATTTTTTTTCCGTTTACTCAATTCGTGAATGGTGCGGGCAATAACTCCCTTTCCTGTTCCTGTTTCTCCAAGAATAAGCGCGACAGAATCCGTTGGCGCAACCTGTTCCATCCTGGAATAAACAAGCCGCATCACCGCGGATTTTCCAATTATCCCCTCGTAGGTGCACTCTTTTTTCGTTTCATTCCGGAGAGGAAAATCGCCTACTTGAATCTGCTCGTCCAGCCGTTGTGCATCTATCACGCCTGTTTTATACTTTTCCTCCATGCTTTTGCGGTAAAAGGCGCCGGTGATGATCTCTCCTACCAGTTTCAGCATGGGAATAAGATTGGGCGGAAATTTTCTTTCATCCTTTATAGTGGTAAACGTCATACCCGCAAAAACCTTGCCGGCAACATGGTATGGAATTATAATATTTGACTTTGTTCCTACTAACCGGAAACGTTCTTTATCTTTTGCCGCTTCCGGAGGCAAATCATCAAGACAACTGAAAGATATGCAACCGCCATTCACTACAGCCCTCTTAAAAACCCATGGAAAATCTTTATAGTTGATCCCGGCGGGAAGTCCCGGTAATCCGGGAATAAAATACTGGTATTTCCACTTCATATTCAAGTCGTCCTCTGAAATTTTCCAGAAGGCGCAACGGTCCAGATCCAGACATTCAACGATTTGCTTCAATGCCTGCGTAATTTTTTCATCAATTTCAGAGACAGGCGCATTGGCGAACTCAGTTGAAAGCTCTAATATCAGTCTTTCGAGTCCGGGAAAGCGCTCTGGACTTGTGTTTGTTAGAGGAGAATTTGATTTTTTGTCTATCATTTTAAAAATTGAAAACACCTTTCATTTTGATCATCTATATCTCTAATGAAAATAAATGTCAACTTTTGGTGTATATAATATTTAATAAATTCATATTATTATGTTATTTATAATATAAGGCAAACTGACAATAATATCTAATAAGTATATACTCATTAAATTTACTTTTGAAATATTCAAGATATATTTCCGGAAAAGTAAACGAAAAACAGGTGCCTATTCTACAGAGTTCACGGAAAGGGAAAACGGCCACGCATAAGTTCCAGCCTGTGAAGATTCATCAAAAACGAAACGATAGTTGAACACCACGACGTTTGTGCCGGTAATCTGACGAGTGACGATACCGCCGTTGGGGCCCAGCGTCACTTCTCCGCCAAAACCACTCACGAGGGCTTCTTTAAACGGTAATCCCCGGGTTTCGAAAGTCAGGTCAACTCCCGCCCTGCTGTTGTTCTTTATTTCAACAAGAGATCCCGCGTTTACATCCAGATAACCTCGCCGGATATCGGCATCGGTTACTATGAGTTCTGTCGGTTGTCGAAGCACTTGCAGGCTCGCGCGCGCCAGTACCCTGGCGGTCACCTGTATCTGCGTGCTCATTACCTGCGTAGATGACCGTGCGGCTGCCGCTTCCGAGACAGGAGCAAGAGATAGAGCGGCAATCAGTGCCGCCGCGACGAGCTTTTCCTGTATCTGGAGGCCATGCTCGATATGGCTTTGCTTGGCATGTCCGGCCTCAACAAGCACTTCGCTGAGTTTCTTGCCGCTTCCGCGCTGACGTTCAAGCGCGTCGTTGAGATGTTCATGCGTGATGTATCCGGTGGAAACAAGCAACTCTTCCAACGACAGACACGACCGAACCTTTCCCTCACCCAGCCTGGACTGGAAGGACAAAGCAATATCCAGTTCACGCGGATCAAGGAAACCTAATCTCACCAGTATTTCGCCCAGCTTTTCGCCCGTTTTTTTCTGTTCATCAAGCGCTTCATTGAGTTGATCCCGCGTGATACGGCGTGCCGATAAAAGTAATTCCCCCAACATGCGGCGCACACCCGCAGCCGCCCGGATGGAGTCTTCGATCGTCGAAAAATCACGCTGAACCCATAGCGCAGCTTCAAGCTCCGCCCGGTTAATCGCTCCGAGATCAATAAGAATATCGCCCAAAAGCCTGTTTGTGCGCATTTGCTCTGCAAGAGCAGCAGTGAGGGTTTCAGGCTTAATAAAAGAACCGTCTACCAGGATGCGGCCAAGCCTGCGCTTGACAGGCAGACAATAACGGCTTTTCTCCTGTCCTTCTTTTTTCTTTTCATTTTTGTTCATTTTTTACCATCAAACCGCCTCCGGAGGCGGCTATCCAACACATGCCGGTGTTCGTCTTTCGTCCATATGACGAAAGAATTTATTGATGAGCGAAAACAAATTTCCTCCAGTTATAATCTACTATAACTATTTCTTCCGGTTATATGTTAACTCTATTTCCTCAGATTGTCAAGTAATGGTTGAAACAAGAATCATCGCATGAAATTTCTACATCAAAAAAAGCAATAACAACTTAACTTTGTTATGTTATTATTTTAACATTCGCATCTTTTTTTGCGCTTGAACTTATAGATATGAACATATCTATACACATATTTATGAACATAGATATAAACAGTATTGTAAAAAAATGTCTATATCTGATTTGTTGCTGATTGGGCCACTTTCACTTCAATGTCCCTAATTTTGTGCTTCCCTGAAATCAATTCCCATTAAGCCATTTGGCAGCTTCGCTAACCGAGTTCTGATCAAACTTGATGCGGAAACGGATAAACGGCCCCTGAGCGGTATAATCGGACATAGAAAAATCTTTATCCTTAAAACCGATCAGGTTAAAGCCAAGACTTACCCAGACATTTTGCATCAAATTATAGCCGACAGATATTCCGTCACTGTAATCAAACTGTGACGAATTCCATGAATGCAGAAGACTGCTGTCTAATCCGATATCCCAATCTTTGTTAATATCGTAGCGTCCTTCTATGCCGATGATATCCGTATAGCCGGTATAATCGCTGCTGTCTATTTGTTCTTGCACGTACTTGGCGCCATAATGCAGCGAAATCTGTAGATCTTTTTGGGGATTATAGTTAATCATCAGATTGTCAACGAGTCTCCAGGAATCATAATCGGAGCTGCCGCTGCCGCTTAGATCATCAATAATAAAGTCCAGACGGTTCAACGCAATCCATTGTGTCTGCGAGGGACGATACACAAAGCCCTGACGCAGATCGATTTTAAAAGTATTTGGACCTGAAGGATCGGAGGTCTGGAAGAGCTGAAGGCGTCCCGACACTGCCCAACTGCTGTCGACTTCTTTAACCACACCGCTCATCAAACTCCACTTGTTTTCACTGTCCGCAAGGCGTAATTCCACACGGTTGTCCCATGTCAGCTTTTTGACCTGATAAGTTGCGCCGACGGAAGCAGCGGTAAAATCCTCGCTGATGTTTGTGACTGTCTGGACAGCGCCCGATACGGGAGACACATTCGTGTTGAACTGGTAGTGCTCGTTATTGGCTACCGTCTGACTGCGTTCCAATCCGACATCCGCCTTCCAGTCATCATTGATCTTCCAGCTCTGCTTAAGTCCGACATCGGCAAAGACACGGTCATCATTCTCATCGAACGCCCTGTTTACCGTGCTGCTTAAAGAAGCTCCATCCCAGAGAGATGTACGCATGCCCAGTCTGGTATTCTGCGTGTTGGTGCCATTGCCCCAGGTAAATTCCTGAGCGGCCAGCAGGGTGAGGGTTTTGGATACCGCGTATTCTGCTCCCAGAGCGGTACGGGTAGGAAAATCGCTGTTGTTGTTATTGATGATGGATTGGGCGTGATCCAGTGTCAAAGTCAGACGATCATTGAGCGTCTTGAGCCTGCCACCCAAGGTAATCTGGTCTGACTCCTGATTACTGCCATCCGTCAGTTGATCACTCGCGTGCAGAAAGCCTACAGACGCGCCATATTCTTTCGTAGTATAACCCAGTTTGCCTTCGGCTACATCCCGCGTCGCATCGGTCAGCAGGTTGTCCTGGCGATAGATATCTGCGCTGACGTTTAGAGCATCATTGAAACGATAGGCGCCTTCAACACCTGCTTTACGTGTGCCTGTCTCGCTGCCCGGTTGCTGTCCCAGCCCAAAACCGGGGTCCTGTTCACGGAAATAGACTTTCGCGTCATATTGTTTGGTAGAGTGGGTCAATTCCGCCAGAAAAGCGCCTCCACAGTGGTTGTAGGAACCTGTTGTGCTGTCGTCGGAAGCTGCTCCTGAATACTCGCTGTAAGCATATTCGGCGCGGAGTTTTGTGTTCTGACCCAGTTTTAAAGTTGCATCCGTCCCGTAAAGATTGCCGCTTTGATCGCCATCCCCTTCATGAATATAAGTTACGCCGGCCTTCAGTTTATTATCTAATAGCTTGACGCCTGCACGGCCTCCATAAGTATAATCATTGGTGCTGCCTGTGGATAGAGTTTCATATTCAGCGACGATAATAATCGGATTAAGGTTTGGGTCCCTGCTGTAAACAGGTGCCTTAAAGAGAATCGTACCGGCATTGTAATCAATGGAATAATCCGTAAAGCTGCTCATGGATTGGGATGAAATAACCACCTCACTGTGGAAACGATCTCTGACTTCGATAGTAACTTTGTCCGAGTTGGGCACGATGGGATTGTGTGAAAGCCGGTAAATGCCGGAAGTGCCATCACCGGGAATTTCATCCCGTGAATAAATTTGATCGGTCTGGCTGGCAAAAGCATTAAGCTCATAGTTCTTGCTCTGCAATTCCGTTTTAAAGCCTGTCATGCTGCGGCTATAGCGGGAAAGTTCCGTCATGGTAAGACCAGTATTATAATCGCCGAACATGGCGTAAAACTGTTCTCTCTCAATCTTAACATACAATTTATTGGTGCTGGCCGCGTCGTATTTCTGCGCGGATCCATCCCCGTAAAGCGTGAAATTGGTTTCGGGATTGATCGTCTGGAACAACCCGCTGCCGTTGTTTTCTTTATGCTTGTCAGAATCGTAGGCTATTGTCAGCAGCCATTTACCTTTTATCTGACCCTTGGCAAAGAAGGCGACACGGCCATCCTTGTAATAATTTTCATCAACATTGGCGTTCTGCAGATTTTCCATGTTGCCCGAAACGGCATTATAACCGGCGGTTCCTTCGGCAAAGCCCACTAATATCCAATCCCGCATTTTGGGGTTAATATACGTTTCCGCTTCAACGGTGACATTATCGTAGCCGAGAACTACCCGATAGAGGCCGGTATTGTTAACCGGCGCGAACAGGACTTCTCCCTCTTTGCTCATCTGAACATGAGGATGGCTGCCGGCGGCAGGCGGTGCCGCAAAAGTATCAGGTTTTTTCAATGGAGACAGCGTACCTTCGCGGATTTCCAGTTCAGCTCCGGCGGGGATGAGAGTTCCGTCGGTGTCATAGAGTTCAAGGCGAAGTTTTATTGGCGTCTTGCCATCGGCAACATTACCCTCGGCCGATTTTAAACGAAGAGACCCAATCTTGCCGATTCGTTTTATCGATATTTTTTTTTCAAACCGGGGGTTGCCGAAAGGATCGATGCCCTGAAGCAAAATAACATGCTTTCCTGCTTCTCCAAAATCAACGCCGATATAACTGTAAAGATTCTTACCCGCTTTTGGGTCTTTCATGTTGAAACCGATACGATCTGCCGGAACTTCTTTACCGTCTATCAAGACGCGCGGATTCAATTTCGAATCAAGACAAATACGCAGGATGTCTATCTTATTGATGAGGATATCATTGTCAGCCGGATAGATTATTCCTTCGGGATCAGTGATTGTCGGCTCAGACTCTTCCGAATTGGAAGCAGCCGAAGCGCCTTGTGCTGCCGAACCCGACTTGTCAGACGCGGTCGCGCCGGATGGCAATTCAGTTTTAATCGCCGCCTGGCCTTTGGACGTCGAAAGCGAATGATCTCCATTATCCTGCACTTTCTGATCAGCCTCGGGAGAGACAGGAATAACTTTCCCTGCCGTTTTCGTTTCCGCCCGCATCTGGCCGCTTTGTTCCTTAACAACATTCAAACTCGACTTGTCCACAACACGGCTGGAAGAAATGCGCAATTCGACACGCCTGTTTAGCGCCTTGCCTTCCGCGGTGCGATTATCTGCAATCGGATTTTCGCTCCCCTTCCCTTCAATAAATAGTTTTTCAGGAGGAAGATGAAGTTTGTCCATCAGATAACGGCCGACGCTTTTTGCACGCGCCAGAGAAAGCGCCTGATTGTCCACATACTCACTGCGATGCCCCGGAGAGATAGGAACGTTATCCGTATATCCGGTCACCTGGATCTTTTCTACATGCAAACCGGACAATTCTATTGCCAGTTCATCCAGTTTTTTATGGTCTTCAGCGTTCAGTTCAGCGCCCCGCACCGGAAAGTGCGGATGTAATACGATATCGGGCATCTGAGATACCTCAGCTTTCTTGTTAAGCCGCAAAACTGTTTCCGCCTGAGGCGTCAGTACTTCCGCTTTTGCGTCGCCGTCAGCGGCCAGATAAGCCTTTGTTACAAGCTCTCCGGCTTTGGTATCGGCCGACGGCATCGCCCGGAATGTAATTTCGTGACGCCAGCCAGCCGGCAGATCATTGAGCTTGAATACCAGTTGGCCTTTTTCCTGCTGCACCTGCTGCACCTGCTGCAGAGGATCGGCAATAGCAACACCGTCCATCATGCTGCTGCCCTGCTTGTAAATCACGCCCTCGGGCAGCGTGATGTTGAGTCTTGCCGCGCCAAGGGGCAAAGTGCTGCCTTTCATAGAAACCTTGTAGGCAATATTTTCTTTCTCCAGTTGATTGGCCATCTCCAGAACAATTTCACCTTTTACCGGTTCAGGGGCGGCCTGTTTCACAGATGATTTCTTTTTGCGTATATGAAAATCCGTGCGCCAGATGACGCCCCCTTTAATTTCGACAAACTGCGAAAATGCCTGCCCGGCAAAACGGGTGTTTTGAGTGCAGGCAAAGGCTTCATAACCTTCCGGCAGTGAATCCAAATCCATCTGCATCACATGTGTTCCGGCACGTACTCCTTCAAAATGAAACATACCCTTCTTATCGCTGATAACAAAAGAGCCGTCCTCCATATACACCCGCACGCCCTCGACGCCGATAGCTCCGTCACCTGTTTTATCGTTGCATTCTCCGGTGGAAACACGCCCCATCAGGAATGATTTGGTTTGCATAAGATCGTCTGTGATTGTAACAGTTACGCTGGCGTTGTTTGATTTCAATCCGTTACTGGCGCTGGCCATCGCGTTGTTGGTCGCGTTGCCGAGGCGGGTTCCGACAGTTACTTCCACCACATAATCTATCGTGTCGGAGATTCCCGCCGCCAGGGCGCCGACATTAAAAGTGAGCGTTAGGCCATTAGCTGAAATAAGGGGATCGGCTATGGAAACGCCATTTAATTTTGCCGACCCGCTGCGATATCTGAAACCGATAGGCAGAGTATCCGTAACTTGAATACCGGCCAAGGCAACTGACTTGCTGTTATTGGTGAGGGTAAGCTCGTAGAGAATAAAATCACCCTGTCCCGCGGAGCTCTTATTGGCGGTCTTCTGAATCCAGAGGCCTGAGCCGGACGGATCAATGGGAATATCAATATCAATAGCCGGACTGGAATTAAGGACAAATGCCTCTCCACGGGAACCGGTAACGATAGCAAATGGCGCGCCGGGCAGAGACTGAATTGCTGTGGTTGCTACGGTGCTGGGGAAAGTATATCCGGTCGGCGGAATAACCTTAAATTGATAGCTGCCGGGCGGTATAAACGGGAATTGGTAGCCTCCCTGCGGGAATGAATATAGCTTCCCGCCGCCGTCGGTCGCTGAACCGCCGCTGGTAATGGTTGACGGGAAAGTACTGATCCCGTCGTTTCCGAAAACAGTAGCCGGTAATCCTGTGGCAGTATTAATAATAGTAATGGCGGCTCCATTGACCGGCAGGCCGCTTTGAGTATCAAACACGCGGCCGAAAGGATCAACCAGAACTGTTGCAACCGCCTTGTAGTTATTATTATTACAATCAACATAAGTGACACAAATAGTATCTCCGTCCTTGACGGAAAGACTGCCATTATATGAAGTTGCCGCAGCGCTTGTTGTTGGCAGGTAACCGGCGAACACACCGGTATTCGGACCGGTTTCGGTCAGGCTTACAATCTCAATATCACCGGTTGTCGGATCGGTGACCGTAACATAAATTATCTCATTCATGCTCTGGTCGGGACATGTCACAACAATAAAAAGCGGTTCTCCCTGATGTATTTGGGTGGTCGAACTCAGCGGCACCGGCGAGTTTAAGTTAATAGGGGTACTTGTTCCCACCGGAACCGGGGCAGCCAGAGGGAGTAACGTGCCCGTGGCGCTGCCGGACCTATAGGACAAGGACAGGGGATTCTGGACAGTTGTAACTATATTGACATTGTCGGCCCCCGAAAGCCCGGGCGAATATGTCATGATTTGCACAGTAGAAGGAGTAGGGATCATAACCGTGGCCGTCACCGAAGATGTTGCCGTTCCCTGCGCGTAATTAAGTTGCGCATTGTTGACGATTGTGTTCCCTTGAACAGGCGTAAGACACAGAGCCGCAGAAGGAACAAAGAAGAAAACCAATACAGCCAGCACCAACGCGGCCGTTGTAATATTGCGAAAACAGGAATAAAGCAGATTCAGGCCGGAACTAAACAGGCAAAAACCTCTCCCGCGCCCCGTTAAAGGCGAGCGGACGGGTTTTCCGGCCATCAGGCCGGAAAACCCGCTATTTAGTTTTTGTATCCAGCTCAAAATCATCGCTTCAGCTTTGATCCCGTCAATTAGTTATTAACCGTCGCCCGGTATAAAACAAGAACACTCTTATTGGCAGGAATTGTTCCGCCTGCCGAACTTGTCGCTCCCGTGCCTATATACACAGTCAGCGTGGGTGCGGAATAATTAGCCGCGCCCGTTCCATTCGCCGTCAAATACGAAGCGGCGCCGGAATCGTTTACATAAGTCACATCCGTGCCGCCTGTATATGCGCCTTTCGTGAAAGCGACGTAAGATGTCGGCAGAGAATCCGTGACAACCGAAGCGGAAACCGATCCCGTCGCGCTGGAATTGGTCGCGACCAGAACATATTCCAGAACATCACCCGGTTTTGCCGTAACTCCCGCCGAGTAGAAATAATTGGTGGAATTATAAACGTAGGGCGTCCCTGTACCGCTGGCCGCGGATACATTGCGGACATACTTGGTCAGAGTTGCCACACCGCTGGTAAAGGTGTTCAAAACCGCGCCGGAAGTAGCCGTAACCGACGAAGTGGTAGCTGATGCAATGGTCACCTTATCTGAAACCGTCACGTCGGTTCCGGATGAAGTGATCGTCCCGGGAGTGACAGTGGTTGTAATAACCTTCTGTTCGGCCACTAACACGCCTGTGCCGGGAGCGCCGCCGCTCAGAGCGGCATTAAGCGTGATGGTCGAAGTGCCGCTGGCATTGTCGCTGACCGCGGTAACAGTTCTTACATCCCCGTTGATCACCACCGTGGCGCCGACCACGATACCGTTTACATTATTGTTGGCTACTCCATCGGATGGAACAACGATAACCGTGGCTGAAGATCCGGCAGTGGTAACGGTCCCGCCGAGCGACACAGTGGGGGGGACCGCGGTTGGATTTGCGGCAGCGCCGGAGGTGTTGGTGGAACCGGAAACCGCCGCGGTAATATTATAAGTATCCGGACCGTTGGCCGTCCCGGTTACAGTATAACTGTCGGTCAGGGTCGCGCTGCCGCTGTATGAAGTGGTCTGCGCCGGTCCCGCGACAATGTTCGGCGCGGAAGGAACCAGACTGACTGTAACAGTGACACTCGCCGTGGCTGTCTTGGTACCGGTACCGTCATTATAGGACAGTGTGGCACTGTTGATAATCTGAGTGTTGGCTGCCAGATTGGCCCAGGCCGGCGCGGACAGGCAAAGGCATATGCCTAGAAACGCCAGTTGGGCTAATATAATGATCCTCGTTAGTTTCATAAATGACTCCTCGTTTTTACGACATCAACCAGAGTTGTGGTCAACCCTGGTTGATGTCGATCATGATAGTGTACTTTTTCGTCATTTTTAACTCTTTCAGGTCTTGTGCGGAAACCTCCGCACAAGACCTTGAGTTTGACAGTATAAAATACCTTTTCAGGCATAGAATCTTCTCCGGAGTTTCCGGCCGGAAACTCCGGATGGATTCTAGTTCATCACGACACGATACGTAATCGTGTAGGTTGCGGCTGCAGCAACATTTCCACCCGCTGAAGTAGTACTAGAAGTACCAAGGTAAAAATTCAATGCACTTGTTGCAACATAACCTGCGGCAGAACCATAACCAGTATTAGCAAGGCCACCGGCGGTGCAAGGAATACTTGCCGTATTGGTACCGTCATAGATTGTAGCAAAGATATTTGCTCCTAATGCTGTACAAACTGTATTGCCTCCGTAAGTGGCGCCGCAGACGAGCTGGGTATATGTCGGTACAGCGTCAGAAGCAGTCACTTTGGTGGCTTGCGATAGGCCGGCATTTTTGACTAACACCTGGTATTCGAGAACGTCACCCGGTTTGCCGGTCGCGGTAGCGGCAAATGAACCGCAAGATGTACCGGTTGATGTGCAGTTACGAACAAGTTTCTCGACCTCCAGGTTGCTGCCGTAGAAAGTTGTTGTAATTGCGGTGCCCATTGATACGGAATTGCCACCAGCACCGTCCTTCGTTGTCAGAGTGAAAGCCACCGTGCCATTCGTTCCAACGGTCGTTCCGACGACACCGGTGACGGAAACCAAAACGAGCTGCTGCTCGGCTGCCACTTGACCTATAAGCCCATTTCCGGTAGTGGGGAAGTCAGGAGCTACATTTGCACCGGAAGGATTGGCTATCAAAGTGATGACAGCCAGCGTTTCTGCTGTCGCCGTTCCGTTCGTGTTGTAGTAGGTACCGCCGTTGTTGGTATTATTCGGGGCATTATTTGCTGAAATACTACCGGAAACGAGATAATCAACACCATTAACCACAAGAGTCTTAATGCTGCCAGTGGTAATTCCCGCTGCCACGGTTGATCCACCCGGGATGCTGATGGTGGTCGTCGTGTTGGCCTGGATAACGGATGCACCAAGAGTAATAGAGGCGGGGCTTCCTGATGTCTGGACAGTAGAGCCGTTAGGTGCCACTGTTGCCCAGGTGACTGAATCGCTGGCCATGTTGGCTATACCACTGGTGGCATCGGTCAGAGCGTAGGTATCGCCACCGTTGGCGTTGGCCGTCAGGGCAATCAGGTACGTTTGTGTGGCGCCGGAAGCAATGGTCTGGCCTGCCGGCATAGCAGCTGTCTTACCGGCGGAGCCGCTTGTTGGCCTGCCCGAAATGGTGAGGCCTGCTCTCACCAGGTTAACGGTAACAAGTGTTGCTGCGTTGGCGGTGTAATTTGTTGCACCGCTTGCATCATAATAGTTGATGCCAACGGTGTTGAGAATTGTCGCGCCGGCGCCGGTATTGGCTTCCACTTGAGGCGCCGTAATAAGCAGCGCCAGAAAGAGTGAAGCAACCACGGTAAGTGCTGCCCAAAGCGGGCGTCTGTAAATCTTTCGTGTCTTCATTTTTAAATTTCTCCTTAAATAAAATATTTATATGTTTTTGTTGCCGGCCAGAATACTGGCCGTAATTCCTTTTTGTGTTTTCCCCATCATATGCCTGCAATCAACGGGGGGTGTCCTCTACCATGATATTTAACCTCCTGCTTCTTCATCGTTTCCTCCTAGCGTTTTTCCTCTATTATAGTTTTAATTACCTTGCTTGTTATGCAAGCCACTTTTTATTTAACGATTGCCTTAAAACCTACGGTTCCCTGCTTGCCCGCTTCGATGACCGGAATGACCCAACGGATATTTGTATAAACGTCAGGAGAAGCGATCTTCTTGACAGTTTTTCCCTGCTTGTCCGTAATCTGATAAAAAAGCATGGTCGGTTTGTTGTAGGTTTTGCCCTTGTCAATAGAAAAGGTGATTCCCTCGTTTTCGCCGTAGGCGGAGCCATCCACATAGCGGGTAGCTTTCGAAATCGGATTGTCGATGACAGCGTTTGTTGCTTTTTCGTCGCCGTTGTTACGATAGGTCACCGTGTAAAAAATAACATCGCCGGGGACAACATCCTTGGCCACAATCCTTTTGGTAACAGACTTGCCTGCTTCTTTTACCACCACATCCATTTCCGCTTTCACGGAAATAGCGATCAGCGGTTTAGCAACAGCAAGACATGGGATGATGCATAAGGCGACAAGCACCCCTATGGTTGTCAGGTATTTTTTAATCATTTTTCCCTCCTTTCTTTCTGTTTCTTTCAGAAAAATCTTTATGTTTTTGGTTAATAATCAATTGCCACTTTCTCATCATTTCACTCTCCTTTTTTAATGAATTATTGCGCAAAGTTTTGCGTGTTTTATTATTTGACCTTAAAATTGTAGTTGACCGTAAAATTGCCCCCGTTTCCGTTCATCGTTCCGTTCATGATAATTTTCCAGTTGGTGACTGTTCCGTCATAATTGGCTGGAGCTCCACCGCCGCCTGAAACCGGTGTATAGGTCCAGGTTGAACCGCTATTATTGGAATAGGCTGGCGTGCCGAGCGTCAGCCCGGAAGCGGGGCTGCCGTCAGTAAAGGTAAACGATGATGTCACGGGCACAGCAATGTAGTTTCCGATGGCATCGGTCAGGGTGACTGTATTAGCGGTCCCGACGCCGGTGTTTTTGGCCTGGACTGTATAGGTAATGACAGTACCCGGATTGGCAGACGATGTGTTGGCCGACTTGAGGATAAACACATTGGGCACGCCAACGATTGTCATGGCATATCCGGTGTTGCTGATCGTCCCTTCCGTTCCTTCCTTTGCGGTAACACTGATCGACAAGTTGCCCAATGGCGTTCCGGATAGAACTTTGTATGCGTATTCATAAATTTTGCTGGCAGCTCCTGAATCATAAACTTGAGGCATGGCGGTCGAGCTTAGTACTACCGTTCCTGAAGAATTAGTTATGGTAATGTTTGCGCCGGTAATATCGTAAGAGCCAAACGGATCGCTGATCGTAGCGCGAATATATACTGTTTCGAGCGGTGCAACTGAAGTTATTGTGGCAGTGCTGTTGTAAGGGGCGCTATAAAAGCCTATGGCGCCCACATTGATAACATTATTGGACGCCAAGGTGACTTGTGAAATGTTCGTGCCACTTACCGGAACAACGGTGATCGTCCGTCCGGCAGTTGTAGTATTGTTGAGCACCTGGAGCACCCAGTAGTTGGGTGTGGCGCAGGTGGCAGGAAATGCAAATCCGCCGGTAAGAGTCGTCAGGTTGAAGGTATACGCAGTCGGCGCCGTAGGCGGCACGGGGGGGTTCGTGGCAAGGTTAGCAGACGGCCAAGATGCATAGGCCGCAGCGTTCGAGGAGCAGTAAAGGCGTACTGAGACAGTACGTGCGTTATTGGAGCTGCCGTTGATATAGAGCACGGCAGTGGCCGACGTAATCGTGTCGTTGAGCTGCAGAGGCAATGTGGTACCGGCAAGCCCGTTCCAGTTCCCGTTCCAGATCGCCGAACCACCGTTGGCAGCGATGGCGGCGGTGGTGGGTGTGCCCGGTGTAGGGTACCGGGACATCTTATAAGGGGATGCCGTCCCTCCATAGAGATAGAGCGGCTTGTTGCCAGTACCTGCTACTGTTCCGCCAACCGTGACCACCGGTGCAACAAGCGTTACAACCGTGCCGTTGGGGTTGGTGACGGTGGCGGTATTGTTGATGGCAGTGCCCGGAGCGTCCGTACCGACAATGGTTGCCGTATAAACAATCGTCACGGAACCGTTGGCGGGAATACTGATGCCTGTAACACTTAAAGCACCGGCATTGTATGAGCATGTTGCTCCTGAGGGACAACTGGTTATGGTTTGGCCTGTCAGATTGGTGGTGTCGATGGTGTCGGCGACCGAGACGCCGCTGGTCGTGAGTCCGCCGTTTTCATACAAGGTGATGGTATATTGCAGGGTATCACCGGCCGCATAATTGCCGCTGGTGAGGTCGGTAACTGTTTTAGTGGAGGTCGAAAGGTTATTTACGGGAACGGTTACCGTTGCGCTGTTGTTGTTGGGATTGTAATCGGTGATCGAACCGGGGATGACAAGGCTCGCTGTGTTGCTGAGCTGGGCTGGCGCCGGCGTGCCAACGGTGCCGGTTATGGTGTAAGTCACCGAACCGCCATAAGGCAGGTTGGCGGTAGTGTTCAGGGCGTTACCGGAGCCGGAAGCAGCTCCGCAGCTTGTACCCGATGGCGACCCGGTAACAACGGCGCAGGTCCAGGTAACGCCTGTAATATTTGTCGGGACATTGTCCGTGATTCCCACGCCGGTGGCAGTTATGTTGTTGGGACCGTAGTTGATCGCGGTAAGTGTATAAGTGATCGGACTGCCTATGGTTGCGGTGGTAACAGACGCCGTATTGGTGATGCCCAGATCTATGGAGGTGCTCGTGCCCTGGTTGGTCACCAACAGATTGCGGATTTCATGATAGTTGGTGGAACCGCCGGTACTGGCTGCATAGCCTACCAGCAATGACTGAGAGGATGAAATCAAGGGAAGCGTTGCGTTGGTAATCATCTGGGTAAGCGGCTGGTTGTAACCGAACTGGATCCAGACATTAGCAGTCGGTTGAGAGGATGGAGCCGTCACGGGACTTATTTGTATGATTACCTTGCGGTAGTTTGTGCTGGTCTGGACCGGCCGGGTTGCCCCATTGTACCAGAGTGATCCGTTGTTGGCAGATGTAACAATCCATGGATAGGAGGTCGCACCCTGAGTCGAGCCGACGAGTCCTCCTCCGAAGCCGACTACGGAACCGCGAATTGTTACCGTATTGGCTTGCAAACTATTGCCGAGGTATCGGCCTTCACAGCCGTAAGCGAAGTTGCCGTACTCGTCGACGCCGATCCCTACGTATCCTCCAGTGATCCCGGGCACGGTAGTGGCGGGTGGGTTGCAAGTTGCCGTGGAGAGCTTTTGCGCGTAGCCGAGAGACCCGCCGAATGCGCCGATTACGAAACCTGGACCTGGACTTGGTACCCCTGCGTCAAAAAGGTATACACTGTAGCCGTCCGCTCCCGTGCCTCCCCAGGTGGCATAGTCGAACTGGACAAGAAGACCCTGACTCAGGTCGAATGGGGTGGTATTGTAGGCATAGCCCGTCTGGTTGCCGGAATTGTTGGTGAGTCGCAGCCATCCCGAACCGACCGGGTCTATAGTGCCATTGCCTGTCAGGAGGGCTGAAGTAGGATTGCCGCCTACTTGCCAGTTGGTTTGATCTGTACCTGTCATAGGGGCATTTATAATTATGTAGCCGTATGAAGCGCCGACACACATAAGCCAAATAGCCATGGCCATAAGAAAAAGAGAAATGCTCCGCCAGGGGTTTTGGCTTGCACAGGTTTTTTCAATCAGTTTTTTCCGGTAATAAAAAATCATCATAACACCGATAAAAATGCTCTTTTTATTTATGCGAAGTTATTTCCGCCCTTGATATCTTATATTCAGGGGCATCTGACTTCATAAAAAAACACTTTGGTAACCCGTCCGTCCGGTTATTGCTTTTAAAGAAGAGAGTGGTGAAAAGAACAGGAGCAGCCCAAAAAACAATTTCGGATACGTGGCTTTGCGTCGCCGGATTACTCCGGGTTTGCCTTTATCAGTGTTAGTTTGATTTATATTTTTTGCTTAATAAATCAGTTTTTCTTGTTTCCCCCGTAAAAAAAGAAAAGCCGCTCCTTAAAAAAGAGTGGCTTTTCTTTTTTTTTTTGCGAAAAAAATTTTTCGATTTTATAAGTTTGTTTTATAATTAACACTATAACAACACTACCTTTAATTATCATTTTATTTATGTCTAACCTCTGAATTTGTCAAGCTTTATTTTTACTAAACATGTAACATTATTGGGGAATAATAATTCTTGTTCGCAATAATTGTTTCCTATCAACTAATAATTATTACTGTCTGATAGTAAAAGCAATATACGGGCCAAAATACTTGGACTCCTGTAATAACACTTATCATCTCTGAATAATTACACTTTTTAAATAAAATATCTTATATTTGTTGAAATAATACTACCGCATATAGTATATCTACGAAATATGGTGGAGAGTTTGCTATGCCCGCTGTAAATCAATCACTTAAACGCCAACAGTAATAATCTAATCTCATCGGCAAAAATTTCTTGACTTGTTAAAATAACACCGTTATCTTAACAGCGCTATTTTAAAGATAAGGAACCGCTAATGCCCAAAGCGCCCATGACAAAAGAAAAAATAGAAGATACCCGGGAACGTATTTTAGATACAGCTCTTGATATCATCATTAAAGACGGATTTAACAATCTAAGCATACGTAAAATAGCCTCCCGTTTAGGCGTTACTGCTACAACTATTTATAATTACTATACCAATAAAGATGAACTCAATCTGATGATCCGGATACGCGGGTTTGAGAAGCTCCATGGCCTGCTTATAGAACGATGCGCTCCATTTAACGATATCGAAGGGCAATTGAGGGCCATGATTCGCGGTTACGTTGAATTCGGCCTGACCCATCCAAGTTACTACGACATCATGTTCAATCTGCACACGCCCAAATATCTGGACTACGTGGGCACCGATATAGAACCTCTCGCCTATCATGAAAAACAGAACGCTTTGAAATGTCTTTCTCTTTTTATCGAACACATCGGCGCCTATATAAATGTTACCCCGGAGAAAAAAGATCAGTTCGTACTGTATCTGCTGGTTAAATTCTGGTCTGATCTTCATGGCCTCATTACGCTATGCAACAGCCGGTTATTCCATGAAGTGCTGGACAACGTGGATACTTTTATAGAGAAACGAACGTTGGACATGATAGAATATATCGTGCGGCTCAAAGAGTGTCTCGATAAAGGAGAGGCGCTATTTTAAACATCAGCAACAAGAGAATTATTTAAATTTTTATTATAATTTGGAGATAAAACACATGCAGGATGCCCAAAAAAGTTTTACGAATACACTGGCCAATCTGTTTTTTAAATTCTTCGCCTTTAATTTCAATACGCGTCCGTCATTAAAAAAATATCTGAGGTCCGATGACGGCCCTCTCAATTTCACGTTTGGCATAAAAACAGAAAACGGCAGTGTTGAACAAGCCATATGCTTTGAAAACGGCAAGGTCAGCGTATTGGATAAACTTCCGGAAAAACTGGACTCGCAGCTTATATTTGTAGATGAAAACGCGGTCAAAGAAGCGGCCACACAGCCTCCCAACAGACTGATGCTGGCCTTGATGGAAAACAGAATCGTCATGCACGGCAATCTTGGTTATCTTCAATTAGTTAATTTTTATCTTTCGCTGCTTTTAAAACATATCCAGATCGCTAAACTGAAAAAAGAAACAAAAATGGAGAATCGAAAATATAACGCGGCAGCGGCAGCGAAAAACAGTATTGATGGAAGATCATTGCGGCAACTCAAGGCCGGCTCCATTGATCCGGGCGTTAAGTTTTTACCCGACCCCTATCTGCCTCAGTATTCCCTGAATGACTTTTCGAGAGTAAAGGATTTTCTGGACATCCATTTAAAGACCAAAGCGGCAATATGCCCTGAGCGGGCCCGGATATTGACCGGATGGTACCAGGAGAATGGATTTGAAACCGATAAAAACGGCAACCCATTCGTTGCCGAACTTCGTCAGGCCCAGGCATTCAAATATCTGATGGAAAATAAAAAACCGATTATCAGAAAAAACGATCTTATTGCCGGAACAAATACCACCAAAGAAATAGGCGTTATCATCTATCCCGACGCGCACGGCACCATGATCTGGGGAGAACTGATTACCGCACCCTTCAGGCCGCTCAACCCCTATGATGTCGATCCTGAAACGATTGATGTTCTTCACAACAAGGTATTTCCTTTCTGGCTTGGACGCAATTTTCGTCAATGGGTGAGAGACAATAAAGATTATCCAACCTGTCAGAAACTCGATGAGCGCTTCGCCGCCTGTTTCTTATGGAAAACCGTTGCGCTGTCTCACACCATCTTAAATTATCCTGAAATTTTAAACCTTGGCACAAAAGGCATCATGGCAAATATAGATAAGGAACTAAGCAATACGCCGGAATCCGAACGGCAAAAGCACGATACGCTCCGGGCAATGAAAATCAGCCTTGAGGGAATAAATGCCTACGCGAAAAATCTTTCGATAGAAGCCCGGCGTTTGGCAAAACAGGAAACGAAACCTGCCCGCAAAGAAGAATTGCTCCATCTAAGCGATATCTGCTGTCGTGTTCCCCAGGATCCTTGCGTCACACTCGACCAAGCCGTAAATGCCATGTGGATAATCTGGATAGGCGTGCACATGGAAAACACAAACGCCGGATTCTCACTGGGACGGCTGGATCAGTGGCTTCAACCTTATTTTGCGGCCGACATGGGAAAACTGACAAATGAAAAGGAGAGACAGGAATATATAAAGCACGCCATCGAACTTATCGGCTGCTTTTATATGCGTTGCACAGATCATCTGCCATTAATACCGGACATCGGCAACTATTTGTTCGGCGGCAGTTCCTCCGATCAGGCTATTACCCTCGGCGGAGTAACGCCGGGAGGCGAAGACGCGGTCAATGATATGACTTATATCTTTCTGAAAGTTACGGAAATGCTCTCCATCCGCGACCCTAACGTTAACGCCCGGTACAATAACGGAAAAAACAGCGACGTTTATTTAAAACGTCTCTGTGAAGTTAATTTAAATACCACAGCAACCCCTTCGATTCATAATGACGAAGCGGTCATGGCATCGCTTGCGGAATTCAACTATCCTGCGGAGCATCTGCGGGACTGGTCAGCGACCGGTTGCGTGGAACCCACGCTCTCCGGCCGCCACATTGGTCACACCAATTGCATGATGTTCAATATGGTGGCAGCCCTTGAAATGGCTCTCAATAACGGACGGCACCCGTTGATGCGATGGGATTTGGGCCCCAAAACCGGCGATATTAGGGCTGGAGACTTTCAGGATTATGAATCGTTCTTTAACGCGTTTGCGACACAGCTTCGATATCTGGCCGACCAGACATGCCAATACAACAATTTTCTGGGCGAGGCTCATCAGGCCATCCGGCCGACCCCTTTCATCTCTTCCCTGATAGAAGGTTCGCTAAAAAACGGCAAAGACGTCACAAAAGGAGGCGCTCTTTACAACTCGTCAGGAACCGCATGCATTGGCCTTGCCGACATCACTGATTCGCTGATGGCTATTAAAAAATTTGTGTTTGAAGATAAAAAAGTTTCTTTCAACGAACTGCTAAATGCGGTTAACACCAATTTTAAAAACGATCCGGCCCTGCTTGCCTTAATCAAAAACAAAGCCTCGCTGTTCGGCTCCGGCAACCCCGAAGCTCTGGCGACAGCCAACCAGGTAGCAAAACTTGCCCATGACTGTTTTGGGGAACACACCAATTACCGCGGCGGCAGATATACAGCGGGGTTCTGGTCCATGTCCAACCATGTGGCGTTCGGCACGTTGACTGGAGCGCTTCCTTCAGGACGGCTGGCCGGTAAAGCATTTACACCGGGACTGACGCCTGAAGCGCACGCATCCAAAAGCATTTTAGATAACATCCGCGATGTCGCCAAACTGGAGCCGAAAAACCTGAACAACAATATTGCCTTCAATGTGAAAGTTGTGCCCGGCGCGCATGAAACGCATCAGGAAACCGTGGATAACATCTATTCATACGTGAAAACATACTGCAACCTCGGCGGTATGCAGATACAACTGAATGTCGTATCGTCAAAGACACTCACAGACGCCATGGAACATCCCGAGAACTATCAGAATCTGCTTGTCCGGATATCAGGCTATAACGCCTACTTTGTGACTCTCAACAAAGACATGCAGATAGAATTGATTGAAAGGGCCGAATTCGGAATATGATACCAATTTGCTTTTGAGACTAACTTTGTTGGCGTCGTCGTCGGCTTCCTCAACGTATCATAAAATACGCCTCCGGAGCCTCTTCCTCGCTGCCTCGTTATCCTCTAAAAGCAAAATGGTATAACGATAGCAACGAGAAAGAATAATTTTTTATGACGCAAAACGAAACGAGAATTCCTTTAATTCTGGAAATCAAAGGCAACAGCCTTGATGACGGACCGGGCATACGGTCTGTGGTGTTCTACAAAGGATGTCCCCTTTCCTGCGTGTGGTGTCACAACCCTGAGAGCAAAAAGGCCGTGGTGGAAATCTCCTTTGACGCTAAATTGTGCGTTGATTGCGGCGCTTGCCGCGATATTTGCCCGGCAGGCGCGCTTAAGCGCCACAATCGCTTTTATATTAACAGAAGCAAATGCACTCTTTGTTTTTTATGCGTTGAGGCCTGTCCGTCCGGAGCGCTGGACAGGGTTGGAAAGACATTGTCCGTTGACAACATTATTAAAAAGATTCTGCCGGACAAACCTTTTTTCGACACATCAGGCGGCGGCGTTACTCTGTCGGGTGGGGAGCCCACCCTATACTTGGAATTCACATCCCGGCTTCTGAAGGTTCTCAAACATCACAACATTAACACACTTCTGGAAACCTGCGGTTATTTTGATCCCGGCAGGTTTATGAACACGCTCTATCCGTATCTTGACATCATTTATTTTGACATCAAAATCATCGACAGCATTGCTCATAAAAAATATTGCGGCCTGCCCAACGAGAAAATACTGGATAATTTCAAACGGATTTCCAGCGCGGCAAAAAAAGACAATAAAATGCTTCTTCCGAGGACACCACTGATTCCTGATATTACCGATACGGAAGCCAACATCAGTGGAATCGCGGCGTTTCTAAAAATCCTTAATATTACCGAAGCCGCCCTGCTTGCGTATAATCCGCTATGGCACGAAAAAAGCGATAAAATCGGAGTGGACGATCCCTATAAGAAAAGCAAAACCATGACTTCTTTTTCAGAGAATGCCATTATGGATCGATGTAAAGATATATTCGCGAACGCCGGTATTAATAATTCAGCGTGAACCCGGAGGGAAGCAACCTATGAAATATTTTTCCAATAAACTTGCCTTTATTACCGGAGGATCAAGCGGCATCGGCCTGGAGGCGGCAAAGTTACTGGCATCGCAGGGATGCAGTCTTGTTCTAATTGCCCGAGGGAAGCCCCTGCTGAATAAAGCATGCCAGGCCATCGAGTCGTGCGTGGATAAAACTTCCCAGAGTGTCAACGCCATATCCATTGATGTGGCGGACAACAACGACGTGCAGCAAAAAATCAGCGCCGCTGTCGAACGGTTCGGCATTCCTGACATACTGATAAACAGCGCGGGCATTGGTTCGGGAGATTATTTTGAAAATATTTCTTATGACCGGTTTGACCAATCCATGAAAACAAATGTGTACGGCACCCGAAACACCATCAGCGCTATACTCCCTTTTATGAAACAAAAAGGCAGCGGCCATATCGTCAACATTTCTTCTATGGCTGGACTGATCGGCATGTTCGGCTATTCTTTGTACAGCGCAACGAAATACGCCCTTGTGGGGTTTTCCGAATGCCTTCGCAGCGAACTAAAACTCTTTAATATTAAGGTTACGCTGATCTGTCCTCCGGAAGTCAAAACACCCTTTATCGAAGAAGAATTGAAAACCCTCCCGCCGGAGGGACGTGCAGTGAAAGCATTCGCCGGTTTATTGAAGCCCCAGACCGTGGCACAAGCAATCATCCGCGGTATCAAAAGAAATAAATTTCTTGTTGTTCCGGGTATTGCCGCCAAATTTTTATATTTTCAACACCGCATCAGCAACGGTTTTTTCACACGTACGCCCTCAGACTGGATTGTGAAATTTGTTACCCGGCGGTCAAGGAAATAGAAATTAAAATTATGCCCATCCTTCAGCCGCCAGCGCGTCGTGCAATTCATCCGGATGGTGGCGGCACTGGAATTCAAGGCGGCTGGACTCGTTGTGCGCTTTGCTGTAAGGCAACCCTTTTGCCATGCGGTTGCGCTCATGCAACTCATGCAACAGCACAAACCCCCTTTCCTTCTCCTCTATATCGTTGTCAATCCAGACCTCGTTCTTCGGAACGAATTCATAAACGTGGTCATGACCTCCGGCGGTGAAATCAATATCGAATACGCTTCGCACCAGCCGGCCATTGACAATCCATACGCTTACGCCATCCTCCAGTTTCTTCCACAAGCTTTCATGCACCGCGTTAGCATCAGGCAATTCTTTTCCGCGATGCGTCAGTTTACTGATATCTCCTGCTCGCCGCCTTACTTTGCGCTCAGCCAGATCGGCCTGCGTGATTGCGTCGTCATATGACGCGCCTTTCGCCATAAGATCATGTTCCACCAGTAAGTGATCGATGAAGAAGACGTGTTCGTCAGGCTTTGCTTCCCGGTCAAGCCAGAACTCATTTTTGGGTATGTAATGATATCTGTAGTGCTGGCCGAAGTTCGTGAATTCTTCATCGATGTGGCCGCGGATGTATGCGCCGTCAACTATCCAGACCTGGTAATCACCCCGCGTTTCATCCTTCTTCAGATACGGTGGTTTAAGCGTCTCTGCCATAGAATGTTCTCCTTGTCACAATGATTTTTGGCTATGCCGCGCCGCTTTTTAGTGCCGGCTTAAGGCAAGTTGTTAAATTTCATGTTTGGATTGAAGGAAATGACATAAACCGTCATTCAAACCATCCGGAACGATAAGCCACCCACCAGCTAAAAATTAGAATCGGGATGGTGGCGATAATTCCCCACATCAAAGGTAGAATCAACTCGGAGATCAATCCGAGCACGATAAATAACCCCCAGAATATCCTACGCTCCATATATAGAACCTTTAATATGAAGAAGCTTATGTGTTGGCAAATACCCCTTTAGAAACACTTCTGTTCTTAATTATAAATGTACTAATGTCTATAAACCGGCTTATTTCACAAGTTTTAATAAAATGTTGTTTTCTTTCAAAAGAAAGATAGGGAATTTCCCTTTATAAGTCAATTATTTTCTCCAGCGAAATGTAGCGTCGATATGCGATGATACAGCGTATGGGTGATGTATTTTTTAAGCAGGGCGAGATCGGGATTCTTCACATCGTTACCAAAACAAGTCTTAACAAAGTTATGACATTTATTTTTTAGAATCATGTTTATTTGTTGCATTATCCGGCGGATTTAACTACAATCTTTCATAAAATTGCGTAAATCCTACGATTGGGAGAGCATAGTGGACAATAAAAACAGATATGATATTAAATACCTGTTTGAACCTCAAAGCATTGCCATTATCGGCGCTTCACAGGACAAAAAGAAGATCGGCTACGCCATATTTAACAATATAATTTCCGGCGGATATAAGGGGAAAGTATTCCCCGTAAGTCCTAAGGGCGGCGATATTGAAGGTCATAAAGTATTTACTGATGTTCTGGAAATCCCGGACGATATCGATTGCGCGTCAATTGTGATTCCGTCGGGTCTTGTAAAGAACGCGGTAAAAAGCTGCGCTCAAAAGAAAGTCAAATTCATTCAGATAATAACTTCCGGATTTTCAGAGATTGGAAACGTCCGGGAAGAAAATGAGATTGCTGAAATTGCAAAGGCAGCGGGAACGCGCATCGTGGGCCCGAATATGTTCGGTCTATACTCGTCGGCAGCGTCGCTAAACTCCACTTTCTCCGCTGCCAGAATAAATCCGGGCCATGTTGCCATACTCACGCAAAGCGGAGCGCTGGGAATCGCGATGATCGCAAAAAGCTCCATTGCCAACATGGGACTTTCTACCATCATCTCGATCGGAAACAAATGTGATGTTGATGAAGCCGACCTTCTTGATTATCTTATCCATAATGACAATACAAAAGTTATATTTATATATATCGAAGGCGTAAAGAAGGGGGAGCGGCTGATTGAAACCCTGAAAGCCGCCACCGGTAAAAAGCCTGTTATCGTCATAAAGTCGGGAAAATCAAAAAGAGGAGCACAGGCCGCCGCTTCGCACACAGGATCACTGGCGGGCTCCGATGAAATATTCGACTCTATCATGAAACAGTGCGGGGTGCTCCGGGCTGAATGCCTTGAGGACGCGTTCAACTGGTGCCAATTCATGATTTCCACCGCTGCACCCAAAAACTACAATAGCGTGATAGTGACAAACGGAGGGGGCGTCGGGGTTATGGCTACCGATGCGTGCGAAAAATACGGGGTTCCATTATATGATAATCAATCCGCATTAAAGAACCTCTATGATGCTGTTACACCTTCGTTCGGATCAACAAAAAATCCTATCGATCTTACAGGAACGGCCGACGCTGCGGATTACACGCGCGCCCTTTCAATCGCGGCCGAATCCGGAGAAATGGGTTCCACAATCGGGCTTTATTGCGAAACAGCGATTATGGATTCCAGTAATCTCTCTCAGATGATAACCGATACCTACACGATCCATAAGAAAAATGGCAAATCCATCAGCTATGCTCTGATTGGCGGTGCGCAGGTTGAAGGCGCTATAGAGTCTATGAGAACCGCCAGCATTCCTGTTTTTAATGATGTGGAGCAGGCCGTGTCGTGCATCGGAGCATTCTATAGATACTACAGATATATCGATGAAGTATCTTATAAATTTGATGAATACGAAGTAGACGTGATGGCGATCAATAAGATTATAGATGGAGCATTAAAAGACGGGAGAACCTTTCTTCTTGCAAACGAGGGAGCGGCTGTAATGCGGATTGCGGGCATTACAATGCCGCAAAGCAGAATCGCACACAGTATAGACGAGGCGGTGAAGTTCGCTGAAGAGATCGGATACCCGGTCGTGATGAAGATTGTATCGAAAGACATTTTACATAAAAGCGATGCGGGCGGGGTTTTACTGGACATTGATAACAAAAAAGAAGTTGTTGATGGCTATGAAGTGATCATGCATAAATGCAGGGAGTATAAACCCAACGCTGTTATTGAGGGCATTGAAGTCGCCGAGATGGCAAAGAAGGGCGTTGAGCTTATTGTCGGCGCGAGGAGAGATCCGTCATTCGGCCCGGTCGTTATGTGCGGGCTCGGAGGCATTTATGTGGAAGTGATGAAGGATATATCGTTTCGGGCTATTCCCATAAACCGCGGCACCGCGCTTTCCATGCTCGAAGAAATCAGATCTTATCCTTTGCTTCTCGGCGCGAGAGGAGAGGAGAAGAAGGACATTGAGGCTGTTATAGATATAATCATTAAAATAAGTTCTATTATTAAAAAATGTGAAAGGATTACTGATATAGAAATAAATCCTGTAGTTGTGTATGATATTAAAAACGGCCTCAAGGCTTTAGACGCGAGGATTTTGATTAGCAAACCGAAGGAGAATATACAATGAAAAAAATAGTTGTTTCTTCAATCAGAAGCAATGCCGGCAAAACAAGCATCATCGCGGGAATAATCTCTTCGCAAAAAGATAAGAAATTTGCTTACGCCAAGCCGTTGGGTGACAGATTGATCTATCGCAGAAAACGTAGCTGGGATTACGACGCGAGTTTAATGGTCAGCCTGCTTGAGCGCGAAGGCGAATTGGAAAGCCACTATGAGAAGATTACGCTCGGTTTTGACCATTCCAAACTAAGATACATGTACGATCAGGAAGGTATAAAGACAGCTCTTTCCGATATCGTAACAAATATCGGAGGCAAAAACGATGTGCTTCTTATTGAAGGCGGAAAAGACTTTTCGTGCGGAGCGTACGTCAATCTTGATCCGGTATCCATTGCAAAATATATTGACGGCACGCTCGTAATTGTCGTGAGCGGCGACAACGATTCCATTATTGACGATATCAAATTCATTGAAAAATATATGAAGATAATCGATGCCGATTTCGGAGGCGTTATCATCAACAAGGTGACCGATGTTGAAGCATTTGAGAATTTCTTTGCACCGAGTATAAAGGAGATGGGCATTAATATTATCGGCGTTATCCCTTATGAAGCGCAATTAACCTACTTTACGCTTGATTTTCTGGCGGAAAAGCTCTTCGCCAGAGTGCTTACCGGTGAAGAACACCTTAAAAAAGTCGTTAAGAGCATAATCATCGGTGCACCGTCTAATACCTGCACGGATAATGATCCGCTTTTTACCAGGCAGTGCGTAAACAGGGAAAATCAATTGATGATAACCGGCGGCGAAAGGAGCGACATGATACTTGCAGCCATGGAACGGGACACCATCGGTATTATACTCACCAACGATATCGTTCCCCATCATCATATCATTTCCAGAGCTAAGGAGAAAGGCATACCTATCCTTCTTGTAAACATGGACACCTTCATAACCGCCAAGACTATTGACGATATGGAAGCTCTGCTCAAAAAAGACGATACGGAGAAAATTAAGCTTTTGTCTGATTTGATTGAAAAATATACGCGTATAAAAGACTTCTTGACATAGATACCGGGCAACCCTGCAAGATAAATCTAACCAGGAATACCCGATTGCTCTTCTATCTTAACATGCGTGCCGTCAAATCCCTTCTCCATCATGCTACGCTATTTTATTCTTTAACCAGCGTCCATGTTTTATCGGGATTGTACAATTTCATCTTCTGAGCTGTTTTTACCGTGTCTGGTCCGAGATTCTTCTGGTAAACCTTTCCCTGTTGATTGACAATAAAAGTCATCACCCCCGATTTACCCCAGTTCGAGGGAAACGCCACCAAAGCAAATCCTCCAACCATATTGCCATTTATGATATAATTATAGCTGCCCCCCGGCACTTTCTTGCCCTGTCCTGTCAGGATCTTGAAATAATAGCCATGAAAAGGCGATGGTTCGGATTCCTTGAAAGCTGCCCTATTCTTCTTGTAGCCCTCATGCCACGCTTGTGCCACAAGCTCACCAAGGGGACTCCTTTCCTGGCCCGGCCTGGATCTCCAGAAAAGACCATTTCTCTTACCGGGATCGCTCCGAAGTTTCTGCGCATACGCAAATATGCCGTCGCCATCCCAGTCCTTAAGCACGTACTCGCGCTGCGCCTTGACATAGACGCGGCAGACCAGTATTGCCGTAAGTTCATCTTCCCCGATGCGGCGATTCAGGGTCTCTTCTTTACCCGCTTCGGTATCAAAGAACCATTTATCATTATATTTTACTATGGGAACAGGAAACGGCCAATTCTCTTTGCCGATGTGTAGGATAACTTTTGAATCATTTTCTTTTACGAGATCGCTTTTTTCATCAAGGTGTTTGGCAAATTCAACAAATTCGACAGCATCCTGCACTTCATCGCCCGAACGAAGGTCTTTTCCATATGGCCCGAATATCTGATCCAGCATAATCTTGTCATTTGCCTTGACAGCCTCAGTAAGCGCTTTTACGGCATCTTCGGGGGATAAGAATAGTTTCTGTAACGGTGCGGCGACTGCTGGCATATTCCATGTAAAAATCAACATCACTATGACAAGAAGCGCAGCAATAAAAATCGTTCTACGCAATGAATGAAATACTGAAATTTGCCGAATTGTCTTTATCATATTTTCCTTCCTTTCCTTACTCATTTATTCCGAGTTATCAGAAAATATAGTCTGTATTACCGGTGCGATTTATCTCCGGCATTTCCCCTGGCCGCCGGAGCATTGCCTTCAAAGCCCCCTCCCCTTTCAGGTGCGCTTCTTTGTGTAGCAGGGGGAGTAAAAGAAGAACGCACTGTTTCGCTGCTCTGGCGACTGGTCTGGCCGCGGAGACTCTGTCCTGCGGCTTCGCTTGCACCTCTGTAACCGCCAAAGGTGACCGATGGTGTTCTGGGAGACCGGACAATCCCGCGGGCAGGACTGGTTTGCTGAGTTTGCCTGCCGACACTGGGAGCTTGTTGTTCCGGCCGTTGATTGACATTCGGGATCGTTATGACCGGTTGTTTGTTGATATCCTGAGCTGTTCCAAACCTCCCTCTGATTTCGGCCATCCGCGACTTCATACCCGCGCCGGTACTGACACCGGGGTGCGCCACCCGGAAGCTTTCAGGATTGCCATGCGACGTATTGTGCTTCCAATTAGTGTTTATATAAGGTTTGTTTTTGCTAATAGTTTCATTTCTCATATGGACATAAGGTCTTGCGTGATTTACCCAACCGGGGCGGTTCCAGCCATGATAAATAATATGGTGGTGACTCCAGTCAAAATCCATAGTCAACCAATCTCCGATGATCAGATCGGGTCCAAAAGTAATGAAAGGCGCTTCGTCAGGGTCCCATCCCTGGGCATAGACTGCTGAAGGATCATAAGACGGAACGTTGATATACTGTGGCTGGGCAGGAATGATCTCAATATAATCTCCCACAATTATTATAGTCTGCCAATTGTTACTTTCCAGATTGCCGGCGTTTCTGGCCTTCCACCTGAGTCTCTGGATGGACTCGGTTACATCTTCCGGCTGATTAAGAAAAGCATCTCCCATATCGGCGGTCCAGTCCCCATACTCCGTCATCATCTTCAGAATATCCGGATAGTGGGCAATAGCCTTGACGGAATCGTCCCAGTTCTGCATATCAATTTCTGAGGTTGCCCCGCCGCTTATTTGCCAGTCATACGCGTCGGCAATTTCCTGCGGATACGTAGAAGCCGGCAGTATCTGGGCCAACAGAGGGTCAGGATAGAGGGCAATCGACGCGAAGAGGTTATCAAGTTCCTGAGCAGTAAATGATGGCGGGGTTGCGGTGTATTGGTCATCCGCCCGGACATTAATTGACCCAAGAGTCAAAAGGAGAACAATAATAAAAAGCAAACAATTTTTTACGCCGTTTCTAATCATAGTCAAAACTCCTTTCTCCTTTTTCCTGGAGATTCCTCGCATATCTCAGTTGCTCTTGGAAACAATTATGTTAAATTATAGAATATCCGGAAACAAAGTCAACCGGAATTAAATACGGGCCAGATCAGAACAACAATCCTTCAAAAAGAATGCTAACGCTCCCGGTTTCCACAACAAGCTATCGATTTAATAATACATTTCTCTTATGCCGAGTTCGGGGCAAACCCTCTTAACTTCACTGATCGTTACATACTTCACAACCATACTTTCTAAATCCCTCATGTAAGAAAACGCAAACAGGATGCCTCTTTCCTCACCATTTGAGTATACAGAAAGTATCCTGCTTGTTCATACGTCTTTTGGGCCAAGTTGCAGTCAAAGGATCAACTTCGGCAATACGGAGGCTTGGGCAGGCGTATTACTGATACGTCTTGAGGACGCCGGCAACGCTGCCAATAAAGTTAGCCAAAGGCTACGGCTCGGTATTAGTTTTTATGACGCTGATAATCCACCATCCACGGGAAAAATACCGCCGGTAACGTAATTGGAAGCCCTGGATGCCAAAAAGACAGCCAGTCCCTTTATATCGTCCTCTTCTCCATACATCTTGAGCGGAATCGCGTTAACAGTCAAATCAAGGATTGGTTTCATTTCCGGCTTGAACAAATGAGCCATCATATCGGTCTTGAAAAATCCAGGCGCTATACAGTTTACATAAATCTTGTATCGGGCTAATTTAGCAGCGAGCGTCTTGGTTAAACCCTCCACTGCGAACTTTGAAGGATTATAGGCCACGGCTGGATGCTCTTCTTCATTGGAACCGCGCGAACCGTAGATCGAAGAAACATTGATGATCTTGCCTCCGCCTTTTTCCTTCATGATCCGGGCAACCAACTGAGATAATATCCAGACACCCCTGATATTGACGTCGAATACCTTTTCCCATTTATCCAGCGGGAAATCCAGCGTGGGCGCGCCCCAGGTAAATCCGGCATTGTTGACCAATATATCAATCGTGCCGAATTTATCCATGGT
>Ga0326728_10006153_pt1 | contig 32710 bp, 41 predicted proteins | sample MB3enrmetagenome_FD_207602 | JGI IMG/M metagenome (GOLD analysis project Ga0326728, IMG submission 207602) | Lab enriched peat soil microbial communities from McLean, Ithaca, NY, United States - MB31MN | ecosystem: Environmental > Terrestrial > Soil > Wetlands > Peat | place: USA: New York... | reverse complement strand
GCGGAGGAAGGAATCCGCGCACCTGCGCAAAAGGAAGGAGCAGCTCGGTATCGAGATAGCTGCCCTCGAGGAGGCACTGCACGGGGTGCTCGCAGATAAGGAGAAGCTCGCGAACGCGCTGGCTGAGAAGGAAAGCACGGCAATGGCGTTGCGCGCCCAGCTGGAAGAGGCTGAAGAGGGTGCGAAGAAGCACGCCGAAGAGTCCGGCAGGAAGCGCACGGACCTGGCCTCGAATGTGTCATCGCTACGCGCCACCATAGAAGGGAAGATGAAGGAGCTCGAGCTGCGCAGGAAAGACTGCACTGCCAGGGAGGAGCGCCTGAAGCAGCTGGAGAAAGACGGTAAAACGCTGGGCAGCGGCATAAACGAAACCAGGCGGGCGCTCAACAGCGCGCAGGAGGAGCTCACGAAGCTGGAAGGGGAGATAACCTCGGCCAGCAAGGACATAGAGAAGCTTTTCGAAAGGATGAAGGGTTACGAGAACGAATATGCCGCCCTTGGGCAGAAGCTCGGGGAGAAGCGACTCGAGGTGGAGCGGCTCAACCGGGACCTCAACCAGCTCACCGTGAAGAAGACCACTGCCATGACGCACTTCGACGACATCAAGGCCGAATCCGCCAGCTATCAGGACGTGGAGGTCCTCGAACTGAAGAAGGATGAGCTGAACCGGATTGTCGGCGAATCCGAGCGCATCCTGGCCGAGATGGGCAACGTCAACATGGCGGCAATAGAGATGTACGATAAGAAGAAGCAGGAGATAGAGGAGGCCGAGGAGAGGATAGGGAAGCTGGACACCGAACGCGGGGCCATCCTGTCCATGATAGCCGAGATAGAGGAGCACAAGAAGGAGGCGTTCTTCGAGACATTCCAGGCAGTGAGCGACAACTTCAGCGGCATGTTCAAGCACATAAGCATAGGGGAAGGACACCTCTATCTGGACAAGCCCGCCACACCCTTCGAAAGCGGACTGTTCATAAAGATACGCAGGAACAACAGGGACTATTCACTGGATGCGCTTTCCGGCGGCGAGAAGACCCTGGTGGCTCTCATGTTCATATTCGCCCTGCAGTTCTTCAAGCCTGCGCCGTTCTACATCCTCGACGAGGTAGATGCGGCGTTGGACAAGCCGAACAGCAGGAACCTGGCCGACCTCATATCGAGGATGACCGGGGACAGCCAGTTCATAGTCGTGTCGCACAACGACACGGTGATGTCCAGCGCGGACTCGGTCATAGGAGTGGCCAAGGTAGGCGTAGCATCCAAGCTGGTGGGCATAAAGCTCAAGCAGGTGGCGGCTTAGGCCGCCAGGGTGATATCATGAAACGCGCGCTTTTCATAGGCAGGTTCCAGCCGTTCCATCACGGGCACCTGTTCGTGCTCAGGAAGCTGCTGAAGAAGTTCGGCGAAGTGGTGGTGGTCATAGGCAGCTCGGAGGATTCGTTCAGTGCGGAAAACCCGTTCACCTGCGGCGAGCGCATAGAGATGATGCGCGCCTCCTTCAGCAAGGACGATTTGGCGCGCCTGGTGTTCGTCCCGGTGCCGGATATAAACAACAACACCATCTGGGTGGACCACGTGCTCATGCACATACCCTCGGTCAACGAGGTCTATTCCAACAACCAGCTGGTGAAGATGCTCTTCTCGAAGCACGGGATACTGGTTAAGTCCATGGATTTCTTCGACCGGGGCACCAAGGAGGGCGCGCACATAAGGAGCCTCATGGTGCAGGGCGACGTGTCCTGGAAGGCCCACGTCCCGAAGAAGACCGTGGATTACCTGGACTCCATAGAAGCCGAAAAGCGCATCAGGAAGATAGACCGGATGGGGTAGCGTACCTGCTCGCACAGCCAGGGGGCGGGAGCAGGCCGATGATATACTTTTCAGACGAGCGGGGAAAACGGCAGTACGGCATGTCTTCCCCTTTTGCAGACGATGGTCCGCGGGTTGCGGCGAGCTGGGCCAGCCGCATATCGAAGGCGGATTTCATCCATGACGGCTCGTTCCCGAAGTCGCGGACGATGGCCTTGAATTCGGTCATGCGGTAAAGCAGGTTCCTCCTGCCGGTCGCATATATCATCTCCTGGCCGGCCAGGCATAGTGCAAGGTCCACCACCTCCGAATCCGAAGGCAGCTCCTGAGCGGCTTTGGCTACTTCGACTACGGACAGGAGCAGGCCCTCTTTCAGGCCTTTCACATCGCAGCAGTTGAAGCTGGAAAGCATACATGGCACCCATGGCAATGAAGTCTCAGGGACGCTGCACCGCTCGTACACCACGGATACGATGGTTGCCAGCGGGAGGCGCAAACGCGCAAGCTCATCAGGGAGCAGGTTCGGCGGGGGGCTGCGCATCAGCTTGTGGACGGTCTTATCCACCCGCTTCTGACCGCTGAAAGCGAGCCCGAGAGGCGCCACATACTTTTCGCGCTGGCCTACGGGGGCGGAAGGGCCGCGGCCGAAGCCCGCGGAGCCGGCGTTCGGGCACAGCTCGAATGAGTCGAGAAGGAATCTCCCCAGGCGCGATGCGCCAGCCGGATTGCCCCTGGGCATATCCGCTGCCACGCCTCCAATCATGCGCTCATTACCCGGCTTACTCTGGTGAGATGAAAATAAATTGTGCATAAATGATATTTGGTGGGGAAGAATTTATAATCCTGCGCGAGACTGATTCGTCTTATGATGGCGTGACATCCAGCACCTGGCCCCCGACCACGAGCACGCTGACATTCACCGGCACCGTGGCATTGGGTTCCAGCGGCGTGGGCGTTTCCAGGGGGAACGAGGTAGTATTGCCCAGGTCATACCCTGCTGCGGATGAGGGCAAATCGAGCAGGTAGGAGTAGAGAATCGCCGGCGTGTAGTTGAGCGGCGGTTTGCTCAGGCCGGTCACGACCAGCGTGGAATTCGGGAACGTCACGTTGGTGCCGGGGAAATCGCTGCGCACTGCCGCCTCGTCGCTGAAATTGGCTGCCGCCTCAGCGCTCGCGGGGGCTATGAAGGTTATATACGGAAGCTGCTTCTTGGCAACCACGTCGCTGACGTTCAGCGGCGGCGAGAACAGGATGGTGCTGACTTCGTCGTATTGGAAGGACGAATTCGGGCTGTTCAGCGTCGCCAGGGGGATGGAAGTCCGCCCATCCCATGGGATGGAGTAGGTGAATGTCGTGTTGGCGAGCCCGAGGACAGTAGCGTTGACTGTTATGCTGTTGCGTTGGGCGAGTATGCTCGCATTGTAGTAATCGATGAGCATGCCATCGTTGACCACCGCTATCATGGAGACCGGGACTGTGCTGTCGGAATCTACGAACGGCTCGGTCACCACCTGCATGACCCCTGAAAAGTCCAGCGTGCTTGCGTTGATTGTGCCGTTGTATGTGGCCACCTGCAGGTAATCCGGCATCACGATGTTGGCCACAGTAAGGATGCCCGAGACGTTCATCTGCTCCAAGGCGACCGCCAGCGGATAGACGTCATCCCGCGTCTCGGTTTCGATGATGATGTCGTTGGCCTGCACCTGGACGGCCTTCACGCCGCTCAGGTTGTGAAGTGCATCGATGACCGGGTGGCTGACATTGGACGGAATCTGGAGCACGGGATTGTAGGTGCGTATGGTGCCGTTGAACATCGTGCTGCCGGTCATGTTCTGGGGCGGCGCCGTACCGCCGCCGATGAACGGCAGGCTGAAGCTGCCGCCGAAATAGAACATCTCGGTTATGAATCCGAGGATGAGAGCTACAACTACGATTGTTATGATGATACTTTTGCGTTCCATGGAATTCAGATGATACATGGAAAGATTAGGATTAAAAATCAGGGCGGTGGTTGGTTTGCGATGTGCAACGTTTGCGAGCGGGCGAAAACGCCTGAATACGAAGCGCTCGTAGCGAAGATGCTGGCGGAGGACGAGGCGCGCCTCGCCTACAGCAGGACCATGGCCGCGCAGTTCGCCAGCATAGACAGAAGCGTGTATTCGTCCGTGAACTGGCCGCTGAAGATAACCCACCCCATGTTCGAAGCGCGCGCAGCCTATGCCGTGCCGAACAACTATTTCCAGAACCTGACCGTGGACGGAGAGAGACTGGGCAACGGGTTCGCGCACGGGGCGATGCGTTCGGTATTCTTCGCCGGCGAGCGGCTCATAGTATTCTCCAAGGCAGTGAACTTCCGGGACGCGGAGGAGTTCTTCACGTCGTTCATCCTCCTCCACCTGGAGAGGGGGGAATACGTATCAGAGGTGGACGAAAGCGGGATACGGATAACCGCGCAGGTGCAGAAACCGATGCTCAACCTCATCAGCGGCAGGCCGGAGAACAAGAAAATCGCTTTTTCGTTCGTGCACCAGAAAGTGGCCGGGAGGATAGTGTCCAAGGAGCACGTGACGACCTCTGCCAGGTTCAGGGAGGTCTACGGAAAATACGGCGGAGTGAACATGAAGGCTGGCTCGATGGACATGGAAGGCTATGCGATAACCGTGCCGCACTTCGCGCCTCACCCGTACCTGCTGCAGCTGCACGAGCAGTTCGGCTACGAGTCGAACCGGCAGTTCCAAGAGCATGTGGAAGACTATTTCAGGGCGCACCTGCAGAACTAGGCGTGGGCATCAGGAGAAATGCTAAGAAAAAAGAAAACAGGAGAAGTTATTTCTTTTCGCACGCAGCGCACTTGCACGTGGGACACATGCAGAACGCGTGCAGGATAAGGCTCAGACCGCACAGCGTCAGCGTGATGCCTGCTATGAGGCAGGCAAAGCCGGCATTTGTCATGCCCAACGCGAACGCCAGGAACGAAAGGCCTGCCAGCAGTACGAGTATGCCTACTATGGAACCGCATACAGGACCCATGCACGTGCCGCATTCGCACGTTTTCTCTTCTTTTGCGTTTTTCGCCAAAGGAATCACCTATCAGGAGTGCCAAGACAAGGTTTAAATGTTTTTTGTGTGGGGACAATGCCGGAAACGGTGGTCATCCATAGAAGAACAAGCATGGTGTCAGGCAGCCGTGCTTCAGAGGGGCTGCTGCTGGCTGACGCAGTGTATGGCACCCAGGCCGTAGACCAGAGCCCTGCAGTCCAGCGGCACGACTTTCCGGCCGGGAAAATACTGCTCGAGCAGCGATTGTGCCCTCACATCGTTCTTATGATTGAAAACCGGGAGCAGCACCGCAGCATTGCCGATGTAGAAATTCGAGTAGCTCGCAGGAAGCCGCCCCATCGGCGAGTTCAGCGGGCCGGGCATGGGGAGCGGCACCACTTCAAGCGGCTCGCCGTCCTGGTCAAGTGACTTCTGCAGCAGTTCGAAATCCAGCTTCAACGCCTCATAGTTGGCATCGGCTGGATTCTCTTCCACAGCGCAGAGGACAGTGGAGGGGTCCACGAATCTGGCTATGTCATCCACGTGGCCATCCGTGTCGTCGCCGGCGATACCTTCCTTCAGCCAGACCACGTGGGTGGCACCGAGATAGTCTGAGAGACGGCCTTCTATCTGCTTTTTGGTCATGCGCGGGTTCCGGTTAGGATTCAGGAGGCACTGCTCAGTCGTCAGCAGCATACCAGTCCCGTTGACATCTATGGAACCGCCTTCCAGCACAATGCCGGGCCTGATGACTTCGAATCCCAGGCCGCCAGAGAGCGCATCCACGACGCCGTCGTCCCGCATGAGGTCGTCGTACTTGCCGCCCCAGGCATTGTATTTCCATTTCGTTATCTTCAGTTTCTTCCCTTGTTTCACGAAAATCGGGCCGTAGTCGCGCATCCAGACGTCAGCGGTCCGCACCCGGTGTAGGATGACGTTGCGCCTGATGCCCTGCTCGTCAAGCAGACCAGCCACGCGCTCTTCGGACACATCGTCGTCGACGAGCACGTTGACCTTCTCGCCGATGCTCAGGACCGCTATCATGCGCAGATAGATGCGTTCCACATCAGGAAGAATTGAAGCGGGGAACGATTCCGGGTTCTTCGGCCAGGCGAGCCACGTCGCTTCGTGAGGCTCCCATTCTGCCGGCATGCGGTATTTCATGTGCTCACTTCTGAAGCAGCCTCGCGTATGTTTCCGGCCTGCGGTTCTCGAAGAAGCGCCAGCCTTCCCGGACTTTTTTCCCCAGCTCCAGATCCACTTTCGCGAGCACAAGCGCGTCAGCTGCATCGCCCTTTGCGAGCAGCGTGCCGAACTGCGAGCTCACGAAAGAGCCACCCCAGAAGCTAAGGCTGCCCTCGCGGCCGGCGCGGTTCACCGCTACCACGGCAACCCCGTTGGCAATCGCATGGCCGCGCTGCACCGTGGTCCAGGCATCCTGCCAGTCGCCCTCTTCCTGCCCGATAGCGTCGGGGAGGCCTATGGCCGTAGGGTAGAATAATATGTCCGCGCCCATGAGTGCGCAGATGCGCGCGGCCTCAGGGTACCACTGGTCGTAGCATATCAGCACCGCGATTTTCCCGTACTGGGTGGAAAATACGCGGTAGCCGTCACCGCCCGCGAAGTAGTTCTGCTCGTAGAAGCCAGGGTCGTGGGGGATGTGCATCTTGCGGTATTTGCCCAGCAGCTTCCCTTTCTCGTCGAAAACCGTCGAGGTGTTGTAGAATCCATCCCTGTCTTTCTCGAATATGGAACCGCCGACCACCACGATTTCGTTGTCTGCTGCAGCCTGCGAGAGGGCGTCGGTGGCCTTGCCGGGTATGGAATCCGCATAGCCTGCGGCATCAGCCAGCTTATCCTGCGGGAAATATGGGGATGTAAAGAGTTCCGGGAGGCACACGATATCCGCGCCGCGCCCCGCGGCACGTTCGATGGCGGCGAACGCCTTGTCGAGGTTGGTCGATGCATCAGCGTCCATGCTCATCTGTATGAGTCCGAGAGTCACTTGTCTTGTTTCCATTCCATTCACCCGTGCATCCCGCCTTCCGGTCCATTTGCGCGTACCGGATTCACCTGGCCAGGAGCTTGAGCCGCTCTAGGCTTTGCTGGGGCGTCTCTATGGTATTGAGCAGGTAGACCGGCGCCCTTGCGAACAGTTCCGCGAAAAACTTTTTCCGCTTTTCCATCTTCTTCCGGCTTCGCACCAGCTGGTGCGGGTTGCAGAAATCGTTTTTGAGCATGAATGCCAGCGCCGTCCTGGGCGTCAGCCGGCGCAGCGGCGGCAGAGACTTGTCCCGGGTGAGCAGCACCGTGAGCGCAAGCGTGGAATCAGTACGTATCCTGTCGCCGCCGGCCAGGCGGCGGACGTCGACTACTGCGCGTTCCCGTGAGTCCTTGCGGATGCCGGCCAGACGCTCGCGGTACTCAGGCCAGCTCTTGGCCAGGTCGCCGCGTATGTAGGAATTCTTCTCGGACGAATAGACCAGCGTATCATTGTCTGAGAGGCGCACGAAGAACCAGTCGTCCGTGATGAAGTTGTATTTTTTATCCAGGAGGAGGCCGTAGGTGAGCGTGGTCTTGCCGCTGCCAGGAGGGCCGATGATGGCCATGCCGCGTCCGTGCATGTCGATGAAGGAGCCGTGCACGGAATAGCGCCTGTGCTCGGACGCGAAGTCCTCAAGGAAATCCGCCACCAGCGCCAGGGCGATGCTCTTTATCCATCCGTAGTAGTCGCATCCTTCTATGATTACGGTCTTGGACTGCGGCTCGTAGAGGACGTGCAGCTGATGCCCCTTCCCGTCGCAGTTCACCGCGAATAACCGCGCGTGGGGCCGCAGCCAGTCGGGCAGGAGTTCGAAGTTATCCTCCCACATGTCCTTGAAGTCGTGGCTGTCTGTGAAGAGCTTGACGCACGTCCCGTGTATGACGGCCTTGCGTTCGTAGAGTTGCGGCGAATAGAGCTTCTCCATCAGCTTCTCTTTCACCGCCGGGGAAATCAGTTCGACCTTGTATCCTGAAGCCATGATGGAAATGGGGAATGCAGTTATTTATTACTACTGCTGACCGGAACCGGCTCCCGGAAGGGGTTGAATTCATACGGCATCTTCCAGTGGTCCAGCACCATCTGGGTGAGCGTCTTGACGACGACGGGGTTCTCCTGTATCCTCCGCACGATGGCAGGCAGCTCCCGGTCGTTCCGCATCCTCACCATGGCAACGGCATCGTACTCGCCGGTGACAAGGATGAGCGAAACCACGCCGGCCAGGCGGGCAAGCGGCCGCAGCTGTCTCTCCCAGCCTTTGTCCGTGCGCACCTTGATGAGAACCAGGACCTCGGTAGGATAGCCGCTCCGCTCGTAATCCACCACTGCGCTGGATTTCACGAGCGTGCCGCTGCTCCGCAGGCGTTTCAGCCGCAGGAAAAGGGTGTTCGGATGGATTCCCAGCCGGTTGGCAAGCTCTTTCACTGACAGGCTGGAGTCGTCCACCATTCCGGCCAGTATCGCCCGGTCCATCTCATCCGGTACATACGGTCTGCGGGGCTTATTCAGCCCGCCGGGCCGGCCCGTGCCCGATTTCCCCATATCGACACCCCCGCAATCACATACAAAAGCGATTTCCACCTTATTATGAAATTTTTAAGTGAAAACCACCTGTTTTTTCATATTTATCTGCGACATAACATAGGTTACACGAAGTTTATATATAAATATTATCATTGAAAAATTGTGAAGTTATTATAATTATATATAAATGCTATGGTAAAAGATAGTGAAAACGATGAAACGGCGGCAGCCGCATACGGTCCAGCGTAGTACTGCCGGGAGGGGGACAGACCGCCAGCTTTGGGCTCAATTTTTATAACTAACGCTCCGAACACATCCCATGGCCAGCATCAAGGCATTCCTGGGAGAGCTCTGGAAGCTCACGCGTTTCGAGCACGCGCTCATGTTCGTCTTCGCAGTGCTCGTAGCTGAAGTGATAGCGTCCGCCGGCATCCCGCCACTTAACACAGCGCTCATCCTTTCCCTGCTCGTGCCTGTGTTCAGCGAGATGGGCTCGTTCGCGCTCAACGATTATCTTGATATCAAAACAGACAAGCTCAACCGGAAGATGGACCGACCGCTCGTCAAAGGCACCATAACGCCCGGGTTCGCGAAATGGTTCTCCTGCGCCTGCCTGCTGCTTTCGGTGGTGCTCGCGTATTTCATCAACATGCCCGCGTTCATCATCGCGCTGATATTCAACGCGCTCGCGGTCATCTACGACTGGAAGCTCAAGGACACGCCGCTCCTGGGCAACGCATACATCGCGCTCACCATGGCGATACCGTTCATCTTCGGCAGCTATGTGATATCGCCGGCGCTCGGGTCGCTCAACCTCACGCTCGCGCTGCTCGGGTTCGTCGCAGGCCTGGCGCGCGAGATAGTGAAATCAGTGCAGGACGTGGAAGGGGACGTGAAGGCCAGGAGTTCGCGTACGCTTCCGGTAGTGATAGGGAAGGACGCGTCGCTCGGGCTCGCGCTCGTATTGTATTTCATTTTCATCCCGCTGAGCGCGCTGCCTTTCGCCAACGGCCTGCTCAACGGCGCCATCCCGCTCGCGCTGGTCGCCCTGGCAGACTGCATGATCCTGCTCTCATGCCACGGGCTAGTCATGCGCAGGGATTTCGGATTCGCCAGGAACGCCACCCTGGCCGCGTTCGCGCTGGGGATGCTCGGGTTCCTGCTCGCTGCCCTGGGCTGACGATAGCATTTTAGCCATTGCCACACATAGCATTTCCATGCGCTTGCATCTCTTCCAGAAAAAACCGGAAAGGGCAGCGGTATCGCCGCCGGCTGCTTCTGGTGTGAATTCTCCCGAGAGGGTGAAACGAAGGGAATCGCTCGCCAGACAACTTGAGTTTCTCTGGTGGTATCGACCCGGACCGGTACTGATGCACTTAAGCGATTTGGAGAAAGCTGGATTGAGAAGGGCGGAAGTCAGCAGGAGGCTCATTGAAGAACTCGATAAGAAAATGCGGAACCGGAGCAATAGTAAAAGTCAGGTGTTACAGGAGAGATAATCGTCCTTATCCTCAGATTGGCAGCCGCCTGGCGCTGCCGCGATTGCCAAATAGCCACTAAAATCCACTAAAAATGTGGTTTTTTGCGGCAGATGACGAAGGAGCATCTGGCACATTTATAAAGCAGGGACAGGTGAGCGAATTATCACTAAGAGGTGATATGAAAAATGGCAGGTAAAAAAACAGTGAATTACGCGGAATACGCATTCCTCGCAGGCGTAATAGTCGCCTTCGTGATCGGCGTACTGACCAGCTGGATACCGGCTGCTATCATGGCACCGCTCATGGCGATAATGTTCATACTCGGCATCGTTGTCGGTGTAGCCAACATCCAGGAGAAGGAGAGCAACAGCTTCCTTATAGCTGCCATAGCGCTGCTCACAGCGGTGGCGGCTTGGAACATGCTGCTCCAGACGACATTGGGGCTGCTCGGACCGCTCGGCAACAACCTGACAGTGCTCATCACTGGCTTCACAGGCACGCTGGTACTGTTCATCTCGCCCGCGGCTTTCATCGTGGCCCTGAAATCGGTGTACAACCTGGCCAGCCCAGAGTGAATTTTTTCTTTCTTTTTACAGGCGCGGGTGCGCCGCAGCGGTTCCGTTGCGGCCACCTCAACCCTTTTAAAATGTTATCAAACGATAGTAATAACGCTCATTGTTCAGTTTCCGCCATGTTATTGTTCGGTCAGCCGAACAATGACAGTCAGAAACGGTATGCCGTTTCTGCCACGCGCGGAGGCGAGCCAAGGGTGGCGAAATGAAAAAAGACAACCAGGTCCTTCTCTCTTTGATAGAGAGTCTGATGAAATCGGAGAAACCTCTGTGGAGGAGGGTGGCAGGCGAGCTGTCGCGCCCCAAGAGGCAGAGGGCAGAGGTCAACCTGAGCAAGCTCGACCAGTACGCTGACGACGATGCCACGGTCATAGTGCCGGGCAAGGTGCTGGGCGCTGGCGCGCTCTCGAAAAAGCTCACGGTGGCCGCGTTCTCCTTCAGCGGGAGCGCGCGGAAGCTCATAGACGCTGCAGGCGGGAAGGCGCTCACCATAGACAGCCTGCACAAGACCAACCCTGACGGCAGGGGGATAGTCATCCTGAAGTGATTGCCATGCTTACCATAGACGGAACCAACATGATATTCGGAAGGCTCGCGAGCCAGGTCGCGAAGAAACTGATGAACGGCGAGGAGGTCAACCTCGTCAACGCCGAGAAGATGGTCATCATGGGCAACCCGGTCCAGATATCCGGGCGCTACAAGCTGAAGCGCACCATAAAGCACAAGGGAACGCCGGAGCACTCGCCGGTATGGTCGCGGGTGCCGCACATGCTGGTGAAGAAGATGATACGCGGCATGCTGCCGAGGAAGACAACCCCCGGCAAGGACGCGCTCGCGCGGCTGAAGGTATACACGGGCAACCCCAGGAACCTCAAGGAGAACATCAAGCTGGAGAACGCCACGTTCGATGGCGTGTCGAAGCACATTACCGTTCATGAGCTCTGCAGGAGCATAGGATACACAGGTTGATGATTATGGCAGAAAATAAAAAGGATGAAAAGAGCCACAGGAAGCCTGCGGCCAAGGACACGAAGGCACCGCAGAAGGAAGCGGCGAAAGAAGAAGCCAAAAAGGCGGAAGTGAAGAAGCCGGAGACCCATGCCGCATCCGCTCCGGCCGCGACCGTGAGCAAAGCCCCGGCAGCCGCGCAGCCCGCGCCTAAACCTGCTGCAGAGGCCAAGGCCGCGCAGAAGAAGAAAAAGAAGCTTGAGAAGAAAACGCGTGCATTCGTCGCCAGGGGCAAGAGGAAGGAGAGCGTAGCCAGGGCGACCATAAAGCCGGGCAAGGGCATGATAAGGATAAACCGCATGAATATCTCTTCAATACCCAATCCGTTCATCAGAGAGATAATCAGGGAACCGGTACGCTACGTCGGCGCAGAAGCCGCGGGCATAGACATCGCGGTGAGCGTGAATGGCGGCGGTGCCATGGGCCAGGCCCAGGCCGCAAGGACAGCCATCGCCAATGCGCTGGCCCTGTATTTCGACCAGCTCAACCTACGGGAGAAGTTCATCATCATAGACCGCTCGCTCGTGATAGAAGACACCAGGCGCGTTGAAACCAAGAAGTTCCGCGGGCCGAAGGCAAGGGCGCGGTTCCAGAAGTCCTACCGGTGATTTTTCATTTGTTCCCGGTTTTTCGGGACCTGTCATTGAACAGGAATGGAGGAAAATTCGAGGATGGATTGACGTCAGACCTCATGAAGTTTGATGAAAATTTATCCTGAGAAAAAATGGAGGAAATTTTCATGGAGTTTCCAGTCAGATGCTTTACGTGCGGCGGAGTGATAGGGCACCTCTACGAGCCATACAAGGCAGCCCTCAAGGACAAGAAGCCGGACGTGGCCATGGACGAGCTCGGCATCAGCCGCTACTGCTGCAGGAGGATGTTTCTCGCTCACGTAGACATCATCCCGAGCCTGCTGAAATACCCGCGTGTCTGATAAATGGCTTACAAAGGGTTACATAGAAAGCAACTTAAATACTTTGACGCTAAAGTATGACAGGACCAGATGCAGAGGTACTGGAAAAAACGGGTAATATATGAACGGAATATTGAAGCCACACAAACAGTCTGTTCAGCCGATGGGCACCACGCCCAGACGCCGCATCGCAGTGCTGAACCAGCAGCATGAGCTGGGCAGCCGCCAGGATGCGAAGGGCTTCGCCTATGAGAGGATGAAGACTGACAAATTGCGCAAACGGGGATTCGCTGCGGTGTGGGAGAGGGCCGGCAGCCTGCTCGGCAAGGATAACGGCAGGCTGGACAGGTATCTGCGGAACAGCCACACCTATTCCACGGTAGCTACGCTCCTCTTAAGGCTGAGGGCCATGGACGAGAGCATGTCCATGGCGAAGACCATACTTGACGTAACCGCGATGACAGGCTTCGTCTCAAAGCGCATACTCGAAACCATGCCGGAGTCCGTAGTGTATGCCAACGAGATATCGGCCGGGATGAAGAAGAAGAGGGATGCAACGCTTGGCGCATACGAAGCCACCGGACGGTGCATCCCGGTCAGCATAGACATCTCTGAGGAAGGCATCGCGGACAACTCCATCCGCATGGACACCACTGGAGAATACAAAGTGCTTGGGCCCCTGAAGGGACAATTCGACCTCATGCTGTGGTGGGGCTCATTCCAGATAGTGGCCGGGCGAAAGATGTCCATCAACAATGCATTCGACCTCTTGCGCGAAGGCGGGCATCTCGTACTCCTTGACATCTACCCGGTGAGCAGGACTGACTTGGCGCATGCTCTGGGTGAAGAAACCGCAGGGATGCTGGCTCAGATAAGCAAGCCATTGGATATGCAAGAAGGCGTCAAGGAAATTGTCACCAACGAGTGGACCCTGAAGGCTTTGCAGGAAAGGCAGGCCAGGGGGCTCACGGACGCCAGGTCCATCCGGGTGGATATCCGTGAATTCGGCAAACGCATGGACGATGAGGGGGCGTTCAGGGAAATGAGATGCCTCTGCTTCACCAGGCCGCGCACTGGCAGCACGGAAAGGACTGCCTTCCAGCCGGAAATCGAGCACCCTGTTTGCGCAGACTGAGGGCAAGCGCGTATTTTTCCAACTGCACGCCATACGGCCGCCACAGGCGTATTTTTAAAACAAATGGTTAAAGATATAGTAATATGGATAATTCTATCCGGCTGCGCGAAGCGGTCCCACGAGTGATAACCGGGCTCGGCACCAAATCACAGATGAAGATATACGATAAGAAGCTCAGGAATCCTCCGAGTGAAGAGACCATAAGGAAAACATCCGAAGCTTTCTCAGGGTTCTACGACCGGTGGATGGAACACCACCATGCAATCGCCATCGACATGCTCGGAAGGTATCACACTGCAGGGCACATAGGCAGGAAAGTCGCGGAAATCGGATGCGGCACCAGCAGGCTCACGAGCATGCTGATGCTGGAGATGCAGGGGAAGATACTGTATGAGCTTGGCCAAAAAGGGGAGCTTGACCCGCACCTGACGTTCATATGCCTGGACTTCTCACAGCAGATGCTGGCACTGGCAAAAATCAACATAATGACGAGCCTCAGCAACCTGATGGACCTGGTATGCGATGAGAACATCCAGCGGAAGCCGCTCGGGAAGGATGATTTCAGGATCGATGAGAAAGCAGAGCGTCTGCAACTCGCATACAAGGGCAAGCCGGTGATAAACGTGTGGCTCGCATGCAAGGATGCGAGCAGGCTGACGGAGGTCCCGGACGGGGATAAAACCGACACCGTGATACTCTCGTACGTCATGTACTGGTTGCGCGGGCTGGAAGGGAAGCTGGATACCCTCCGGAAGCTTTACGAGCTCCCCTCCGCAAGGCTGAACGTCATCTCCCTGGAGGAATGGCCCCTGGTGGTGCGCTGCGATCTCCATCCGGAAGAGAAGAGGATACAGCAGCTTGCAGACATGATAGAGGAGGCCACTACCGTCATCCCGATGCCGCATATGCGCGAGCTGTTCAAGCTGGCCGGCTTCAGCCCTCAGGAGGATGTTGCAAGCGAAGCGGCGGCAAGCTCCAAACTGGTTACACCTATAGACGATTTCCACAGGATGTACGGCCAGGTCTTCATAAAGCGGCAATAAACCGCCTACAGCGGGTTGAACTCGTACGCGTCCTTGAACGGATAGAGCACGAGGGTGCTGTTCGTCTCGGTTATGTATGGCTTCTTGTTCAGCTCTTCGAGCAGTTTTGTGAGCGTCTCGCGGTTTTTCGTCTTAACGAGCGCCATGACATCGTAGCCGCCTGTGACTGCATAGAGGGCAGCGATATCCTTGAAAGCACGCAGTTCGTCCAGTATGGGCCACTTGCTGCGCGCGTCCTTGTTGACCTTTATGGCCACGAACACATAGAGGTCGTATCCCAGTTTCGTATAGTCCACTTCGGCGACATATTTGATTATGAGCTTGGACGTCTCCAGCCGCTTTATCCTCTGGAGGAGTGTGTTGGGGTGCACCCCCAGCACCTGCGCCAGCGTCCTCACCGGCCGCTTGCAATTGCTGCGCAATTCCCTCAGTATCAATAGGTCTATGCTGTCTATCTTATCTTTCATCCCGCGCCACCTCTTTGGCACAAAATTGCGTCATTTGCCTCTCATTTTCTGTGTTTTATCACAATTTTGCAATTTATTTTATGTATTTTCCCATTTAAATAACTTTGTTTTTCCTTTCCGGCCGCTCCGGCACCGGAAAACAGGGCACGCGGTCAGTTCATCAGTCCGGTCATGAAGCCCTGTTTCCTCGCATGCAGGAGATAGATCATGACGCACACCACGAAGACGGCAGCGTATGCGGCCACGGTCCCCCAGTATATGCCGAATGCCGGATAGGCGAACGAAACGATGAACGAGTATACGAGTGTCGCGGCCAATCCGGTCGGGAAATTCTTGATTATCGTGTGCACTGGTTTTGCCCCGTATGTGTAATGCACTATCAGTATGAGCGGGAAGACCGTGGTCGGGAAGGCGGAGAACAGGCCTGTCCATTCCGGCCCCGCCAGCGTCGCCGTTCCGGTCACGGCAAGGATGATGACGGCGGCAGCGAGCGCCCGGCCAAGGAGCATGGCCAGACCGGTCGTCACCCTAGCTTTTATCCTGCTGTTTTCTATCTCCCGGAAAAGATATGTGAAAAGGGCTATGGAGAGGATGGCCAGCAACACCGCTGCCAGCTGGTCCAGCGCAAGCAGTTGCAGCAGGCACACCGCAAGGAAATAACCGATGACGGACAATACCGCGGGCAGAAGGATGTTCTTACCGGAGCTCGCCTTGTAGTAGACGAAAAGCAGGAACTGCATCGCAAAGAGCCCGGCCAGGTTGTAGACCGCGGCATCCGAGGCGAAGGAGGTGCCGTTTTCCAGGCCGATGAAGAAGAGGATTATGGGTGTGGCTATCGGGAGCCCGGCAAGCAGGCCGGCGAGTTTCGGGCTGGCCCGTTCGGTGATCACGGAAAGACCGAGAACCAGTCCGATTGCGACAAGCGATTGGATGGCAAGCAGGGAATAGAGCACAAAATAGGCATACGTTCGGCTTTTAAAAACCTACGGACAACCTCATTAGATACAATAGGGGTCGTGAGGTAACCTGGTATCCTGCAAGCTTGGGGTGCTTGTTATCTGAGAAAACTTTTTAGTAAAAAATTTTGCTGAAAAGATTCAGAAATTCAACTTCCTGACTACTAACACCTGCGGTCTGGAAGAATAAATCTCAGCGACCCCATTTTTTCCTTCCAAGGAAGGAAAACAAACAGGAGGATTGAGAAAATGGAAAAGAGCGGACTGCCTCTGAAACAGGAGGTATTTTTGGAAGCCGGTGTCCACATAGGCACCAAGATACGGACCAGCGACATGCGCGAGTTCATCTTCAAGAGGCGCGATGACGGGCTCTACATACTGGATTTGCGCAAGAGCGCCGAGAGGCTGATGGCCGCGGCCAAGCTGCTTGCCAAATACAAGCCGGAAGAGGTCACCGTGGTAGCCTCGCGCGTATATTCGAGCAACCCTGCCAACAAGTTCGCCGCCCTCACGGGCGTGAACCTGATAAAGGGCAGGTTCGTGCCTGGCACCATGACCAACATGACGTGCAAGGGGTTCATGGAACCGAAGGTAATACTCGTATGCGACCCCAAGGGCGAGCGCGAGGCCATAAGCGAGAGCGCCAAGAACGGCGTGCCGGTCATCTCGCTCTGCGATACCGACAACGATACGAAATTCATAGACCTGGTGGTGCCCATAAACAATAAGGGCAAGCGCTCGCTGGCGCTCATATTTTACATACTTGCCAGGGAGATGCTGCTGGCCCAGGGCAAGATAAAGTCCTACGATGAGTTCACCTACGACATAGGGTACTTTGAGCAGCTCGTCCCCAGCGAACCCAAGAAGGAGGCACAGCCTGCTGCGGAAGCACCTGCCGAAGAACCGGCCGAAGCCGCGGCGCCCGCCGAGGCTGAAGCTCCTGCCGCCGAAGAAAAGAAGGAATGACGTTTTTTCTTCTTTTTTTATATCTTATTTTCATCCGTTCGTCTGGTTCGCAGCGTATGCGTTGAGACAGTTCTGCACTCCGTCCGTCCCTACAGCATGGTCGCATATTGAGGAGTCGTTCTGTAGTATCGCCGCTTCCACATAGCATTCATTCTGCCAGTCAGGGTCCAGTACACCCGCGCAGTCGGACGAGTTCAGATTGCTGTTGTATGTGAGTATGGTGCCCTGATAGCAGGTGTCACGCTCCGCAAGCGTGGTGTCGGGGCGGGTGGTGTTGATTATATTGCATGCGGCAGGGTCGCCGAACGTGTTCGCATATCCAGATACGCAGGTATAGAAGCTCGTGGTGGCCAGCGAAGCTATCTGTTCGCATCCGCTTAGGTCGCCGGTAGACAGCGAGTAGTTGGTGTAGCAGGCCCACAGGTTGTTGAAGGCCAGACTATCCGCATTGCAGATGGAAAGGTCGTGCATGCTCGCTGCGAACGAGGAGAGGCAGCCGAGAGAGTACGATGAACCGGAAGATATCAGTGAGCAGATAGAATAGTTGTCGGTGTAGATGGCATAAAGCTCATGGCAGTAGTCCTGTTGTGCCTGGGACGAGAGACCGTCACATTCGTCCTGGTTTTTTGCCGCAGCCGCGCACGCCGTGGCGACCACTGTATCGGATATCAGATTGCATGATGAGGCGCTCCCCTTCTCGATGCTGTAATTCAGGATGCAGGAAGTATCGGAATCGCACAGTGACGGCTCGCTTTTGGCCAGAGCGCCGCAGAGGTCCGGGTCAGCCGCGCCGGCGCATGGATCCACCGCGAACCGGCAGGCCGTGCTGTTGGCCGCAAGACCGCACAACGAAAGGTTGTCGCCTGCCACCGCAAAGGAGGTGATGCAGGATTGCTTCTCCGCCCCGTCTGCTACGGCTTCACAGGCAGCCAGTGAGACGTTGGACATGGCCTCGTAGCACTGCTGGGCGGATGCCGTGGAAAGATTGGAGCACATGGCCGGATTCCCTGAAGCCACTGCCTTCTGGTAGAGGCAGGTGCTACCGCACACCGGAACGGGCGCCTGGTTCGTGAGGTTGGTGCCGGCCTGAATCTGCGTTGTTGTCTGTGGGACATGCCCGGTGCCGCCACTCCGCAGTATAATGTAGAGCAGACCGCCGCCAACCAGGACCACGGCTATAATCAGGACGCCTATGATGAGCATCGCTTTCTTGTTTTCGTCCGAGTTGCGGCGGTATCTGTTTTCCAGGGTCCTGTTTTCGCCTGGCTTGAAGCCGGATTTATTTTCCTTTATGCGAGGCGTCGCTTTCCTGCCTTTTTCTGACTTGAAATGGTATTCCTCTTTCTTGGCCATGAGGCATATGCTTGGGCAAGATTTAAAAATAAGATATCACGGGCTTCGCGTGCCCAGAGACCACTTTGTTAAAAGATAAATTTTTGTGTTTCAAAGGCTCAGGGGAGAAAATACAGCTATAAAAGGATTTCGTGGAAAAAGACTTTCCCGCTCTGGAAACAGGGTGGAAATGGTGAGAGGCGGGACGGAGCCCTCGGGTGTACCGTCCACCTCATCCTTCTTTTTCCGCTTTCCCACGGGATAGATGTCTCGGTCGGATGGAATGAAACATTTAAAAATATCTCGCACCTAACTCATTTCTACCTTTTTCTTGAAGGTTGGGTTAGTCAGTTTGAATTAAAGGAGGTTATGAATATGGCTAAAAAAGAGCATTTGAACTTAGTGTTTATAGGGCACGTCGACTCTGGAAAGTCGACCACGGTAGGGAGGATTCTCTACGAGACCGGCGCCATCTCCGAGCAGACGCTGAACAAGCTCAAGGACGAGGCGGCGAAGGTCGGCAAGGCGACGTTCGAGTTCGCCTTCGTCATGGATGCGCTCAAGGAAGAGCGCGAACGCGGAGTGACAATCGACATCTCGCACAGGGAATTCGAGACGCCGAAGTACTACTGCACGATAATCGACGCTCCGGGGCACCGTGACTTCGTGAAGAACATGATAACCGGTGCGAGCCAGGCTGACGCAGCTGTACTGCAGGTCTCGGTCAAGGACGGCATCCAGCCCCAGACCAAGGAGCACGCGTTCCTGGCCAAAGTGCTGGGCATCAGCCAGATGGCCATCAACATGAACAAGATGGACGCGGTCGGCTACAAGCAGGAGGAATACAACAAGGTCAAGGCCGAGGTCGAGAAGCTCCTCACGGGCATCGGCTACAAGGTAGCGGACGTCAAGTTCGTGCCGTGTTCCGGCTACGTCGGCGACAACCTCACGAAAAAATCGACGAACATGCCATGGTACACGGGCCCGACGCTGCTCGAGGTCATAGACACTTTCAAGGTACCTCCGAAACCTGTGGACAAGCCGCTGCGGCTGCCCATCCAGGACGTGTTCACCATCACAGGCCACGGCACAGTGCCGGTAGGCAGGGTGGAGACGGGCAGGATGAAGCCGGGCGATGCGGTCATCGTCATGCCTGCAGGGGTGAAAGGAGAAATCAAGAGGATAGAGATGCACCACCAGGAACTGACAGAAGCCCAGCCTGGCGACAACGTCGGATTCAACCTGAAGAACGTGGACAAGAAGGACATAAAGAGGGGCGACGTGCTCGGCCCGGTATCCTCTCCGCCCACGGTGGCAGCCGACTTCACCGCGCAGATAGTGGTGCTCAACCACCCGACCGCGATTTCGGTCGGCTACACGCCGGTGTTCCACATACACACCGCGCAGTTCGCGGGCAAGGTCATCGAAATCCTCGAGAAGAAGGACCCGAAGACCGGCCAGACCGCGCAGACGAAACCGGACTTCATCAAGACCGGCGACGTGGCAGTGGTGAAGATACAGCCGCTCAAGCCCATAGTCATAGAGAAGTTCGCTGAGTTCCCGCCTCTGGGAAGGTTCGCGCTCAGGGACATGGGCCAGACAGTCGCTGCCGGCGTAGTCCTGAACGTCACGCCGAAAACGCAGTAAGTTTTCTTTATTTTCCTTATTTTTTCTCTTTTCCCAGAACCAGCCATCACTCGCGCATCAGTTCCCTGAGCATCTCCGCGACTTCCTTGGCGTCGAAGATGCCCTTGGTCTCCCCCATCACTCTGCCGACGAGGAAGAACATGGATTTCTGGTTGCCGCCCATATAATCCGCCACTGCCTTGCCGTTCTCCCTGAGGACTTTCCCGCACGCCTCCTTCAGCGCGGCCGGGTCCACGCTCCGGAGCAGGCCGGAGCCTTTGGCTACATCCATAGGAGTAGTCTTGAGCACGCCTTCTTTGCGGCGCTCATCAAGCAGCCGTATGAGTATCTGGTCCGCGGCCTTGTCTGTTATCGAACCTGACGAGAACATCCCGTAGAGCTCGCTTATGTGCTTCGCCGTGAGACCGCTCTTCCTGAACGTGAGATTCTGGTAGTTCAGCTTGCTTCGAAGCGGGCCGCGCATCCAGTTCGCGAGCTTCTGCGCTTCGAAGCCGCCGGCTATGCTCTCGTAAGCGTCGGCGAATTCCTTCTCGATGACGAGGACGGATGCATCTCCCTTGTCTATCCGATACTGCTTCGCCAGCCGTTCCGCTCTCGCATCCGGCAGTTCCGCGACAGCTTCCGCGACCGAAGCCCATTCGTCCCTGCTTACGATGATGGGAGGCACGTCCGGGTCAGGGACGTAGCGGTAATCGTCCGCTGTCTCCTTCTTCCTCAGCCTCACGGTGATGCCGCTGTTCTCGTCGAAATGCCTGGTCTCCTGCACTACAGGCATGCCCTGCTCGAGCTGCGTCAGCTGACGCTTCATCTCGAAGGACAGCGCGTCGTACACGTTGGAGAACGAGTTGATGTTCTTCACTTCCACCCTGGAGCCGCCCTCTATGCTCACGTTCGAATCCACACGCATCGTCCCCACCTCGTCCTTTATGAGGTCGAAGTAGCGGAGGTAGTGCTCGAGCTTGCCCAGGAAATCCCTGGCGTCCTGCGGGGTCTTCAGCTCAGGCGCTGTGACTATCTCGGCCAGCGGGATGCCGCTCCGGTTGTAGTCCACCAGCCCCTCTTTCAGCTCGTACCTGCCTGGGTCCTCCTCGAAATGCACTTCCCATATCCCAATTCCGTTGAATTTCCCGTTTTTTGCCAGTGGCCTGGAGGTGCGCTGGTAGCCTGAGGGCAAATCCGGATAGAAATAATGCTTCCTCTGCATGAATATGGGCGTCCCGAGCTCGGGCCTGGCGCCGAGCATGCAGGATATCATGAGCGCGTTCCGCAGCGCCTTCGCATTCGGAGCCATGGGCTTGCCGCCGGGCTGGCCTGAGCACACCGGGCAGATGTTGGTGTTGGGCTGGGCATGCCCGTAATCGGTCTGGCAGGTGCAGAACAGCTTCGCATCCGTATTGAGCTGTACGTGTATCTCCAGCCCTATCATGACATTCATAACGAATCCAACCTTTCTATCTCTCCCATGAGCGCAAGGACCTTCGCGTCCGAGAACCTGCTCCCGAGCACCTGCATGCCTGGCCTGAACCTGCCGATTCTGCCGAACGGCACGCTGCCTGCAGGGATGCCTGCCAGATTGGCCGGCACTGTGAGTATGTCCGCGAGATAGAGCTCAAGCGGGTCGGTCATCTTCTCGCCTATCTTCCAGGGCAGCGTACCCATGGTGGGGCCGAGCAGCAGGTCGTGCCGCGAAAGCGCGCTTTCCATCGCCTTCTTCAGCACCGCCCTGGCCTTGAGGGTCTTGCCGTACCACGCGTCCTGGTATTCCTTGGTGGTTATGAAAGTGCCGAGCAGTATCCTGCGCTTCACTTCGAGCCCGAACTTCTCCCCGCGCAGCTCGCTCACCCCCTCCATGAAGTTCTCCAGCTCACGCTCGTGCTTCCCGTACCTCAGCCCGTCGTATTTCTGCATGGCGCTCGAGAACTCCGCGAACACGGTCAGGTAGTATATGGGTATCGCGTGCTTGAGCTCGGGTATGGATATCTCGGATATCGCATATCCGCGGTCCGCGAGCTTTCCCGCAAGTGAATGGAAGCAATCCGCGATACGCGGGTCAGCGCCCTCCAGGAATTCCTTCGCTATCGCTATGGATGGCTTCCCCCTGGAATCCAGAGCCACGTTCTTCGGCGATGATGCGGTCGTCTGGTCGCGCCCGTCGGCCCCTGCGATGACCGAAAGCATGAGCCGGGCGTCCGCCACCTTCGTGGCGAGAGGACCTATCTGGTCCAGGCTCATGGCCATGTCCGAGAGCCCGTACCTTGAGACCAGCCCGTAGGTCGGCTTCATCCCGACCACTCCGCAGAACGAAGCCGGGCAGCGTATCGAGCCGCCTGTATCCGAGCCGAGCGAGATATCAGCGAACCCTGCGGCCACAGAAGCCGCGCTCCCGCCGCTGCTCCCTCCAGGCACGTAATCGGTGTCCAGGGGGTTCTTCGTCCTCATGATTGCGCTCTTGGTGGTATCGCTGCCGCAGGCGAACTCGTCGAGATTGACGCTCCCGAGTATTATCCCGTCCTCGGCTTCTATGCGCTCCACCACTGCCGCATGATAGGGCGCCAGGTAATCCCAGAGCATCTTGGAGCCGCAGGTGAGCCGCTTGCCCTGGTATGCGATGTTGTTCTTTATAGCGACCGCCTTACCTGCGAGCCGCCCTGGCTTCCCGCCTCTGCGGACTTTCGCATCGAGCAGTTCCGCTTTGGCGATGGCTTCTTCTGCGTACACCTCTATGAACGCCCCTATCCGGTCGTTTTCGCGCTCAATCTTTTCCAGAAGGGCGGAGATGCGCTGCGTATGGATATCCATCCTATCAGTCCAGTGATTTCGGAGCCACCAGCAGCCGCCCTTCCTTGCGGGAGAACTGCGCGACTATGCCGTCAGCTTCCCTGCCTTTTGCCGGACGGTCCTCCCTCCTTCCTCCGGAGCCGCCGGCAGGATAGTAGAGAGGTTCGCCTTCAGAGCCCAGCTCGCTTATGCTCGAGAAGTAATCGAATATCTCCGCGAATTCCGCCTCCAGCCGCGAGACTTCAGCCTCGCTCAGCTTCACCCGCGAGAGCTCGGCCATCTTCCGCACAAGGTCCTTGTCGATTTTCATCCGAACCGCCTATGGCCTCATCCTGTGCTTGTCCCTGGGGAACATTATCGCTTCCCTGATGTTCTCGAGCCCGCAGACCGCCATGGTGAGCCGGTCCAGGCCTATGCTCCAGCCGGCATGCGGCGGAGCGCCCACGCGGAACGCATCGGTATAGGATTTGAAGTATTCTGGATTCATGCCGCGCGCGGCTATCTGCTTCTCGAGCAGCTCCGGGGTGTGGATGCGCTGGGCGCCGGAGCAGATTTCCATCCCGCGGTATATGATGTCGTAGGACTTGCACAGCTTCGGCTCGTTTTCGTACGGCATGGAATAGAACGCCCTCACAGATGTCGGATAGTCCCTGATTATCAGCGCCTCGCACTTTAGCAGCTCGCAGATTTTCGCCTCCTGCTCCTTGGAGAAATCGTGGCCGAACTTTATCCGGTCCCCGCCGGCCGCGAGCAGGTCCACCAGTTCGGAATAAGTCCGCACCGGAACAGCGGCAGGCACCCTGAATTCCTTCCCGAGCGCCTTGAAATCCGCTGCATTTTTCTCCGACACGCGGGCGAGCATGCGCAGGAACACCAGGGACAGGACTGCTATCGCATCCTCGTTGGTGGCGAAGGCCATTTCCATGTCCATCTGGTGTATCTCGTTGATGTGGAACGGCCCCTCGTGCTTCTCCGCGCGGAAGACGGGGGTGGTCATGAAAACCCTTTCCATGCCCCCTATCACTGCCAGCTGCTTGTAGAACTGCGGGCTCTGCCCGAGGAACGCGGGTTTGTCGAAATAATCGAGCTTGAAGAGCTGCGCGCCCCCTTCGGTAGCGGTGGCGACGATGCACGCAGGGTTTATCTCCTCGAATCCGAGGGCAATCAGCGCCTCCCTGAACCCGCTTTCCAGCGAAGCGCGGATATTGAATACCGCCCTGGTCTTCTCGCACCGGAAATCCAGCGGACGGTTGTCCAGCCGCACGTTCAGGCCCGGCTCGCTCTTCTGGTCAGGGTAGAAAGCCGGCGTCTGGTAGACCCGGCCGAGAACGGTTATCTGTTCGGCTTCCAGCTCCAGGCCGCCCGGGGCCCTTGAGTCCTTCTTCACCTTGCCACGGACCTGTATCGCGGATTCCCGTTCCGGCTTCTGGTCGAGCTTGAAGGGTATCTTGACCTGCATCTTCCCGCTCCCGTCCCGCAGGATGACGAAGGCGAGGGCGCCCATCTCCCGGAATGCATGCACCCAGCCTGCCACGGTCAAGGTCTTGCCCTCGTCCTGCCTCGTTATGGCCGAGATATAGCGCTCCTTGAGCGAAGTGGACGTCGCCAGGGCCCTGCCCTGCCCGGCGCCTGTCAGTTCGTCTTGGGAATTGGATTGTGGCACAGTGATTCACCTATAACATATAAGCATCGTATCGAGAGCTATTCTCTCGCAAATATTTTTAATAGGCTGTAATCAGCATCCGCGAGACAATACTTATTTCCCCGGCCCATCAACCGATATCATCAGTGAACGCTGCCGGAATCAGTTTGGCCGGCACTACGGAGTCCGGGGGTTTTATCAGGTCGTGCAGTCTCCAGAAGTGGACTGGATACCAGAAGAAGTTGCATATCTCAGCCTGGAATTCGTAGAATTTTTCGCTGCTGGTCTTTTTGTTTATGACGAACGATGCCGAATGGGCATCAGTGGTGATATCGAACCTCACGCCTGAGGAATCTGCAGGTGAAATCACGAACACCTGGGTCGGATTGATGACAGCATCGGAGATGGACAGCGAGCTTTTGTCCACATCATATCCGACATGATAAAAGGAGCACGGGCACGTTTTGAGCAGGCTGTTATAATCCTCAACAGCGGCAATGAAAGGCGCGTTGGTAGAGTTATTCTTCATTATCGCGCATACTTTAGAGGCAGGGTAAAGGTTCCAGCTAAGGTCTGAAAAGGTTGCGGGTGTGACACTTTCTGAAGCGCGCGGTGAAGGGACGTTCAGGGTAAGGGTCAGGGGTTGCTGCGTGGAAGCGCAGGATATGAGGAGGGATGAAAGCACAGGCATTGCCAGGGCCGCGGAGTGGCGCAATGCCCTTAGCCAGCCGGAGGCGGCACCCTTGTGCTCACTCGTGTGCTGCAAGCTCTTCAGGATATCCCCATGCTGCAAGGAGTTCATACACCAGTAGATATACGGTAAGCTTTTTAATTAGTGGTGAAAACTAGAGACATGTGAAAAATAAAGGGGATTTGTAAGCTCAGACCGGTCCAATCTTCTGCTTTTTTGCAGCCAGGTCTTCTCGGGGAAGCGGGATACCTTTGGATTGCGCATTTTTCACGAAATCCTTGGCGAAGTCCATGAGCTCGCCCATCTTCGTGACTATGAAGGAGGGCTCTATTCCAGCATTGGAGCCCGATGAGTAATATTTGGACTTCCCTTTATTCTGTTCCGAGGCAGGGGGATAGTAGTCGGACTTCTTGTTTGCGAAATCCATTATGACTGCGACCCGGGTCCCCCCCATCGGAAATATGCCGATGCTGGTATCCGAGCCGGGAAGCTGCCATTCCATAATATCGCCTACATGGACACCTGTTGGCATGTATCCATTGTCACGAAGAATCTCCAGAGCAGCATCAATCGGTTTTTTAGGGACAACTTTCAACGTATCACTCGCCATACTTTCACCTCAAGGCAGACTTCGCTTTTTCGTGAATATCTTAGGAGAAGGAAATATATAAATAGTGGGGTTAGTTGAAGCAGCGGGGCCAGAAGGATACGGAACCGCATTACTCGTCGGTAGCGTAGAGCCATGAGTCGTGGCTCAGCCCGTACTCAAAGAGCTCGTGCGGCTTGAAGAAGCGGTGTATCTCCTTGGCTGCAGTCTCCTTCGAGTCCGACGCGTGTATGACGTTGCGCGAGGTACTGTTCGAGAGGTCGCCGCGGATGGTGCCTGCAGGCGCCCTGGACGCGTTGGTAGGGCCGACTATGAGCCGCACTACCTCGACCGCTTCCTTGCCCTCGACCACTGCCGCAACGAGCGGGTGCTCTGTCACGAACTTCTCCAGGTCAGGGTAGAACGGCTTGGACACCAGATGAGCGTAGTGCTCCTTGGCCAGGTCCTTGGTCATCTGCAGCATCTTCAGCCCTACTATCTTGAAGCCCTTCCTCTCGAACCTCGAGAGTATCTCGCCCAGGAGGCCGCGCTGGAGTGCGTCAGGCTTTATGAGCAGCAATGTGCGTTCCCGCATGAGAATCACTTCTTCCTGGCTGTCCCGGCCTTGAACTTGCGTGCGGCAGCGGTCCACTTCTGCCTGCGGCCCTCCCTCGAGAGGCTCATGCTGTTCTTCCTGCATTTGCTGCCGCAGAACCAGTAGAGCGTCCCGTCCTTCTTGACGTAAATCATGCCGGTGCCCTTGGAAATCGGACCGTCGCAAAACGAGCAGTTGGTCATGTTTTCACCTGGCTTTTATCTCCTTGGCTTCCCGGTCGGTGTCCAGCAGGACCACTATCATGCCCTTCCTGACCGGGCCCTTGATGTTCCGCAGTATTACCCTGCCGGAATCAGGCCCTTCGAGGACCTTGCACAGCACCTGGTAAATCTCTCCGTACACGCCGGTCTTGGCGCGTATCTCGACGATTTCAGCCGGATATCCTTCGTCCATCCAAATCACTTCGCTTTCTCGTGCTTGGGGAGCTTCTTTATGATGTCGTGGAGCTTCTCAGTGGCGCCGCCTGCGTTCTCGACCGAGACCGCTGACGTGCCGACCTCTATGCCCACCGCGCCTCCGAGGTCCTTCTTGGTAGGCACGAACGCATACGGCACGCCGTGCTCTTTGCAGAGCATCGGCAGGTGGATGACGACCTCTTCGGGCGTCACGTCCCCTGCGACCACGACGAACTGCGCGGTTTTCCGCTCGATGGACTTGGTGGTCTCGTTTATCCCTTTCTTGACCTTGCCCGCGTCCTTGGCTACCGAAAGCATTTCCAAAATCTGCGGCACCAGTTCCTTTGGCACCTCAAAGTCTATGTATCCCATGTTCACACCTCTTTTGTTTCTCGACTCGCCGCTTCGCGGCTCGTGAGAAACACGAACTAAATTCTTTCATTCAACGACTGATTGACGATCCGGACCGCATCAACTGAGGTTCAGCGGACCCGTGATTCGCAGGAAGATAAATGATTGGGCGGGTTTAAAAGGGTTGCTCCGAGACCGCGCGTCAGAGCATGGAGCAGCTGACCGAGCGCACGCCCTTGCCTTTTTTCAGCAGGCCGAAAAGCTCCCGCTGCCTTGCCGCATCGGCGCACACCACCAGTATCTCCAGGCAGATGCCCTCGTGGTGCTGGTGTATGGTGGTCTTTACGCAGTCGTCGAAGCTGTGCAGGAGGTCGGATATCCGGTCCTTGTCCGCCTCCCGGTAGGTGAGCGTGAAGACAGCGTCCATATGGCCGCGTCGGTTTTCCATCAGCCGGTACTCGTTGAGCAGCGAGCTTATGGCGGCCCTCAGCAGTTTCGAGCGGCTGCCGAAGCCGAGCTGCGCCTGCGTCTGCTTGAGCTCGGCGAGCGTGTCCTTGTCCAGGGAGATGCTGATTATTTCCAATCCAATCCCTCAGCTCAGTTTTTCGCTCAGGCTGTGGAGGAGGAACGTGGCAGTCGTCATGAAGCACGTAGGGCAGGGGCACGCGACCGCGCCCAGGCCCAGGAGCGTGCCTATGGCAAGGGACTCGTTGCCCTTTTTGAGTATGTTCTCTTTTTTCATCTTCCCGCCTCGCGCATGGCCGGCGTTTATTATTAAGTTCCCGCCGGGCCGCGCCTCATTGTTAATAACTTATGCAAAAATGTTTATTAACCTTTCTTTGAATCAAGAATAGCATGGACAAAAGAAGCTGGAGGATTTTACCGGTAATATTGATGATTGCAGCAAGCGCGCTCCTGCTGATGGGCTGCGCGTCCACATCCGGCCAGAGCGCCAATCAGGCCGCACAGGCAAACATGCCCGGCTACGGCAATGCATCGGGCCCGGCATCCGGCCCGGCTCCTCAGGCGCCTAACTCGAATGAGACGATTCAGATAGTCGCTGCCGAGAACTTCTGGGGGAGCCTCATACAGCAGCTGGGCGGCACGCATGTCCAGGTGCTGAGCATCGTTTCGGACCCCAATGCAGACCCGCACGAGTATGAAAGCAATGCCGCCGATGCCCGCGCCATCGCGAATGCGAATATGGTCATCGTCAACGGGGTCGGATACGATGATTGGGCGCTCAAGCTCATCGCGGCGAACAACAACCCGAACCAGGTAGTATTGAACGTGGGGGAACTTGTCGGAGTGCCTGACGGCTCGAATCCCCACCTCTGGTATGACCCGGCGTATGTGAATGAGACGGTATACCAGATGTACCTGGACCTGGTGAAGATAGACCCGGCAGATGCGGGCTATTACGAGCAGCAGTATGCAGCCCTCAACGCATCCCTGGCCGAGTACAACGGCCGGATAGCCGAGATACGGCAGCAATTCGCAGGCACGGAAGTGGCATCCACTGAAAGCATCTTCGTATATCTGGGAAACGCCACCGGCCTCGATGTGGTCTCGCCCCCGGAGTTCATGGATGCGGTGGCCGAAGGCAACGACCCGTCGCCCCAGAGCATAGTGGAATTCGAGAACCAGCTCGAGAGCGGGAACGTGAGCGTGCTGGTCTACAACGAGCAGACGGTCACCCCCCTCACCACGCAGATGAAGCAGATAGCCGCGGAGAACAATGTCACCATAGTGGGGGTGACGGAGACCATCCAGCCGCCGGACGTCCCGTTCCAGGTGTGGATGAACGGTGAACTGCTCCAGCTGCAGAATGCGCTCAACGCGAATGCGCTCGGGCAGTGATGGTTATGGGCACACAGACGGAGGTAGTAGTGGCCGAGAATCTGACGGTCGGTTACAAGGACGAGCCGGTCTGGCGCAACGCGGACTTCAGCGTCAAGCGCGGCGAATTCGTGGCCGTCATCGGCCCCAACGGAGCTGGCAAGACCACGATGTTCCGCCTGCTCCTGGGCCTGCAGCAGCCCATCAGCGGGACGATAAGGGTATTCGATGGGAAGCCCATGCGCGGCAACCCCAAGATAGGATACGTGCCGCAGCGCCATACGATAGATAATGATACGAACATAGAATGCGCAGAGCTGGTGCAGCTTGCGCATTCCGGCGACAGGTGGGGATTCCGCTCATCACCGAAAGAGAAAAAGATAGCCCTGGATACGCTGGAGGCGGTCGGAGCGGCAGAGTTGGCGCACAAATCATTAGGTTCGCTGTCCGGAGGCGAGTTGCAGAGGGTGTTCCTGGCCGAGGCGCTGGTGAGCGGCCCGGAGATGCTCCTCCTCGACGAGCCGTTGTCCAACCTGGACATCAGGCGGGTCAAGGACCTGGTCCGGCTGATGGATTCGGTGATAAAATCGCGCAACGTGACCGCGTTCCTGGTGGCCCACGACATCAACCCGCTCATACAATTCCTCGACAAGGTCATATACATAGCCAATGGCAAAGTCGCGACAGGCACGCCGAAGGAAGTATTGACTTCGAAGCGCCTGAGCGCGTTGTACGGGACCGATGTCGAGGTCCTGAAGGATTCGCGGGGCAACATCGTAGTCGTAGGAGCTGACGAGCACCCGAGGCACGAGCACTATGGCAGCCATTGACATATTAGCCGGCCTCGGGGCGATTTTCCAGTACCAGTTCATGCAGCATGCATTCGAGGCAGGCACCATAGTCGCGATTGTCGCGGGGATAATCGGCTATTTCGTGGTCCTGCGCCGCTCCTCCTTCGCCGCGCATGCGATGGCGGAAATCGGTTTTGCAGGAGCGGCCGGCGCCGCACTGCTGGGCATCAGCCCGGTCATCGGCCTCCTGGGCTTTTCCACCGTCAGCGGCGCAGGGATAGCGGTGCTCGGCAACCGTGTCAGGCACCGCGATATCGAAATCGGCACCATCCTCGCATTCGCCCTCGGCCTGGGCGTATTGTTCATCAGCCTCTACTCAGGCTATGCGACCGAGGCATATTCCATCCTATTCGGGGAGATACTGGGCATCAGCAGCGGCGATGTCCTCCTGACGCTTGCGCTCAGCCTGGTCATCCTCGCGGTGACCGCCGTGGCATACCGGCCGCTCCTGTTCGCTTCCCTGGACGAGGAAGTCGCGGAAGCCAAGGGCATGCCTACGCTCTTCCTCGGGATTGTGTTCATGCTCCTGCTCGCAGCCGCGGTATCGATAGCGGTCCAGGTGGTCGGCGTGCTGCTCATCTTCGCATTGATGGTCACCCCAGCGGCAACCGCCATCAGGCTGACGAAGATACCGCTCCATGCCGTGATGATATCCGTGGCCATCGCCCTCTTCGCGACATGGCTCGGGCTCTTCGTCTCGTTTTACGAGCCGTATCCGGTGAGTTTCTTCGTGACGGCGATAGTATTCGTCCTGTACCTGCTCACGAGGTTCATCAGGCAGGGATGACTAGCAGAACTCGCACACGCCGCTCGCTTCGCCTTTCTTCTTGTATTCCCCGTAGCATTTGGGGCCGCAGAAATAAGCCTTCTCTCCGACGATGTTCTTCCTCTCTATCCATTTCTTCGATTCCGTCTTGCCGCATACCATGCATTTTTTCTCGTCAGCCATTGATAAACACCCGGAAGTAAGTTGATACGGAGCGCTTTAAAAATCAGAAGCAGGCGGCTACATCCCGGGGATTCGCCCGTTGCCTCCATCGTTAGTGTAGCGATTCGCACTCACCCAATGGAGCTTGGTTTCGACCTCTTTCTCCATGCGGTCCAAGATGCCGTTCAGTTTCCGTTCTGCATCACGGACCTTATGCGCCAGCCCGGGGAGTTCGAATAGGCGTACCCGTTCAGGGGGTAATGGGAAACCGTGGCGTACACGGATTCTGACGCCCAGACCAAGCCGGGCATAAAAATGGATTTTACTGGACTCCTCACACGAAGCTTCTCTTATGTGGATGCCGTTGTTCCCTACCTCCGCCACCAGATGCGTCGTAATGTGTTCAGGCAGGGAATTGTTCTTTTCGGCTTCTTTTGCCACCGAGTCCAGCCGCGCCATCGTGTACTTGCATTCTTTCGAGAGGGCAGCGCGCAATGCAGGGATTCCTTTGGCTCGGATGTCATACCAGCTTTCGTTGTACCAGTACGTGCCATCCGCCTCGACCATCGTCCTGAACCGCATGAGCTCGGCCAGGGTGCCGCTCAGCCCGACCCCGGATACGATACCCTCCATCCGCCGGACCTTGCCTTCCAGCTTGACATCAAACGGATGGCGCTTGGACAATGCACTATGGCCATCTGCCAGGAACTTCTCCTTGAACGACCTGAATTCGGCCTTGGTAGCAGCTCGTCCGAACTTTGATACGGTCCTCTCCATCAGCAGGAGCCTGCGTTCCAGATTCATCAATACACCGCACAATCAGTGGGCGGTAGTGTTTTTAATGATTGATTTTTGTGAAACGCCTGCTAGAAGCCGAGCCCGAGGAAGTGCAGCAGCACGACAAGCACCACGCCGGCCAGGCCTGCGAACGCCACCAGCCCGACCGAGATGAGGTTTATCGGTATGTTAAGTGCGAAAAAGTAATCCAGCGCCAAGAATACGACGATTCCCATCACCGAGTTTCCGATAACCAGAAGGGGGTGCCTCAGGAATTTTATCAGCAGGAGCAGCAGTAGGAATGCCACGAGCAATGCCCCGACTTCAAAATAGGCAGCCATACTGGGGCTTTCTTTAGCAAGATTTTAATGTTTGCGCGATTTGTGGTTTCCGCAGCCCTGACAGGCGAGAAGCAGGCATTGAAATCCAGAAATTGACACACCAATTTCCGCGGAAATGGGGTGTGTCGGCGCACCTTTATAAAGAGCCGGAAATCCATGCACTGCTGCGAAGTGGTCGGGGATCTTCCCCGGACTCGAAATGTTTGGGGCCTCAGGGGCCTCGCAATATTCATTGAGGTGATGCAGATGGAAGAAATCGCGGAAAAGATAGGCTCGCTCGAAGACTACAGGGACGCGCTGCCGGAAGATGACCAGCGGGCGTTCGACAGCCTCATGAAGTTCGCCAGGGCCAGAGTCAGCGCCTGCGCAAGGGCGAGCAAGCTCACGGTGCTGGAATCCATGCTGCTCGCAATGGTCATCGAGCAGCAGAAGCTGATAGAGCGGGGGCCGTGCTGATGCCGGGTCACCTTTTCGGCAGTAGGCAGGGGCCGGAGCAATAGCGGGATGCTCCGGTACTAATTTTCATATTATGACGGCGTGAACACGCCTCTCACCCAACCAACCCGTCGCCGGGAAACCGGCGCGGGCATAATCACTAGGCAGGCCGAAAACCGTGCGGCAGACGCCGCATTTTCCACCATGCGGCACACGGGGATATAAACCTTTTCTCACAATAGTTGCAACATGGAAACTGCATTGGACAGACCAGGCACTTTTCTGAGGGTCATACCGCCGCGTGAGGTTCTGCAGAAGATACCCAAATCCAACAGAAGGAAGTTGTACGAATTGAACACCTTTTTCGCAAAGAATTTCAAGCTTGAACGAGACGACTTGAAGTTCGAAGGGAAATTCGGCGGCCTTGCCCTGGCGCTTGCGATGCATTATCCGACCGAGCTCGAGCTGCGCCATCATGTACCGACTGGACTTGAGTTGCTCCATCAGGCAGTCAGCGTCATGGCATTGGAGGAGGAGATAACCAGCC
>Ga0326728_10006152_pt1 | contig 32719 bp, 23 predicted proteins | sample MB3enrmetagenome_FD_207602 | JGI IMG/M metagenome (GOLD analysis project Ga0326728, IMG submission 207602) | Lab enriched peat soil microbial communities from McLean, Ithaca, NY, United States - MB31MN | ecosystem: Environmental > Terrestrial > Soil > Wetlands > Peat | place: USA: New York... | reverse complement strand
CAACAGCTTTATCTCGGAATGCCGTCATACCATGAAGTGATGGAGGAGAAGCGCAGGAAGAAGGCAGCACGTCTGGCCGCAAAACCTCCGGATCCGCCAACCAATTGAGGAAGCGCGCATTCGCGCGTGGTGATAAACGTTCGCCTTCGGTGTATCGCTCCGCCGCGCTAGCGCCAGCGCTGCGAAAAACTAATGCGGGGACAGACTGGACGTACCCCGCTTTTCGCTAGCGATCGCCGCCGGACATTCTTTTATTTCAACTGTCGAATCCGCTCTTGCAGGAATTGCCGCTCTGGTTCCTGTTGGGTCAGCGCCAGAGCTTTCTCATAAGAGGACCGAGCCTCGGCTGTCCTGCCGAGCCTGCGGTACATATCCGCACGAGCTGAATGCGCCAGGTAATAATTTGCCAATTCGCCATGTTCCAATACCGCATCGATATGCGTCAGACCGGCCTCTGGCCCATCGCGCATGGCAATTGCCACGGCACGATTTAGCTGTACAACTGGCGAAGGCTGAATTCGTACCAATCGGTCGTAAAGCGCAACAATCTGCCGCCAGTCGGTCGCAGCGACCGATTTCGCCTCCGCATGAACGGCCGCAATCGCAGCCTGCAGTGTGTAAGAGCCGAAGCGGCGAGACTTCAGGGCTTTCCCGAGCAATGCCACTCCCTCCGCGATCTGCTCCCGGTTCCAGAGCGAGCGATCCTGGTTCTCCAGCAAAATCAGTTCTCCGGTGGGAGAGGTTCTCGCGGCGTGACGGGATTCCTGTAGCAACATCAGGGAAAGCAGCCCCATGACTTCCGGCTCTGGCCGGAGTTCGGCGAGCAACCGTCCCAGTCGAATCGCCTCGCCGGTTAGCTCGGCCCGTGTTACCGCCGCTCCCGCCGCAGCAGAGTAGCCCTCGTTAAAGACGAGATAGATGACCTGAAGCACCGCGCCCAGTCGCTCCGGCAATTCCTGCGGCGTCGGCACCTCGTATGGAATCGGTGTCTCTCGAATCTTTGCCTTTGCGCGCACAATGCGCTGCGCCAGCGTACGCGGAGTGATGAGGAAGGCCTTGGCGATCTCCTCGGTGGTAAGTCCACAGAGCTCGCGGAGGGTAAGCGCAACCTGCGCTTCCGGCGGTAGAGCGGGATGACAGCAGGTAAAAATCAGGCGCAGCCGATCATCCTCAACGCTGTCCTCTTCATTGGAACTTTCCGCCGGACTCCCCTGCGCTTCGAGATGTCGCACGAGCTCGTTTTGAGACGCATCCCATCGCGCCCGTCGACGCAGGGTATCAATGGCCTTGAATCGGGCTGTTGAAATCAACCAGGGTCGCGGGTTGCCGGGTACTCCACTCCTCGGCCACAGGCTCAGCGCAGCCGCAAAGGCCTCGTGCATCGCCTCCTCGGCAAGATCAAAATCACCCAGCAAGCGGATCAGAGTTGCCAGGATCCGTGCCGAATCCACGCGATAAAGGGAGTCGAGCAATTCGCGTATCTGCTCCATGGAACGCTCGGACATGACGACGACTTTAGCAAACCAACTACCCCGAATCAATCTGGCAAACGGCGGATCGATGCAAAGTGCCCAGGTCGTGACTCTGAAATCCGGACAACAGTTGAATATTCCTCTCGCGGGGCTGCCGCTGAGGTTCTGAGCATCGATGCCGGTAGTCGTAACGAGGCTTCTCCTTTATACTATGCAGAGCGACATCAGCGATTTCGTATGCGGCTGTTGCGGCGGCCGGTGACCCCCTGGTCGGGCTGCCCTCCAGGGCAGGCTCCGAGCGCCGCTGCACCTCATGTTGCCCTGGTTGGAACTGGTCTAGAATGTCTAGAATGTCCAGAACGTCTTGAACGTCTAGGATGTCTAAGATGTCTAAATTGTCCAAGACATTCTATACCTTGCAAATGGGCCAAGAGGCGACGATACTAGATGGTGGCTGCAAACTGAACCCACGCTTGGCGAAGAGGGGTTTCCGTGGCTGTCCTTGCGCAAACGGCCGATCGTCAGCCAAGCGACGGTGGCCAGAGGGTTCGAACAGGATATGACGATTATAATTAAAGGCGGGAGTCCGGCGGAATCTGCGGCTGAGGGTTGAGGGTGAGGTTGGGGCGGAGGAAGAGCAAAGAAGAGGTTCTCCAGCGCGCCAAGAAAAAGCAGGACCCGGCAAAGCGAGTAGGTCATTGATAAGAAAAGACATTGTGGTTTGCGTTTTCCAAAATAAAGCGGAGAAAAGCGCATGCTTGTCATTTGGGCGAGAGGGGTCAATCGCTGGGCATGAGAAAAGCGGACCCCTCAAAGCGAGTAGGTGATTGATAACAAAAGACATTGTGGGTTAGGTTTTTCAAAACAAAGCGGAGAAGAAGCCTATGCCTGTCCACCTGGCGAGAGGGGGTCGATCGCCGGGCATGAGAAAGTGGACCCCTCAAAGCTAGTAGGTTATTGATAACAAAAGACGTTGTGGGTTAGGTTTTTCAAAACAAAGCGGAGAAAAGCGCATGCTTGTCACCAGGGCAAGAGGGGGTCGGTCGCCGGGCAATGGGAAACTGGACCCCGGCAAAGCGAGTAGGTAATTGATAACAAATGGCATTGTGGGTTAGGTTTTTGAAAACAAAGCGGAGAAAAGCCCATGTTTGTCACCTGGGCGAGAGGGGTCGGTCGCCGGGCATGAGAAAGTGGACCCCCTCAAAGCGAGTAGGTTATTGATAACAAAAGACATTGTGGATTCGGTTTTTCAAAACAAACCGGAGAAAAGCCCTGGGCGAGCGGGGGTCGGTCGCGGGGCATGAGAAAAGTGGACCCCGGCAAAGCGAGTATGTTATTGATAATAAAAGACATTCTGGGTTAGGTTTTCAAAACAAAGCGGAGAAAAGACCCTGATGCCAGAGAGCCCTGCGCGCGCCGGCACTATCCGAACCGAAGCGGTTTGCCGCCACTATCACATGGGCGACTCGGTGATCCCTGCCGTCGATGGAATCTCGCTCGACGTGGCGGGCGGCAACTTCGTGGCATTGCTCGGCAGTTCCGGCTCCGGAAAGTCGTCTTTGCTGAACTTGATTGCGGGGCTCGATCGCCCAACCTCCGGGACCGTGATCGTCGACGGGCGCAACCTGGCGGAGATGTCGAGCGAGGAGCTTTCCAGGTACCGGCGCCACAATGTGGGGATCGTCTTCCAAGCCTTTAACCTGATCCCCACCATGACGCTCATCGAGAATGTCGAGTTGCCCATGCGTTTCGCGGAAACAGAGCGCGGCGAGCGTCTGAAGCTGGCTCGCGAAGCCTTGCAGCGCGTTGGCTTGGGAGCGCGCCTCGCGCACCGGCCCAGCCAGCTCTCCGGCGGTGAGCAGCAACGTGCGGCGCTGGCGCGCGCGCTCGTGAACCGCCCAAGCCTGCTCCTAGCCGACGAGCCCACCGGCAATCTCGACAGCCGCACCGGAAGCGAGATCCTGGGCCTGATTCACGCTTTAAACGAGCAACTCGGCATGACGGTGGTGCTGGTGACGCACGAGCGCGCGCTTGCCGAGCGCTACGCCGAACGCCTGATCTTTCTGGCCGACGGCAAAGTGGTCGGCGACCAACTCAATGTTCCCGCCTTTCCAGGGATCGCTGGACGTGGGTCGGGCGCGGAGACGGTGACCACGCGACCTGGGGAGGCGCTGTGAAAGCCCACGACCTGGTTGAGCTCGCCGCGCGCAACCTTCGCGAATCGGTGCTCCGCAATTCCCTTACGACGCTTGGTATTGGAGTGGGGGTCGCGTCGCTGGTGGCCATGCTTTCGCTCGGCATCGGACTGCAACAGTTGGCGAACCGCCGGCTCGAAAAATCCGGGCTTTTTGACACGATTGTCGTCACCTCGCGCCGCAACTTCCGCGGCTTCGAGCGCGACGAAGACAGGAACGGCCCGCCGCCCGCCGAAAGCCGGCCCCTGGACGAGGATGCGCGAACCAGTATGGAACGGCTGCCCAACGTGCTGGAAGCGACGCCGGACATCCGCTTCATCAGCGAGCTCCGCTACGGAGACAAGCCCCACCTGACCATGGTGGCAGGTCTGCCGCCTTCCGCCAAAGACAAGGACGCCTTCGACGGCATGCAGGGCCGCTTCTTCTCCTCCGATACGGCGGACGAGGCCATATTGCAGATCCAGTTCGCAGACGAACTGCTGGGGATTCACCAGAAGGTGGGCGAATCCAGCTCGAAGTTGAGCGGCCAGACGCAGGCGCTGATCGGAAAAGAGCTCACGCTGCACTACGCGGAGCGGGTGCCGTCGCCGCAACTCTCGGAAGCGAAGACGGCGCCGGCGAAAGAGGGCTCCGGCTCGGGCGATCAGTCCAGCGCCGCGCAGGGCGCAAGCAAGGCCGGAGCGATGGCGGCGTTCTCGGTGGTGCCACGCGAAAGAAAGCTCCGCATCGTGGGCATCACGGACCAGGAGCCCGACAGCATGCGCGGCGCTTCGGGCGCCAGAGTGTTCGTCCCGCTTCAGATGGTAGAGAACCTGCACGTCATGCTGCCTTCCGGGCTGCGGGGCGCTGAGCCGAACCTCTCCACCGTGCCGGCGTATCTCAGCCTCAGTGTGCGCGTGAAGGATCCCGGCAAGGTCGAGGCCGTGCAGGACGCCATCAAGAAGATGGGCTTTAACACGTTTTCGATCCTGGATGCCACGCGCAGTCTCCGACGCTTTTTCGCCGTGCTTGATCTCTTCCTCGGGATCTTCGGCAGCTTGGCGCTTGCGGTGGCAGCGCTGGGAATCGTGAACACCCTGGTGATGGCCATCCTCGAGCGCCGGCACGAAATCGGAATCATGAAAGCCATCGGCGCGAGCGATGGCGACGTGAAGAAGCTTTTCTTTGCCGAGGCCGGCGTGATGGGCCTGTTCGGCGGAATGCTGGGCGTGGCGCTCGGCTGGTCGATGGGCCGCCTGATCAACCTGGGCACCAACGCCTATCTCCATAGTCAGAACCTGCCTTCCGAAGACGTCTGGTCCGTTCCGTGGTGGCTGGTGGCGGGCGCGATCGCTTTCGCTATCGTCATCAGCATGATCTCCGGGCTCTATCCCGCGGCGCGAGCCGCGCGGCTTGATCCCGTCGAGGCCCTGCGTTACGAATGATGGCACCGATGCGCCGCCGCGGCCAAATACTCCAACCGCTCGCCGGGCTCGCGGCCGTTCTGGCGGCGTGCGGCTTGGCCCACGCCCAAGGCCGCATCGAGTGCAGCGCCGTCGCGAGCAAGACTCTGTCGCAGCCGGTTCGGTACTGTGCCTTTCTGCCGCCGAGCTACGACGCCACAGCGCCTGCGAAAAACACGGCGGCAAAGGACGCGCGTCGCTACCCCGTGCTGTACGACCTGCACGGCCTGGGTGACAACGAACAGTCACTGCTGAACACCGGCGCCTGGAGCCTGATCCAGGACTTGCGCGAGCAGCACAAGATCGGCGAGTTCCTCATCGTCACGCCGGACGGCGAGCAGAGTTTTTACATCAACTCGCGTGATGGCCGCGTCCATTACAGCGACTTCTTCATCCGCGAGTTCATGCCCGCCATCGAGCACAAGTATCGCCTGCGTGCCGGGCGCGAGTGGCGTGGCGTGACGGGCATGTCGATGGGCGGCTACGGCGCGCTGCGCTTCGCTTTCGCGTACCCGCAACTGTTCTCTTCCGTGAGCGCGCATAGCGCCGCAATAGTTGCCGAGCCGCCCGCCAAGTCCAGCCGGGCCGTGAGTTCGGGTTCGCCGCTCGCTCGGATGCTCGGCGCTCTGTACGGCGATCCCGTCGACCTTGCCTTCTGGAACGAGAACAGCCCCTTTGTTCTCGCCAGAAAGAACGCCGCGGCGGTCTCGCGGCTCAGGATCTACTTCGATTGCGGCAGCGAGGATACCTACGGCTTCGACCAGGGCGCCAGGGCCTTGCACAAGGAACTCGACGCGCTGAAAGTGAAGCACGAGTTTCATATTTATCCCGGCGGCCACGGTGTGGAATACTTTCTGACTCACGTCGCAGCGTCGATTCAATTCCACTCGCGCGCCTTCGAGGAGGCGAAGTAGGGGCCGGAGGGAATAGGGAATAGGGAATAGGGAATAAGGGAGTAGGGAGCAGGGATCGAAAATCAGCGATCAGAGAAAATTAGAAATTAGAAATCAGAACGAAGACCGTCTTCTTTTTCTGATTTCTACTTTCTAATTTCTGATTTTCGATCCCTACCCCCTACTCCCGACTCTTGTCTGAGGTGACACATGGACCGCCAATCTGCTTGGGAATTGCTTTGCGAATACACCAAAAACGAGAACCTGCGCAAGCACGCGCTGGCCGTCGAGGCCTGCGTGCGAGCCTACGCTCGCAAGTTCGGCGAGGACGAAGAGAAGTGGGGCATCACGGCCCTCATCCACGACTTCGATTACGAAGTATACCCGAATGCACCGGACCACCCGCTGAAGGGCAGTGAGATCCTGAAGGAAAAGGGCTACCCGGACGAGGTCCGCCTCGCCATCCTCGGCCACGCGGACTACACGGGCGTGCCTCGCGACACCCGGTTGGCCAAGACGCTCTATGCGTGCGATGAGGTGGCCGGGTTCATCACCGCCTGTTCGCTGGTGCGCCCGGACAAGATCAAGTCGCTGGAAGCGAGGTCGGTAAGAAAAAGACTGAAGGACAAAGCCTTTGCGCGCGCGGTGAGCCGTGAGGACATTATCCGAGGCGCCGAAGAGTTGGGCATCCCGCTCGACGAGCACCTCACCTTTTGCATCGAAGCGATGCGCGCTGCTGCCGATCAGCTTGGCCTCGCACCCGCCGAGGCTGCGGCATCAGCCTCTCCCGGCCCGGCCTAAGTAGGGGCGACCCTTGTGATCGCCCAGGGCAGGCACAAGGCCTGCCCCCCGGCTCTCAAATATCTCACAATGTGATCTTTTGCAGATACGTTGCCACCGTCGTCGCCCAGCCCAACTGCTGGGTGATTTTCTCCTGCAGCGACTTGGCGGCGGCGGGCTCGCCGTGAACAAGATAGGCCTTCTGCGGCGCCTTGGGGAACCGTCCCAGCCAGCGCAGGATCTCGCCGTAGTCGGCGTGGGCGCTGAAGTTTTCCATCGACTCAACGTGAGCCCGAACCGGTACCTGCTCGCCGAAAATCTTCACGCTGGTCGCGCCCGACTGGATCGTCCGGCCACGCGTGCCGGCCGCCTGAAAGCCTTCGAAGAGGATCGTGTTGCGAGGGTCCGGGAGGCAGCGCTTGAGGTGATGAAGGACGCGGCCTCCGGTGGCCATGCCGCTGGCGGAAACGATCACCATCGGATCACGCACATCGTTCAGCGCCTTCGATTCCTCAACCGTCCGATCGAAATGGACCCCCGCGGGCGCGAACGGCTTGATGCCGCCCTTCTCGAGCGCGTCCACCTCCAGGTTGTGGTCCTCGTGGTGACGCCGGTAGAGGTCCGTGGTGTCGATGGCCATAGGGCTGTCGACGTGAATCGGGATCGGGCGCATTCGGTTCTGCTCGAGCAACTCGCGGAAAACGTAGAGGAGCTCCTGCGTCCGGCCGACGGCAAAGGCGGGGACCACCACCGTGCCACCGCGCGCTGCCGTTGCCTCGACAATCGAAGCCAGCCGGGCGCGAAAGTCATCGTTGGGGTGCAAACGGTCGCCGTAGGTGGACTCGCAGAGCATCGCGTAGTCTCCCGAGACGTCGGGTACGACGGGCTCGCGGACCAGCAGTTGCCGCTCGCGTCCGAGGTCGCCGGAGAAAAGCACCTTCCGCGCGGCGCCGTTTTCGCGGACAGTCAGCTCGATGATGCGCGCGCCCAGGATGTGCCCGGCAGGAAACAAGCGGCAACTGAAGTGCTCCGAAATCTCCACCGGCTTGCTCTCGTCGACGGAGCGAAAATGCTGGAGCGACTCCACCGCATCCTGGTACGTGTAGAGCGGCAGGGCCGGCTTGTGCTTGCTAAAACCTTGTTTGTTGGCGTAGGCAGCGTCTTCTTCCTGCAAGTGGCCGGAGTCCGGCAGGAGCAGACGGGCGAGGTCGACGGTGCCGGAGGTGGCGAGGATTGGCCCGTGAAACCCCTCCTTGATCAGCCGGGGAATGTAACCGGTGTGATCGAGGTGGGCGTGCGTCAGCAGCAACCAGTTGATGCTGGCGGGCGGCGCCGGAAACGGATTCCAGTTCCGAAGCCGCAGCTCCTTCAAGCCTTCGAAGAGGCCGCACTCCACCAGCAGCCTCTCGCCGCCGGCCTCGATCAGGTATCGCGAGCCGGTGACAGTCCCAGCGGCGCCAAGAAAGGTCAGAGTCGGCATGATGATCAAGCTCCTCAGTGAAGCGAAGAATGCCACGCCACAGCAAGCGGGACGCTGGCTCGGGAGTCGGGATTCGGCAGTCGGGAATCGGAAGAAAGGCGGGAATTGCGATTCCCGACTTCCGACTCCCTACTCCCGACTCCCGATTCACACTAGGGCGGCGGAGCCGCTGATAGGTCAAGTCACGCCAGCTTGCGCAGAATGCGCGGCGTTAGCCACCAGACAAGCTGCCCCGCCGACTGGGGCGGGAACTCGTGGAAGCTGATCAAGCAGCAGCCGCCCTTCTTAAAGGCCAGGCTGGAGCGGCGGCCCGCCCCGATCAGCCGCGCCGCCACCTCGCTCAGGTCCGGCTCATGCCCCACCACCAGAACTCGTTTGCGATTCTTATGCTTGGCCAGGAATCCGAGGAGCGATTCCGGAGCCGCCCCGGGGCCGAGGGTCTCAGAAATCTCCAGGGGAACGTCGGGCCCGAGCACGCCGGAGATGATCTTGGCCGTCTCCACCGCCCGCACCAGCGGGCTGGAAACGATCCAGTCCGCTTCAAAGCCGCTCTTTTTGAGCCCCTCGGCGATTTCGTGCATTTTCTTTTTGCCCTGTTCGGTGAGAGGGCGTTTCGCATCGTCCGCGTATCCGGCCTCTCCGCGGGCGACGGCCGCGCCATGGCGCATGATGCAAAGCTCATACTCTGCCTGGAGACCCTCGGACTCAGCACTCTCTTCAGGTGTCATCTCGATATCCTTTCGACTCTCGTCGCGTGAATGGTTGCCTCTTGCGCACCCGGCTGTAGCGGCGGTCTCTGACCGCCGGTCGGCGCTCGGAGAGCGCCGCTACAGCTCCGAGGCGTTCGCCCAAAGGGCCTCGAATTCGCGGCGATAAACTTCAATCAGCTTCGGCTCGCGCAGGATCAGCAGATTCTCATAATTGTCTTCCTCGGACTCGACGGTCCAGTTGTAGCTGCCCGTCAGCGCGATGCTTCCGTCGAGAAGCGCAAACTTGTGGTGCATCTTCGATCCGCGGCCTTGGCGGCCGTACGCCAGCCGAAAGGGCAGTCGCTCGTCGGCCAGGATCTCGCGCGTCACCTGCGCTTCATCATACTTGTTACGATCGAGAACCAGCCGGACGCGGACACCCCGAGCGCTCGCTTCTTGCAGGGCGCGGGCCAGGCGCCTGCTGGTGAGGCGGTACATGGCCGCGTCGATGGAGGATCGGCTCTCCCCGATCAGGCGCTCGATCCTCTCGGCGATCGACTCCCCGCGCGTCAGCACGACTTCCGGCGGCGTTGCTTCCACCCAGTCCATTGTATTTGCAGTGGTCCACGCTTGCAAGGCAGCACCAGAGTGATCGTGACCGCGGTGATCGCCCAGCCACTGCGCTGGCGAAAAGGGCGTCGGCAGCGAAATTCTATGGGCCGCCTGGTCCATACTGATCTACCCTCTTAACCGATAATAACATGGCCCTGCCCATCCCTGCCCATGCGCCTGAATTCCTGATGGCGACGCGCCTCCCATCCATCCAAATTTCCAGAAAAACTGGCTCAAAATCGCTGTAAGCAACTGATAACAGGAATGATGAGTCGTTTGAGTTTGTTTCGCCCATTTGTCAGTCATCCTATTGATAGCAAGGACTTTAGCTGCGTTGGGTTTGTTTGGGTTTGTCGGCGCTCGGTACCGTCGTTCTCGAATTCCTGATGGAGAGCCATGCGCCGCCGATCCAAATTTCTCGGAAATCCGGCCGAAAATCACTATAACCAATTGATAGGACGAAAGATAGGTCGCTTGGATTTGTTTCGCGCCTTTCTTGGTATGTTATTGATGGAAAATGTCTTAAGCCGCTTGGGTTTGTTTGGGTTTGTGCCTTGAAACTCGAAACTGGAAACTGGAAATTCGAAACTGACGAAGAACCCTCGGGCGTCGCTCATCCTCGCTGCTGGGCCGTAGCCTCCGCCTCCTTCTTGCAATCGGCAGTCGGCAATCGAGAATCGGCAATCTGCCCGCCCTCGCCCTCTCCGTGTTTCGCTGTTTCGGGGGCTTGGTCTTGCGCCTTCCCTGCCAGGACCCCGAGCGCCTTTACGAATTCCTCGAACGTCGTTCGCTCCCTCCCGGCTTGCCGGTACTTCCGCTGACCCGGCTTAGCGCCAAACAGGAACAGGCGCGCCTCGATCTTCCGTCGTACATCCGCCGGACCCCCGACCGGCCCCAGTACGGCAACCAGCCGATGTTGCCACCACTCGTGACATTGCCGCTGGATATAGACCAGGAGCTGGAGCCATTCTTCCAGTTGCTTGTCCAAGTCGTCCACCGCCGCCGGGCCGGAGGCCACCCAGTTGCGAATGCGGCGCGCCTTCTCCCACCACTTCAGCGCCATGTGAAGCAGGGCCTCCACCCCAACGCGGTCCTCGGGGTGGAATAAAGCGATCAAGTCGCGGTGCAGGCGGCGGAAATCCCGAGGGTCTTCGCGACGCGCCAGGAGTTGCCGCTCCAGTTCTTCGGGGATCAGGTTGCGGCTGCGCGTGTTCAGCGCGACCCGGCGCTTTCCCGCCGCCGTCTTGGGTCCGGTGGACCTGAGGGCATTGCGCCGGTTGGCCGCGATTCTCAACGGGCTGGCTGGCTTCAACAAAGACATAAGCTTCGCACCTGCCTTTTGGCTCTATCGTGAATCTCATGGCAGACGGTGGGCCTCCTCGACCGCGCTCTCCTTCCGCACCAGAGATCTGGCAGCCGGAGCTTTTTTCTTTCAGGCCCGGCTGCTGTGGTTCCAAAACGAGCCTAGAGAATTGTAGGGTACCAGGAGGTGAATGTCAAGAAGAATATTTTATCAAGTTATATCCCCTCGCGAGCTTTGCTCCGGTCTTAGTGGTCCTTTTCACAAATATGGTCACATATGGGCTGACCCTATAGGGGTAGGGAGAGTGGAATTATCCACTCCCCCTCCCTCCGAACCGGACGGGCGGATTTCCCGCATCCGGCTCTCCAGTCGGCGGTGTTACCTCCGAGAGGATTGACAGACCACGGCATGGGCGTCGGCTAAGGAGAACAACCCCTGCCGGGCAAAGAAAGCATTCGGCCAGCGATGATGATCCCAACCTCGCCCTCGACCGCGCCGTCCCTGACACTGTCGCAGAATGCTGCGCAACCGCATCCGGATCCAGTGGTCGAGTTCGGTAAACGTGTAGCGATGACTGTGCTTGAAGTATTCAAACCAGCCCCCCAACGTCCGGTTGAGGTCCGCGACGATGTCCTGAAAACGGTGTCCATGGGTGCGCCGGGTTTTGGCGCGCACCGTGTCTTTGAACTTCTGCAGACTCTTCGCGCGAGGCCAACGAGAACCTTGCTCGAAGTGATAGCCCAAGAAGTCAAAGCCCCCCGGAAGGGTGGCGTCCACGATCCGCGTTTTGGTAGGATGCAGTCGCAGCCCGGCCTTCGCCGTCCACTCCTGCACCTCCGTCAGCGCTTGGCGCGCTTTCCTTTCGCTCCGACACAGAATCACGAAGTCGTCTGCATACCTCACCCTCTCGAATCCCTTCTCCACCATCTGGCGATCGAGCGGATCGAGATAGAGGTTCGACAGCAGCGGGCTGATGACCGCCCCTTGCGGAGTTCCCGCCTCGGGCGTCCATCCTTCCATCGTCTCCATGATCCGGGCCGTCAAGAACGCGGCCAGCCGTCCCAACCCCTTGCCGTCCCTCACTTTCCCTTCCACCCGCTCCAACAGCCCGGCGTGGGGGATCGTGTCGAAGTAGCTTTTCAGGTCCGCATCCACCACCTGGTGGTACCCTGCCTTCAACAAGGCGTCGACACGGCGCAACGCATCCTTGCAGCTCCGATTCGGTCGGAACCCGTAGCTTTGAGCAGCGAAGTCCCGTTCGAAGATCGGCTCCAACATTGCTCGGAGCGCGGCTTGCACCACCCGGTCGCGCACCGTCGGAATCCCCAGCGGGCGCTTTTCCTTGCTGCCCAGCTTGGGAATCCAGGCCCGGCGGATCGCCTGTGGTCGATAACTCCCGTCCTTCAGCGTCCGCGAAAGCTTTCCCAGGTTCGCTTCCAGGTGACGCTCGAATTCCTCCACCGTCACGTGGTCCAAGCCCGCCGCTCCGCTGTTGGCCTTTACGCGTGCGAAAGCCCGCCGCAGATTAGGCAAGGCATAGACCTTGTCCATCAAGCTGAACCCCTTGCCTCCCAACACTCCCTGTTCGAGAGCCGTCAACCTCCGTTCCGTCCAGACCTCGGCTTCCACCCATGCCCAGCGGGCACGGATCTCTCCGGCGGGGGTAGCCCCTTTCCCGGGCACTCCGTCCGGTTGTTGCCCCGGCCTGTCCGTCACGTCTCCACCTTCCTGCGCTCCCTTCGCTCCAGGCCCGTTACGGCCCTTCCTCGCTACTATGGGCGCTCTGACTCCTGCCCGCCCAGGTCCTCGGCGCTTCCCAGCGGCGTCCACTCCGGCTCCTGCTACGGACAGGTCTCCCTGATTCACGCCCTTGGTCTTCCGGCCATTCCGCCTCCAAACACCTGCGCCCGCCTCGCCTCACCAGGGCACGTTACCCATCGGTGGGTCGGGCCGAGAGGGCTCCCCTCGGGGACTCGGGGCTTCGCCATTGGGTGGCAGGCTCGCCACGGGACGCCGGCCGAATCGAGTTCGTTATCCTACGGACTAGCCGTTCACCTCCTGCTGCTCTCCACCCCGTCTCGCGACGACGCAGTTGCAGTCGGTTACAAGTTACGTCGACTTGGAGAGGACTTTCACCTCTCCGACCAAGTACGCTCTCAGGCGCACCACCCGGCGCTTCGCGCCACCCTCTCCCAAAGGGAGAGGGTTGGAATCTTTAAGAAATCCCCCTCTCCCAGAGGGAGAGGGCTGGAATCTTTAAGGAAATTCCCTCTCCCTCTGGGAGAGGGTGGCGCGAAGCGCCGGGTGAGGGTCAGCCGAATACGTGGCCGTACTTATGAAAAGGAGGACTTAGTTCCTTGTACCTGACGAGGCCGGCGTTCGGTTCTCAGCGCAGGCCTTTCATTTCATCGTGAGCGTCCGGTGAGCCTGTCTTCTCCTCTCGAATCCCGCGCCTGATACTCCCCCTACAGATGAACGTCACGTGCGGCTCGCGCGGCGGACTTCATGATTCGGAAAGCCCGGTAAACGTGAGTTCCTGCAGCAACGCACTTCTCACCCACTACCCGGCATAACCCCTTTACATTGACGGATTTTGGGCATAGCATCGGTTCTGGAGTGTGGTAGTTCATATCTCGTCGGTGCCATGAGTGCAGAGAAACGGCAATCGGGTCCCGCGTCCGATTGCTGTTATCGAGAAATACCGCAGGCCCGCTCGCGTGGAATCCCTCGCCCTTTGATCTTTCCCACCAGGGCAAGTGGTACTCGCGCTTTTCCGGTGCGTGTCTCCAGGAAACCTATGTCTGCTCAGCAGCGATGTTTCTGGCATCAATCCGCCCATCTTCGCTCCGGCGATGCCCGACCAACCTGGAAGCTCCGAAGTGGGGAAGACCGCATCGAGCTGCGGTGCAAAGCACGGACCTTTGGTGCGCGATGGCATTCCCGTGGCAAAAGAGGTTGTATGAAGAACAAGAATCGCATCCATGCTGTCCTGATTCTCTTGATGTCGATATTCATTTCTTTACCGTGTGCCGAAGGGAGGAAGAAGCGCGATCTTCTTGCCACTGAACAAGAGGTCTCGGCCCCGCCCATGAGCATTTGGCAGGCCCGCAAGACAGTTGTTACCTGGCTGAAGAACGTCTCGCCCGTTATCGATTTCGGTGGGTTCACACACAGTGGTTACAACGTGAAGATGCATGTCGACAGCATTCGAATTAGCGCCCGAAGCATTGACTGCGAAGCTGATGTCTCTTCCTGGCCCGATAACAAGAACGCCCGCGTCGAGTCCTGCTTAATCGACCTCCAAGCCTTAGGAGTGCTTAGCGTTAAGACAGACCACGGATATTACGTGGTAAGAGAGAACGGGAAATACGCACAGAACCTGCTACTCTATCTCTATTGGGTCACGTCCGATGATGCACAGGTCTTCTGCAATGCGATTAATCGTTTGCGCTCCGCTGCGCGGGGTGAAGAAAGCGCCGAGGAAAAAGCGATGTGGAGCGACTTCGAGCAGCGAGCAAGTGCTTACCGTGCGCTGCCGTCGAAGCCCGCAATCTCCGAGGAGGTTCGGGCGCACCGCATAGTGGCGGAAAACGCAATACGTGAAAAAGACTTTGATACCGCGATGTCTGAGTATGAAGCCGGACTTGCCATCGATCCTATTTGGCCGCAGGGGCATTTCAACGCCGCGCTGATCAGCGCGGAGCTAGGGTACTACTCCGTGGCGATTCGCCACATGCAGGCTTACCTCGAACTCCTTCCCGATGCGCCCGACGCGCAAGGAGCACGTGACCAAATCGTGATCTGGAAGGCGAAATTAGAGAAATAGGAGACTGCCATGAAGAAAACACTATTTGTTTCTCTGGTAATATTCGTCATCGGTTCGCCCGCCCTCTTTGCTCAAGTCTCCGGACAAGTTGTGGGGACGCAGTGCTGGATCGGCGGCAAGCTGATAGGCGGTTTTCCGGCCAATTACACCTGTCCTTCGAGCGGAGAAGCCGCTTCCTCCGGCGCCGCTTCCAATCCTTACGCCGGTATCGTGCAGTTAGGGCCGCAACTGGGTGTTGCTCTCGGTTTGTGGCTGGCGGGCAAGACCTCCAATCCGCAGGCAGAGTTACAGAAGCGGCAGATGATGGAGGAATTGGCGCGGCGCGAGGCCGAAGCCGAGCGGCTGCACCAGGAGGAGGAAGCGCGGCGAATCACCGCCATGTACAACCGCCTCTACGCCTCACTGAAGCTGAGCGGCTTGCCAGACCTTAGTTTGAAAGGGGTCGGCGAGGGCCCCGGCCTGGCGCTGAAGCTCGGAGATGATGCCGGGGCAGGTACAACCAGACGCTCGCCGGGCTTCTATACGGACGCGAACGGGAAGATACAGCTTCACGGCATTGATGGTCTGCCAGGGATTTACGCGGATGGGGACGGGCGGAACACGGGATTGCAAAACTCCACGTTGACGCTCAAGACAGGCGAGGCCGCGGCAGCTTCCAGCACCTCGCCCCTGCCTCCCACCGAAACCGGGCTGCAACTTAGGATTGGAGAAGGGCCTACCACGCCACCTGCTGCGCCTGCCGCCCCGGCAGCGCCCGACGTAAAGGCAGCACCCATCGACTTCAGCAAGCTGACGCCACAGCAACTGGCGGATGTGGCCGAGGTTGTCAGCAAGCTCCCGCCCGACGAACAGCAGCGCGTGATGGCAGCGGCCCAACGCGACACCTCGGTAAGGCAGGCAGGTCCCGGCGCCGCTACCGAGTCCCCGGCGCCGCCGTCAACGCCCGGGCAGCCAATGACCCCGCTGAATCCCCTAGCCACCGGCCAAGTGCAAGCGGTGGCGGAAGCTTCGCACGCTGCCGCCCAGGCCCCGGGACTGGAGGATGCTTCGGCAAAAGCGCGCGTGGGCTTTGACACGGCGACGGGGGCCGGGGCGGTGCCACTCGATTCAGCCAATGCGAAACCACAGATTCTCCGGGGCCCTGCGACGACGGGCACACCAACGCCCCTCCCCCATTCGGAAGATGAGAAGTTGATCGGCCGCATGGAGGCAGAGGCCGCGAAGCTCGGCTGGAGTGCGGAAAAACAAGCCCAACTCGACTTGGCGTTGAACGCCTTGAGCTTTGATCGTGACCCGAAGGTGACGACTACGCAAATCCAGCAAACCTGGCAGAGCGCCAAAGCGCGCGGCCAGGATCCGGATTTGGCGCAGGCGGCCACCCAGGGTGGCGGACTGGGCTTCGCCGGAGCAGGCACGCAGACAAACTATAAGGATTGCGCCGTGTTCGCCGTGGCCTACGCGGCCGGATTGCCGTACGGTGTGGTGGCCGCGAGGGCAGCCGAGATTATTCGCCAGGGCGAGTGGCACTCCGCCAGCGACCGGGCAAATCCCGAGGCCGTCATCGAACAGCGGGGACTCAACGGCGGGGAAGTGATCATGCTGGCCGAATCCTTCGGCCAGGCTGGGGTGGTGTCCCGCCAGGATTTCGCCAAGACATTGAATGAGGGTAGGCCCATCATGGTTAATGTGGTCCCTTCCAACGGGGACTTGGAGAGCGGACACGAAATTGTTCTTACCAAAGCGTTTCAACATGGCGGCGAAACTTGGTTTGAAGTGATGGATTCCTACCAGGGCCCGGTGCATAGGCTGTTTTTGAGCAGTAAGGAGCTGAACAACATCGTCAGGGAAGATGGTGTTGCATTCCGCCCGGACGCTGGAACCACGCCACGGTTGCTCCGCGATCCTCAGTAGCAACGAGTCGCTGGTGAGTGATCCCTAGTGGCGCCCGATTGAAGCCGACATTCAGCGAGCAAAGGAGCGGCGGTTCGCAATCCCCGGCCATGACCTGCTGGTGGCGGAATTCGAAGGAGGGAACGCAAATGAACGCAAAGAATGTGTGGTGGGCGCTCTTTTTGGTGCTGGCAGGTGTGCCGTACGCTGGGGCCCAGACAGCGGCCATGCGCGATGGACGGCCATCGTTGGAATGCTCTAACGGAAAGGACATTTGGTCGATCGCACAAACCGACTTCAATGGTCAGCCAGCTTTCAGAGTCCCAGTGAAAGAATTTAGAATGGGAGATCATCGCGGCGTTCTCTTCATAACAGCTGAAAGGCTCATCTACCAGGCGCAGAAGCATCCCCAAGAATCATTCGATGAAGGTCGGAAGACCATCAAGAAATGGCAAGGGGGATGGGGGCCTGACGATTGTTGCGGCTTTTACGTGGAAACGACGCGGGAATATCAATTCGTACCAACAGCCGACAACGGCCACTATTGGGGGTTGTTTAGGGTCCCTGGCTGCGCGGCCTTTGTAGATCTGGCGTGGCATGACTTCGCAGCAGCGGAAAAGCAATTCCACAGACTTACAAGACACCTGCCTCCCGTGTCGGAAGCAGCCCTCCGCGAATTTCAGCTGAAAGCCGCAGCATGGAGGGCCGCACCGACAAAGCCGCCGCTGAGCCCCGAAACCGACCGCCATCGGATTCTGGCCGAGAATGCCCTCAAGGAAAAGAACATGGACTCCGCCATCGAACATTATGAAAGCGCACTGGACATCCAGCCCACATGGCCGGCGGGGTGGTTCAACCTGGCGCTGCTTTACGCCGAGCAGAAAGCCTACGCCGACGCCACTGATGCCATGAAGCACTATTTGGAACTCGTGCCCGATGCCTCCGACGCCCAGCAGGCCCGCGAGCAGATGATCATCTGGGATGACAAGGCGAAACACTAAAAGGACAGAGGTGTAAAGGGCATGAGTTCTCACAAAGTATTGCTCGCATTGGTACTGCTGGTTTCAATGCCGCCGTATGCTGGCGCTCAGAAGGGCGTCATGTTCGATGGACGTCCCGCAGTGGCTTGGGACCTCCTGGATTCCCACGGTAAGCCGGTAGATCCGGTAGATATACTCTCGGTCTCACGAGTTGAAATTAACGGTATGTGGGCCTTCAGAATCCCCGTGAGGCCTATCAGGGTCCGGGCACGCCATGGTACACTCCTCGTGACTTCCGACCGGATCATATACCAGGCCGACCCACGAGAGCCCAGAGAATCCTTCGATGAGAACCGACAGGCCGTCAAATATTTGCCGACCGATAACGTTATGGAGCTTGAGACCTCCCAAAAGGAATATTACTTTTTGCTAGAGTCCCGCGGCGGTCGTTCGGGCGATCTGGGTGACTTCCCTGGGTGTACGAACTTCCTGAGTTTGGTCTTCTCCGACTTTCCCGCTGCCGAGAGCCAGTTTCGCCACCTCACCAGGAACCTTCCCCCAATACAGGAGGCAGACTGGCATGACTTCCAGCCGAAAGCCGCGGCGTGGCGAGCGCTGCCGGTCAAGCCGCCATTAAACGCCGAAACCGACCGCCACCGGATTCTGGCTGAGAATGCCCTCAAGGAAAAGAATCTCGATTCCGCCATCCAGCACTATGAAGACGCGCTGGAGATTCAGCCCACGTGGCCGGCGGGGTGGTTCAATCTGGCGCTGCTTTACGCCGAGCAAAAGAATTACGCCGACGCGACCGATAGCATGAAGCATTACCTGGAACTGGTACCCGACGCGCCTGACGCCCAGCAGGCGCGCGAGCAGATGATCATCTGGGAAGACAAGGCCAAGCACTGAGAGAACAGGAGTGTAAAGGGCATGAGTTCTCACAAAGTATTGCTCGCATTGGTACTGCTGGTTTCAATGCCGCCGTATGCTGGCGCTCAGAAGGGTGTCATGCAGGATGGCCATCTGGCGGTGCGATGTGATTTTGATACCCAATCCAAACAGGGCATCGCCACCTGGACAATTGAGCAGGTTGACGTAAACGGTGTAACCGGTTTCAAGATCCCAGTGCATCCGTACGGCTCGGGGAAACGCGAAACTCTGTTCATATCAGCCAATCGAGTGATCTTGCAGTCGCAAAAGCAGCAGGATGCATTCGATGAAGACCGAGCGGCCGTGACGTGGAAGGTCATTAGCTGGAAACAGGAGCCGCACTCCCTTGAGCTCCGGACCCCCCATCATAAGTATTACTTCACCGCCGCCGGCCCCTCCAGTTTCATGACCGTATGTTGTACCTTGGGGGCCTTTCCTGCCTGCTCCAACCTGGTAGAAGAGGCTTTTGCTGATTTCCCGGCCGCTGAAAAACAATTCAGCAAGCTCACTAGGAGCCTTCCCCCCGCGCGGGAAGCAGCATGGCATGACTTCCAGCCGAAAGCCGCGGCGTGGCGAGCGCTGCCGGTCAAGCCGCCATTAAACGCCGAAACCGACCGCCATCGAATTCTGGCCGAGAATGCCCTCAAAGAAAAAAGCATGGACTCCGCCATCGAACATTATGAAAGCGCACTGGACATTCAGCCCACGTGGCCGGCGGGGTGGTTCAATCTGGCTTTGCTTTATGCCGAGCAGAGGAACTACGCAGACGCGACCGATGCCATGAAGCACTACCTGGAACTCGTCCCCGACGCCAGCGACGCCCAGCAGGCGCGCGACCAGATCGTTATCTGGGAAGACAAGGCCAAGCACTGAGCGTGCAGAGGGCACGAAAGCGGCACTACAGCGACTGGGTTTACCGGGTGGGCCCTGTGCCTTTCGCTCAGGGCCGGAAGGCGGCACCGCTCCGACGGCGACAGTCCACTAGTCGCGGCATAACGCTCGCCGGCGGTGATGCTAACCACCAACTTACCGTCTTCGGAATGGGCCCAGGTAATCCCCAACAGCCGGCTCTGTAAGGCGCTGGTGGATCGGGTGACGGACCGGGCGCACATCATCGAAAAGGGGAGCGACTCCTACCGGTTTCGCAGGGCGCTGGAGAAGCGGACGAAGAAGGAGTGAGGGGCTTGGGAGGCGTAAAGCGCGGGCCGTACGTCACCGGCGGCACGCCCGCGCCACGTGTGACCGATGACCAGCAGCCTGTGACCGACATCACTGCGCCCCACACGATCCCCTCGTTAACATGGGACGTTAAAGTCCAACAAGTTCCGATGAGCCTTGCGCCAGCCTCATCGGACGGAGGCAAGCTATGACGAGCGTGAAAGTGACGATTGACGGCAACGAGGCGGCGGCCTCCGTGGCCTACAAGATTAACGAAGTGATCGCCATCTACCCCATTACTCCCTCCTCGCCGATGGGCGAGTGGGCGGACCAATGGGCCTCAGAAGGGAAGCCGAACCTATGGGGCGCCGTTCCCAAGGTGGTGGAGATGCAGAGTGAAGGCGGAGCTGCCGGCGCCCTCCATGGCGCCCTGCAGGCCGGGTCGCTGGCTACCACGTTTACCTCCTCCCAGGGCCTGCTCCTCATGATTCCCAACATGTACAAGATCGCAGGCGAGCTGACCGCGGCGGTGATCCATGTGGCGGCTCGGACGGTGGCCACCCACGCCCTCTCGATTTTTGGCGACCACAGCGACGCGATGGCGACGCGTGCGACGGGCTTCGCGCAAGTCGCTTCGAACTCCGTCCAGGAGGTGATCGACTTTGCCCTGATCGCGCAGGCCGCGTCCCTGGAGGCTCGCATCCCCTTCCTCCACTTCTTCGACGGTTTCCGGACCTCGCACGAAGTCGCCAAAGTGGAGCCACTCCCGACCGAGGTCATCCGGGCCATGATTGACGAGAACCTGGTTCGCGCCCATCGGGCCCGTGCCCTCTCCCCCGACCACCCGGTGCTCCGCGGCACGGCCCAGAATCCCGACGTCTACTTCCAGGCCCGCGAGGCGGTGAGTCCTTACTATCTGGCCTGCCCGACCATCGTCGCGAACGCGATGGACAAGTTCGCCGGCCTCACGGGCCGTCGCTATCATCTTTTCAACTATGTTGGGGCTGCGGACGCCGAGCGGGTGATCGTGCTGATGGGCTCGGGCGCCGAGGCCGCCCAGGAGACCGCGGAGTACCTGGTGGCCCAGGACCAACGCGTCGGTGTGCTGAAGGTCCACCTCTACCGGCCGTTTTCGGTGGAGCACTTCATTCACGCCCTTCCTCAGACGGTCAAGACCATCGCCGTCCTCGACCGCACCAAGGAGCCCGGCGCCATTGGTGAGCCGCTCTATCTTGACGTGGTGACGGCCCTTGCCGAAGCGATGGGCGCCGGCCAAGCCCCCTTCCGCACTGCGCCGCGCGTCATTGGGGGACGCTACGGCCTCTCTTCCAAGGAATTCACTCCCGCCATGATCAAGGCCGTCTTCGACGAAATGGTGAAGCCGAACCCCAAGAACCATTTCACCGTCGGCATCCAGGACGATGTCACTCACACCAGCCTGGACTACGACCCGGAGTTCTCCACCGAGGACCCCGACGCCGTGCGTGCCATCTTCTACGGACTTGGCGCCGACGGCACGGTGGGCGCCAACAAGAACTCCGTCAAGATCATCGGCGAGGACACGGAAAACTACGCGCAGGGCTACTTCGTCTACGATTCGAAGAAGTCCGGCGCGGTTACGATCTCGCACTTGCGCTTCGGCCCGCGTCCCATCCATTCCACGTATCTCATCAGCCGCGCCAGCTTCGTGGCCTGCCACCAGTTCACGTTCCTCGAACGCTTCGATATGCTGAAGGCGGCGGAGCCCGGCGCCACCTTCCTGCTCAACAGTCCCTACGGCCCAGACGAGGTCTGGGAACACCTGCCGCGCACGACGCAGGAGCAGCTCATCCGCAAGGGAATCCGTTTCTTTATCATCGACGCCGTCAAGGTGGCGCGTGATGCAGGCATGGGCGGGCGCATCAACACCGTGATGCAGACCTGCTTCTTTGCCATCAGCAACGTCCTGCCGCGCGACGAGGCCATCGCCGCCATCAAGAACTCCATCGAGAAGACTTACGGCAAGCGGGGCGAGGCCGTGGTGCAGAAGAACTTCGCTGCCGTCGACGCGGCGCTCGGCCACCTGCATGAGGTCCAGGTGCCGGGTAAGGCCACCAGCGCATTCGATATCGCCCCGCCGGTGCCCGCTGAGGCCCCCGAGTTCGTCCAAAGGGTCACCGCCCGGATTATCGCCGGCGAGGGTGACTCTCTGCCGGTGAGCGCCCTGCCGCCGGACGGCACTTTCCCCACCGCAACGGCGCAGTGGGAGAAGCGCAACATCGCCCTGGAAATCCCGGTGTGGGACGAGGTCCTGTGCATCCAGTGCGGCAAGTGCGTGATGGTGTGCCCGCACTCGGTGATCCGCGCCAAGATCTACGACCCCGCCGCCCTCGCGGGAGCGCCCGCGGCCTTCAAGTCCACCGCGGCGCGCTGGAAGGACTTCAAGGACATGCGTTACACCCTCCAGGTGGCGCCGGAGGACTGCACCGGCTGCAGCCTTTGCGTTGAAGTTTGCCCTGCCAAGAGCAAGAGTGAAGTGAAGCACAGGGCCATTGACATGACGCCCCAGCCGCCGTTGCGCGAGCAGGAGCGCGAAAACTGGAACTTCTTCCTGCGGCTGCCGGAGCCCAATCGCGAGAAGCTGAGCCTGGGCTTGGTGAAGGATGTGCAGTTGCTGCAGCCGTTGTTCGAGTTCTCCGGCGCCTGCGGCGGCTGCGGCGAGACGCCCTACATCTCGCTGCTGACGCGGCTTTTCGGCGACCGCACCCTGATCGCCAACACCACCGGCTGCTCGTCCATCTACGGCGGCAACCTGCCCACCACGCCCTACACGGTCGACAGCGAAGGGCGCGGACCGGCGTGGTCCAATTCGCTCTTCGAAGACAACGCTGAGTTCGGCATGGGCATGCGCCTGGCGATCGACAAACAGGCGGACTACGCTCGCCTGCTGCTGGTGCGCCTCGCGGCGACCGTAGGGAGTGACTTGGTCGAGGCGCTGCTGACGGCGGACCAGTCGTCCCCCGAGGGAATACGGGCGCAACGCGAGCGCGTGAAGGCGCTTAAGGAAACCTTGCGCCACTTCGAGGCGTCCGACGCCCGCGATCTTCTGGCCGTGGCCGACGCGCTGGTGAAGAAGAGCGTTTGGATCGTGGGCGGTGACGGCTGGGCCTACGACATTGGCTACGGAGGCCTCGACCACGTCCTCGCTTCCGGCGCCAACGTCAACATGCTGGTCTTGGATACCGAGGTCTACTCGAACACCGGCGGGCAGATGTCCAAGGCGACGCCGCTGGGGGCCGTGGCGAAATTCGCGGCGGGCGGCAAGGACAGGCCGAAGAAGGACCTCGGCATGATGGCCATGACCTACGGCAACGTCTACGTGGCGCGCGTGGCCATGGGCGGCAGCGACACCCAGACCATCAAGGCTTTCTGGGAGGCCGAGTCTTTCGACGGGCCGTCGCTGATCATCGCCTATAGCCACTGTATTGCCCACGGCTACGACATGATGTATGGCATGGAGCAGCAGAAGGCGGCAGTCCTGGCTGGTTACTGGCCGCTTTTCCGCTATCACCCCGACCTCCTCAAGGAAGGGAAGAACCCGCTGCAACTCGATTCGAGGGCGCCGTCCATCCCGCTCGAGAAGTACATCTACAGCGAGACGCGTTACACCATGCTCGCGCACAGCAATCCGAAGGCGGCGAAGGAACTGCTGAAGCGGGCCCAGGAAGATGTCAAGGAACGCTGGCGGCTGTACGAGAACTGGGCGAAGATGGGCGTGCCTGAGCTGGTGGAGAAGTGAGTTCACAGTCGACAGTTGACAGTCGACAGAGAAGAAGCGCTCAGGAAAGAAAGGCAATTCAGACAAGAATATGAACAGGCCCACGACGGGCAGCGTCCAAGGATTCGACCTTAGAGACTGAGAAAAAAGCCCCCGAGTGCCCGCGGCCTGTCCTTGCTTTCAACTGTCGACTGTCAACTGTCGACCCGGAGGACATCATGATTGACCTCAAGACAACCTATCTTGGCCTTGATCTGAAGAATCCGCTTGTGGTGGCGCCGTCGCCGCTGTGCGAGGAGATCGACAACATTCGCCAGATGGAGGACGCGGGCGCCGCCGCCGTGGTCCTCCACTCGCTCTTCGAGGAGCAGATCACGCTCGAAAGCTACCAGCTCGATGACAGCCTGGAAGCAGGTTCCGAGAGCTTTGCGGAGTCGTTGAGTTACTTCCCGGATATGACCGATTACAACCTTGGTCCCGAAGGCTATCTCGACCATATTCGCAAGGCCAAGGCAGCGGTCGACATTCCCATTATTGCCAGCCTCAACGGCGCCTCCACCGAGGGCTGGATCAGGTACGCCAAGAAAATGGAAGAGGCCGGGGCGGACGCGCTCGAGCTCAACATCTATTACCTGCCCACCGACCCGGACATGCCCGCCGCCGAGGTCGAGCAGATTTATTACGATTTGGTGGCCGAGGTCAAGGCGCGCGTCCGCATTCCGCTGGCCGTCAAGATCGGCCCCGCTTTCAGTTCCCCGGGCAACGCCGCCCAGCGCCTGGACGAGTCGGGCGCGGACGCGCTGGTGCTCTTCAACCGCTTCTACCAGCCCGACTTCGACCTGGAAAACCTCGAGGTGGTGCCGTACCTCGTCCTGAGCACGCCTTACGAGCTGCTGCTGCGCCTTCACTGGGTGGCCTTGCTCTACGGGCACATCCGCGCTGACATGGCGATCACGGGCGGCGTCTACTCGGCGGAGGACGTGCTGAAGTCGATGATGGCGGGGGCACGCGTGGCCATGATGGCCTCGGCGCTGCTAAAATACGGCATCGAGCACCTGGTCCGCGTCCGCCGCGACCTCGTGGAATGGATGGAGAAGCACGAGTACGAGTCGATCCACCAGATGCAGGGCAGCATGGCGCGCCGTTCCGTCGCCGACCCGGCCGCCTTCGGCCGCGCCAATTACATGAAGGTGCTCAGCTCGTACCTGCCGCGCGCGATGGGGGAAGACAAGCGGAAGTAGGCTAATCACTAGCCACTGCTTCCTTCACGGGGCGATCATGAACACGGTTCCGTGGCCGTTAGAAGGGCCGCCATTGTAAGTGGTGCCATAGAGATTGCCCGCTGAGTCCATGATCAGGCCGGCATAAGGATGGGCTCCGTCCGTTGAGCCCACAAAGCTGTGCAAAACAGTTTCCTTGCCGGTGTTATCCAGTTTGAAGACGGTCCCTCCGCCGTTCGTCCCGCCCGACAAGGTTGTTCCGTAAAGGTTGCCCGCTCCGTCCTGGACCAGGCGTGCCCAGGGCCCAAGCCCGTCACCGCCGGTCCCTGTGAAGCTGTACAGCACGGTTTCCTTCCCAGCCTTGCTGACTTTGAAGACGACTCCGCAGCCGTACAATGCGCAATTCGTGCCGGGGCCGCCGACCCCGCCGTTTTTAGTGGTGCCGTAAAGGTTGCCAGCCGTGTCGCGAATCACTCCAGGCCGGGGACGCCCTCCGTCCGCCCCATTCGCGAAGCTGTAAAGTACCGTCTCGTTGCCCGCCTTGTCCAGCTTGAAAACCGTGCCCGGACCGTAGTGGCCGCCGGCGTTGGTGGTGCCGTAAAAAGCGCCGGCTGCGTCTCGGATCAAACCTCCAAACGGACCTGCGCCATCCTTCGGATACCCGGCAAAGCTGTGCAGGACGCTCTCGTTGCCGGACGAGTCCAGCTTGAATACTGTCCCGTCGCCATCTGCACCCCCACCAACCGTCGTGCCATACAGGTTGCCGGCCGCGTCACGGATCAAACCGGCGCGCGGATTCGCCCCGTCCGTGCCCCCAGTGAAGCTGTACAACACCGTCTCGTGGCCGGAGGAATCCACCTTGAACACGCTTCCGAAAGCCGATGCGCCGCCAACGTAGGTCGTGCCGTACAGGTTGCCGGACGAATCCATGACCAAACCACCATAAGGATTCGCCCCGTCCGGCGGTCCGGTAAAGGTGTAAAGCACGGTCTCGTGTCCCGACGTATCGACCTTGAAGACGACTCCGCAACCCGCGCCGCCGCCGCACGAACTGGAGCCGCCTTGATAGGTGGTGCCGTACAGGTTGCCGGACTTGTCCTGGATCAAACCCGCGTAAGGATTTGACCCATCCGTCCCGCCCGTGAAGGTGTAGAGTACGCTGAAAGTTTGTGCCTGTACCGAGGGCAGGCAAACCACCCCAGCCACAAGCGCGATCAGAAGCGCCAGCGCGGCGCTGTAGGCTCGCCCGCCCCTCCCGGAAATCCGGCATTGATGTTGTATGGTGCTCGCCATAAAGCCCTCCCTCTCCCGCGGCCACTAGTTGCAGGCGCTCACGCGCCCGTGACTTGTAGATTCTCTTAGGTTCTGTACTCCTCGCCTCTCGCAACTACTTTTCTAGTCACTTGCCACTCGTCACTCGCCACTGCTTCTTTCACGGGGCGATCTTGAACACTGTCCCGTAGCCGCTCAAGCCGCTGCCGGAGCCGCCGTAGGTGGCGGTGCCGTACAGATTGCCCGCCGCGTCCCGGATCACCCAGTTGGGGCCTGCGCCGTCTGACCCACCGGTGAAGGTGTGGAGCACGCTCAGCTTGCCAGTCTTATGAAGCTTGAACACCGTTCCCCAGCCGTCAGCGCCGGTGCCGGTGACACCGTAAAGATTGCCGGTTGTGTCGCGGACCAAGGTACCGCCCGGATCCGCCCCGTCGGCGCCGCCGGTGAAGGTGTAGAGCACGGTGTACTTGCCCGTCTTACTCAACTTAAACAAGACACCACAGCCGTAGCCGCTGCAGCCCCCAGAGCCGCCAAGCACGGTGCTGCCGTAAAGGTTGCCCGCTGCGTCCTGGATCAAGTTGGCGTACGATTCGCTCCCGTCCTTTCCCCACGTGAAATTGTGGAGCAACGTCTCGTTGTCGCTCGTGTCCACCTTGAATATGACTCCACCGCCGTGACTGCCGCCGAACGCGGTCGTACCATAAAGGTTGCCGGCCGCATCCTGGACCAAGGCTGTCTCGGGATAGGCGCCGTCCGTGGGATACCCCGCGAAGCTGTGAAGCACCGTCTCGGTGTCAGTAGTATCCACCTTGTAGACGACGCCTCCGACGAACCCGTAAGCGCCGCCATAGACCGCCGTGCCATAAAGGTTGCCCGCCTTGTCGCGGATCAAATTTCCATCGGGAATTGCCCCGTCGGGACAGTTTCCCGTAGGACAAAAGCTATACAGCGGCGTCTCGGTGTTGCTCGTATCCAGCTTGAAGACAACCCCGCCGCCATAAGCGCCGCCCCCCTCCGTAGCGCCATAAAGGTTGCCGGCGCTGTCCCGGATTACGCCGGCGTACGGGTTTGCCCCGTCGTTGCCCCCGGTGAACGTGTAGAGCACAGTCTCTGTGTCTGTCTTATCCACCCGAAAGACGACCCCGCAGCCCCCGCAGCCGGCGGAGCCGCCTTGGTAGGTGGTGCCGTAAAGATTGCCGGCCTTGTCCCGGACCAAACCAGCGTATGGATATGCGCCGTCTGTGCCGCCAGTAAACGTGTAGAGGACGCCAAAAGTCTGTGCCTGGGCCGGTCGCGTGGTAACGATCGCCGCCACAATCACCATCGCCAATGCCAGCGCGATATCTAGCACGCGGAGTCGGCTACGCGAAGTTTGTCTTGTGCTTGTCATGTTGGCCTCCCTCTTAACCGCAGTTTGCATTTTGTCTCCCAACAGCGTCACACAAATAGAGGGCCTCCAGTCCGACGCCCGCAAGACCGCCTTGTGTGTACAAACCGTTTTCTTTCACTGTTCACATTATGTGCAAGTTTACGCCGATGTCAAGTCTCCGGGCCTCTTCAGCCGCATTATTTAACAGATATGTTAACAAGAGAGAGGAACAAGCATTGGGAGGCGGTGCGGAAGACTCCGGGGTTGTCATAAAGACCCGCCCTCCGCCTCGCGTGCGGCCCTTCTTCAGCCTCCTGCTACCTAGGCTAGCCACTGGTCCCGGACGCCGGGCTGAAGCGCTGGGCTCATTTCAGCAGTGGCTTGATGCGGCGCTCGAATTCCTCGAAGGTGGTTGTTCCTTCCCACGACGCGACCAGTTTCCCCTGCTGGTCGTACAGGAAGCTCGCCGGAATGCCTCCGTCCCAGAAGGGGTTGATGGAGTCGGCCACCGCCCCCAGACTGCCGGGCTCCTGGTGGTAGGCGGCGAAGCCGGCGTGATAGGACCTCAGAAAGGTGGGGATGGCCTGAGCCGACCTCGGGCCGTCCACCGAAATCGCCGCCAGAAAAAGACCCCGGTCGCGGTAGGCGCGGTCCACGCGCACGAGCTCGGGGAATTCCTCCCGGCAGGGCTCGCACCACGTGGCCCAGAAATTGATGAGCAGGGCGCGGCCGCGATTGCGAGCACGCAGTTGCTCGAAGCCGGGCGCGTCGATCTCGGCGACGCTGACGGAGATCGGCTCTGCAGATTCCAGCGGTTTCGAGCGGGAGCAGCCGATGACGCAGGCGAGCGAAATGAGTCCACCTGCCAACGCCATCCAGGTTCCCCGAGACCCGTTTCGCGTCACAACGTCACCAACCCCGAAAGCAGTAGGCAGAAGGCAGTAGGCAGTAGGCAGAAGGCAGTAGGCAGCCGGCAATCCCCGGGGCTTCTGCCTTCCGCCTACTGCCTTCTGCCTTCTGCTTTCTGCCTTCTGCTAATGACTCCATGGCCGGGTGGTTGTAGAATGAAACCTTATGCGTAGACCGCTTCTGTTCGCGCTGAGCCTGCTCGGCCTGTTTGATTCCTTGTACCTGTTCTGGGTGTACACCTCCCCGTCGCATCCCCTCGTGTGCCTCGGCACCGGGTGCGACGTGGTGCGGGCCAGCCCTTACGCGCACGTGATGGGATACCCCATGCCGGTCTTCGGCGTCGTCATGTATGGCGCCGTGGCGCTGCTGCTCTTTGCCCAGCCGCTGCTGGCAAGTTGGCTGGCGCGGGGCATCCAATTCCTGATCCTCAGCATTCTGGCCGTGGCGTTTCTCGCCTCGGTTTACCTGACGGGGCTCGAAGCCTTTGTAATCCACGCCTGGTGCGCGTGGTGCGTCGGGTCGGCGATCATCATCACGCTCATGCTGGCGGCCGAGATCTGGAAGGTGGTGCGGCCCACGCCTCGGCCCGCTTTTGATGTCGAGCCTGATGTCGAGATGGAGCGGCGGCTCGAGGCCACCCGCGTCCAGTTCGCTCTCTTCCTGATCTGGCTCGCGGTGGGCATCCCGACGTTCCTGCTCCTGGCAAGGTCGGGCGAGTTGCCTCCTCTCCAAGCAGCCACACAGGAGGCTTTGGCCGCACGGTTGGTGCGTCCTGACAGCCACATCACCGGGAACCCGGAAGCGCCGGTAACCGTGGTGGAGTTTGGCGACTTTGAGTGCCCCATCTGCGGCACCGAAGAAGCCGTCACTCGCGCCATCCGGGAGAAGTACGGCAACCAGATCCAATTTGTTTTCCGCCAATTCCCTCTCACCAGGATGCATCCGCAGGCTGAAAAGGCAGCGGAAGCCAGCGAGTGCGCCGCCGCGCAGGGCAAGTTCTGGGAGATGGCGCCGAAGCTTTACGCCAGCCAGATCGACCTGAGTGTGCCGGCGCTCCAGCGCTACGCTGGAGAAATCGGCCTCGACCAGGGCCGCTTCAACCTGTGCCTTGCCAGCGGCTCCATGGCGGCGCGAGTCCGCGAAGACGTGGACGACGGCCATGCGCTCAACATCCGCTACACGCCGACCTTCTTCGTCGGCGCCCACGTGTTTGAAGGCGCCGCGCCTTACGCCGTTCTGGCGGGAGCTATCGACGAGCAACTCTCGACCCACGGGGCCCCGCCCGCCCCTTCGGCAGGCCGGTCGGCGAGCGGCGCATCCCCAGGCGCCGCAGGCCACGGCCCGCCGGTTGCCCAGGGTACCGCCGCGCCATCCGCACGCGGAGCCGTCGAGACAGGGTCCGGCGCGGCCGCGGCGGATTCCGGAACGGCTGCCGTCGGCGCCTTCGGCAGCGACGCCGGCAACATCTTCGCGCCCGCCGCCGGCCTGGCGTGCAGCGAGGAAGACGCCAAAAAGCAGCAGCCCACCTTGATCCACACCCCCGAGGCGCATCAGGGGTTTGATTCGCACGCTCTGTTCCTGGACGTGCGCCCGGCGGAAGAATTCGCGCAAGAGCACATTCCCGGCGCCCTCAATCGACCGGTGGATCAATTGGACCAGCGCTGGTCGAGCCTCCCGGCTGACCGGACCCTCATCATCTACGAGAGCGGGCGCGGCTCCGGTGATATCTGCGCCGCCGGACGCGCCGCCGGACGCATCCTGCTCGAACACGGCTTCCATCCCGACCGCGTCAAGGTCTACCAGGAGGGGCTGGCGGACTGGGAAAAGGCGGGGCTGCCGCTGGAGCATTAACCCGGACTTCTCGCCACGAAGGGTCAAGGGATTGATCCATTGCGCCATTGATCCATTGAGGAAGAGGATGGCGCTCTTCAATGGTTCAATGAACCAATGATTCAATGAATCAATTCCCTGACTCCATTCGTCGTGAGAAATCCGGGTTAATACCGGGCGACATCGATGCACTCTGGTTCCTGGTGAACGCGAAGGACAACCTGGAGCAGCGCGCGTCGTCTTTCCCATATCGCTGACCGCCTGACTTTCCCAACCCTGCGCCGCTCCCTGCCGATGGTTACTTATGTAGCCCAGATTCTCGACCAGCTTCCTTCTGCGGGAGGTCGGTGCCGGCAGCGCTGTTGCAGCCGGGAATTTGGAAATTGGCGATTCTCGTCCGCCAGGTAAGGCTGGAGCCCGTCTGGGCCGTCGTGAAGTACTCGTTCACGTACCAGAACGTGCAGTCGTCCACCGGATCGACGGTCATGCTCGTATAGCCTCCCCAATGGTAAGAATTCTCTTCGTCGGCGCTCCCGGGTTGGATGCTGAATTCGGTGGGTTTGCTGCCCGAGGACAGGTTCAGGTATGACGCGCTGATGGAAGGGTAAAGGGCGGTTCCGGAGACACTGTAGCCGACCGCCAGGTTCCCGGCCTTGTCCTGGGCGACGCTGGGCACAAACCGATAGTTCGCGTCACCGGGATTGATGGTGCCGGAGTTCACCAGAGTCCCGCCCGTTCCAAGTTCATACCAGCGAATGCCGGTCTGAGACAGCTTTCCGCTGCCAACTTGTACGGTTTGTGATATCAGATACGAGTCATTGGAATTCGCTCGCCGATAGGCAAAGCGGTGCATGACCCGATCCCCGATCGAGTCGACGTAGTAGCTGCCAGGCTCCGGCACGCACACGGTGGCCCAGGGATGGAGAGGATTAAAGCATCCCGGTGTGTAGGCGGGAACCTCGAACCGGATCGGCCCCTGGAACCTGGAAGCCGCCGGCTTTGTCCAATTGATGGCAAGCTTCCATCGATTCAGTGTGTCGGAATCGGAAGAAACCGGAGTCTGAACGCTGACATAATACTCCGGGGTCCCGTCCGGAGGTGGATTGACCCCTTCGATGTCGGCCGGGAGCAGGCTATGCGCCCGGAAGAAAACATTGCCGGGAGGCTTGGGATACCGGAAGCACTGCGGGGTTCGCGCCGTTCCGCCCGTCAGCATATTCGTGCGGTCAAACGCGCACACCATGACGCCGACGATCTGGTATTTCCTATCCGGATCCATCAAGTCAGTCGACATGTAGTACCCGTCTGACCAGGTGGCGAGGCGAGGGTAGTCGGGGAAGTAAGCGTGACCACGCCTGTTCCGGCCCAAGAGCGGATTAAGGTCCAGCTCGTAGGTGTACCAGGCAAAGCTGCCGGACGTGAGATCGTCGGTGTTTGAAACCGCGATGCAGTAGAAATAGTCGCTGTTGGTTTGGCGGACTCCTACGATCCAACGTGATGCCAGGTGATCAAAGAGGATCACCCCATTCCCACCGTTGCCTTTGCAGTCCGGCATGTTGTTTTGCACCCAGGGAGTGTCTGCCCGCAGGGGAGAGGAGTAGACCCCCGCAAAGGTGGTCTTATCATAGCCCTGATACGCGGTATCCACCCATTCCAGGTATTGCTTCGTGCCAATGGCTCCATTGGGATCGACCGTGAGTTCGGCAGAAGGATCGGTGGAAGCATCGATCCCCTCGAACGTTTGGACGTTAATTTGGGCATTGGCAAACGGAGCGCCTAGCAACAGCAAAAACGAAGCCAGCAAGATGGTAAGACGATGACGCATCCCATACCTCCTTCAACACCCGGATCGGACCCTCCGCCTCTTCCTGCCCGGAACGCCGTTCCGAGGTCGGAGCATCGTGGCCCAAAAGCGTGTCCCGGTGCACGCAGTCCGTGGTGGCAGTTGTGCCGTCAAGTTCCCAGCGCGGGCTGAGGCGGCAGCCAAACCGGGTGCGAGTGACGAGTCGCGAGTGGCGAGTGACGAGCAAGAGAAATCTTCGCGTGCTGCGAAGAAGTTCAGGGTTAGTAGTACATTCATTTCGACAGTTTTGCTCCTCGTCTTTGCCGCAAATGCTACCTACGGCTGCTCATCTCCAAAACAACTCTTGAACGTAAGAGGCTCGCGGCCTCTATTTGCCCCACAACGTGACTTCATTCCCATCTGGGTCTTTAAAATGAGCAAATCGCCCTTCGGAGTCCTGTTCAACCGAGATTGGCGTCAATCCCCGCTTGCCAACTTCCGAGATATAGCGGTCGTAATCATCAACTCGAAATACGACCGACACACTTGCCGAACTAGTCTTAGGGGCATCCTTACGTTTTGGGTGAATTCCGAAGAAAAATGGTCCCGCGGTTGTGTTGAATGTTCCATAAAAGCCACCACTCGCCTCGTGAGTTTCTATACCGATTTTGGAATACCAATCAGCTAAAATTCTTTGATCCTGACAAGGATTTATGGCGATTGCACCAACATACTGCGGATGCGTCTCATTCACTGCAGACGCATGAAGGCTTACCGCGAACAAAAGCAAACCAATTATTAGCTTCACTACTCATCTCCTTCAGTTATGTGTGCCATAGGTCACCGGTCTTCATTCAAAGAGCCAAGCACAGAATTATTGGGAACTTAAAGTCCTATTAACGCCGTGCCGACGGCTCTCTTACCTAGGG
>Ga0326728_10006151_pt1 | contig 32724 bp, 39 predicted proteins | sample MB3enrmetagenome_FD_207602 | JGI IMG/M metagenome (GOLD analysis project Ga0326728, IMG submission 207602) | Lab enriched peat soil microbial communities from McLean, Ithaca, NY, United States - MB31MN | ecosystem: Environmental > Terrestrial > Soil > Wetlands > Peat | place: USA: New York... | reverse complement strand
GTCTGCGCTCTACATCGTAACCTCATTCGATGCTAGCTGGAAGGCCGGCCAGGGCGGTTTCCCCGGCCTGCTAAGGTATTTCTCTTGGACGGACTACACCGTATGGTTCCCAGAAGGGAGAGCCGTAGCTCCAACCTCGCAAGATGGGTTGCAGTTTGCTGGAGCGCTGTCCTATCTCCTCTTCCGAAACGTCTTCGGGCTGCAGATGTCTCTGTATAACTATCTCGTACTCTTCCCTGTATTCATAGGGTCACTCACCGCCATAGTGTTCTACTTCCTCGTGAAGAGAATCGCGGGGGACGTAGGCGGCCTTTTCGCCGCCTTAATGATTGCCGTCTCCCCACCACTGATTGAGAGGGGTAACCTGGGCTGGTTCAAGTCAGAGCCGTTGGGCATATTCTTGTTCGCGATAGGTGCATACTTCTTTTTGACGCTCCTCGACAGCGAGATGAGCTCTAAACAGAGGGTTTGGAGAGCGATAATCGCCGGGTTCTTTCTAGGGTACGCAAACACCGCGTGGGGAGGCTCCGAATACTTCACTGCGGCCTTCGGCCTATTCTTTGTGATTCTGCCCTTCTTGAACGTGAATCTTTCGAACCTGACCATATCTGCACTCTTCTTCACCATAGCAGACATCTTCGGCAGCGCGATGTTCCCGAGACCTGGAGTCGGGGTGGTAACCAGCGCCGAGGGACTAGCCATAATCGGAGGGACCGCGTTCATCGTGCTTGCCAGATGGGTGAAGACGTGGACAAAGCCCGATGACTTTAGGAAGACACTGCTGAAGATACTCTTCGGGCTTGGGCTCACGGGGGTCGCCCTCATAAGCTTCGGTTCTGTAGCCACGCTCAGCACAAGATATCTCTCTGTGCTCTTCCCGTGGGTGAGAAGCACCAATCCACTAGTGCAATCTGTCGCGGAGGAGGCTCTCCCCACCGGCAGCGACTATTTCTCGTCATATCTTCTGCTTCTCTTGCTCGGAATCTTCGGGGCGATAATCGCGTTCAGGAGACGGAACCCAGCCACAACCTTCGCCCTCGTAATAGGAATAACAATGATCTACGCATCGGACGCCTTCTCACGTCTGCTGGTCTACTCCTCCATCGCCTTCATCATTCTCGCCAGCATAGGATTCTCAGAGCTGGCATTCTCGCTGGTGAAACCGAACACAACTTCTCAGATCAAACGGAAGCAGACGTATAGTGCTGGAGGAAACGAAATGCGTACAATCTACTCGGTAGCCTTCATAGCTCTGCTCGCGATTCCAGCCACCATCTACTGGATACCAAATCCGGTGCAATGCACGACAACGAGCAGTTTCTTCTGCGACCAGAGCCCCGCCGATTCGGGCGTAAGCATTGCCTATGGAGGAACGATTTTCGCTCACTCAGAGCTGAACGATTGGTTCCAAGCCCTGAATTGGATCAGTCAAAACACGCCTCAGAACGCTGTCATAATCGCATGGTGGGACTACGGGTACTGGATTAACGTCATGGGCAACAGGACCAGCGTGGCCGACAACGCAACGCTGAACCAGACCAGGATAGCCGAAATCGGTCAGATGTTCATGTCGAACACGACGGAGGCCGCCAAACTCGCGATGGACATGTCGCAGGGAAGGCCCACATATGTCCTCACCTTCTTGACAGGAAGCCTCATCCCCACGGAGCTTCTACCCAGTGTATCTCAGAACTCGAATTCTAGCGTTCTCGAAACATCCGAATTTTACAGCCTGCAGATACCCTCAGGGACAGGATTCACAGCCGGCGGTGGCGACGAGAGCAAGAAGCAATGGTTCATCGCGATTGCTGGGCTGAACACACCGGAATACCTTGAGCCGGCGCCGGATGGCTTCAACCTCACCCCATACGCGCTGCAGAACACGCTCTTCGGTGAGATGCTACCCTTCACGTTCTCCGGCTTCTGGAATCTGGCGACCGGGACGATACACGACACATGGGCGGTCGACTCAAACGGGAACCCGCCGCTTCAGCTCTTCAACGCACCGTACACCTTCCAGCTGAGTGGGTCGACGAGTCCGTTCCAGGAGGTCTTCGCTTCGAACAGCCTCCAAAACCCGATTACGTGTGGAGGCACCTCATCATACCCGGTAGATTGTTTCACCACCGTCCTGCTGTACAAAGTCAGCTAGGTCGTGTTCGAGTCCGCCTGATAGGCGAGGGGGTTCCTGTACCTGGCATACTTATCGTCGGGTGAGTACTTCGAAGGATGGGCCACAACCGTTGGCGTGCCACAAACGGGACAGCTATCTTTCATCGTGTAGGTACCGCACTTGGGGCAGCGCGTCAGCAGGCTCCTCACTCAGGTCGACCCGCCATACTTGCGCGACATCTCGCGCTTGCTGCTGAAGGTGCCGTGCTTCCCGATGCCCTCCTGGATTCGTTCGAGCACCGTGTTCATGACCTTGTCCGCCTGCTTGTAATCGTCGGCAATCACACGAAGGCGGTAGCGAGGCGCTCCGACATAGGTGATGTTAATCTCTGCCGTTGATGAGGCACCAGTCGCCTCATCAAGGGCCTCCTTAATCTGTTGAATCCCATCGGCCGCCTTCGAAGTAATCTCCACTATGGCGCCGACTTCATACTTCGGGGCCGATATCTTCTCCTTGGCCGCCTCGACTATCTCCTTCGCTATCGCGGGCGGCATATCGAGAGTGGCGAGTGCCTTCTCCCCTTTCTTGGAGGCAGCCTCCAGAGATTCGTACAGAGAGCCGTATTCCGCTTCAAGCTTCACGACGATTTCACCGAATTGCTTATCGTTCATTGAGAGTTTCCTCTTCACCATCTCCATTATCGTGACGGCTTTCTCATTCTGCTTCCACTGAATCAGTTTGGTCCGTTTCTCTTCGTTGGTGACCTGTCTCAGGGAAAGGTCGACCTCTCTCCTGGACTTCTCTGCTCTGATGACCTTCAGGACGAGCTTCTGCTGGGGCTTGGCCACCCTTTCGATGTTCCTGACCCACCCTGTGGAAATCTCCGAAATATGGAGGAACCCATTCATATTGTTGTATTCGTCGAGATCCACATAGATTCCATGGGGGGTAATCTCTCTCACGGTGCAGAGCACTATCTCGCCCCGATCGGGTAGCTCGGCCGCCGTCGTTTCCATGGGGGTCATCGCTCAGCGGATGGCTTTAAGGTATTTGCAGTGTGTCTATCGTCAGGCTAGTCCAGTCTCTTTATGACCTGAGCGTCCACTTTGACCTTGCCTCCGGTGCTCTCAGCCAACTTCCTGCCGCAACCCTTGCAAGTCACGTCTCTCGTCGACGCCGAGAACATGACCCTCTCCTCTCCACAGTCTGGGCACTTGATCAACACGTAGCTCGTGCGAGGCTTCGGTACGAACTCTCTTTCTTTCTTCACTGGACTATCTCCGCCTTCCTGAGCCTCATGCCCTTCCGCAGCCTCTCCTTATTGCAATCCTTGCACTTGAGCCTTAGCGTCGCTTTCTTGGTCGTCTTTGCTGTCCTGACCAGTTCCGGGAACTTTTGACCGCCATACCCTCTCTTTCTCTTCGCCTGTCGCCTTGCGCCCCAAGAAGATGCTCTTTCTTTGCCCTTCTTGTAAATCGCGACTGAATGCAAGGTGTGCTTCCGGCAGTGTGGACAGAAAGTGTTCAGCTCCTTGGGGATCTTCATTGTTTTCAGCCGAGCCGTAAGCTGTCTCGATTTATGCGTTGTGGTCTGTGCGACAATCTATCTTAGAATTGTTGTCTCATTCTCTGCTCGATTCGCATCGCTTTGGAGGTCGACCTGTTGCTGGACGAGGGGATACAATTACCAGTTCTATTGCAAAAATTAAGTGTCTTGGATACGAGGAGCCAAGAAGTACCTGACAATTGTGCCTTGCTCGTTGAGCTTCCATTCAAGCCGAAGAGGCTTCTTGCTTGAAAAGTCTAGTACGACCGTCTCGGTAACGCCCCCTAATGCCTTGTTAATCGAGGTCAAGTAATCAATGTTATAGCTCGCTTTCGCCTCCTGCTTGACTTCCAACTCCAATATGTCTGCGCCGTTCTTGTCGAGCTGCACCGTTGCGCCTCCGACATCGCTCTTGCCCGCGAATGAAACGCTCTCCTTTAGCGCAGTTATGCTCACCTGATCAGCGACAACCGAGATGTCGCCCAAGACCTTCTCAAAGACACTTTTGCTCATGGAGATTCTCGCATCGAACTCGAGCTTCGGAAGAGGGGCCGTCCCTGAGGTGCTTTCTATTAGATGAATCCTGAATTCCCTCTTATAACCATTCATTAGTCGGAGGACTAGAGCATCCTCGTCAGTGGATGCTATCTCGATGCTGTCCTTCGCATCTGTCCTGCCCATGAGTTTTACAAAATCTTCTACCCGGATGCTGAACTTGAACGGCTTGTCGCATTCATATTTTTCGAAAGCCGTATTGGGCCAGTGCAGGTCCACAAGGGCAATGTGTGAGGGGTCCATCGCCCTGAATATCAGGGCCTCGCTGCTGGCCTCGAACGTTGCCTCTTCGACTAGTGTCTTTATGGCTGACGCTACCGCTTTCCACTCGCTTGAAGTCGACGTTTTAGTAAAAAGCATCTGCACTCACTTGTGTCAGGCTCGGCAATTAAGATAATAAACATTGATTGGATTCACTTGTTTCCGTCTGGACCGGTCTGAAAGTATTCTAACCACCGACCCGACCTAATGAGGCGACACGCGAATCCTGATCGCCTGCTACGAGCCAAGTGTTTTTAGCCTTCTCAGCGATACCGACCCTCAATGGATGAAAGCACCCTAACTTTTCTTCGCAGGGTCTACCGCGGGCACTACTTCAAGCATCACGATCTAGTCGAGATTCCTTCGCAGATTCAAGCGAGGGAGTTCGGATACATCCCATTCGGTGGCGGAATGATAAGGCACCTCTCATTCAAGAATCCGGGAGAGCTAGTTGCGGAGCTTGTGAAGCAGGCGCCTTCCTCTGTTTACTGTTCTAATGCAATCTATGAAAGACCCACCCTCCAAATGGATGAGAAGGGCTGGCTCGGTGCAGAACTGATATTCGACATCGATGCCGACTCTATCCCCACCGCTTGTAAGGCGAAGCACAACTGGTGGTACTGCAATTCGTGCAACAAGGGAGGGATGGGGACGAAACCGACCAAGTGTCCAAAGTGCCGCAGCCCCGCGCTGGAACAGGTTCAATGGAGTTGTAAAGAGTGCCTCGATGCAACAAAGGAGCACGTCAAGAGACTGAGGGACTTCCTCACTGGAGACTTCGGTGTCAGTGAACAGGCAATACACCTCTATTTCTCCGGAAACAGGGGCTACCATGCTCATGTCCGGGACGAGCGGTTCGAGAGGGCCGACTCACAGATGAGGACAGAGGTAGCAAACTACATAAGAGGAAATGGTCTAAGTCTAAGGCTGTCTCCACAAGACAGCAAGACGGCTGCCACCGACAATTCACTGGGCTGGAGAAGACGAAGCGACCTGTTCATGACATCGAAGACCTCTACCTACGGCAAAAGGCAGACCCAGAAACTCACAGAGGAAATCGTAACCGCCAATGCCGCTCTCATCGACGAATCAGTGACCACCGATATACACAGGGTCTTTCGCATGCCGGGAACTTTGCACGGCAACTCCGGTCTGCTGAAAATGCGAGTGAAAGAAATCGACGGTTTCGACCCGCAAAAAGACCCAGTCGTCCTGAGTGGGGAGAAGGTGAAGGTACACATCGATTTTTCCCCGGGGTTCTCCCTGAACGGGATCAATTTTGGACCCTATGATTCATCGACCGTCCAGATACCTATTTACGCAGCCGTTTTCTTGACAGCGAGAGGATTGGGACAGGTTTTGCCAGGTTGAACATGTGATGGAGAGAAGCAATCTAATCGAAACCCTGGAACAGCTAGTGGAAGCCGAAGAGCGCTCCGAGCGCCTGACCAAACTCCCATCGGACATCTACCCTAGGATAGCGACCTATACGCAGAAGCTCCGCAAGAGTACCGGTGCCGATGACGAAGATGCAATCAGCAGAATTACGCGAAAGCAGCTCCAGCTGATCGAAGGGATGGCAAGACAGCTTCTCGACAGGAGGCTGGCCAAAGGAATCGATAACCATGACACCCGAGAACTGCTTCCGGAAGAGAAGTACCTCTGCGAAGTCTATACCGAATCCAGACTGACCCATGAAAAATTCGTGAGCGCGCTGACCAACGGGCAGCCTTCTTTCTTCGCTATTCTACAGAAGCAGCAGATGCAGAAAATGGTGACCGTGAGGTTCATGAGACCTCTTGGGGAGGTGATGGGCTTCGATTTGAACAGGTACGGGCCTTTCAAAGTTCATGATTTGGCCCAGATTCCCACGGGCAACGCTGAGGCTCTGATATCAAACGGCGACGCTGTGGAAGTGTACACTAAGGACTCCTTCTAGGCGTAGCTTCTCCAGGTGTGGCTGCACTTGAGGCACCTGTAGAACTGGGTGGGAGGTTCGTCGCCCCCCCTAGTCTGCAGGAACCACCAGTTTGCTTCCCCATAGCCACACTTAGGACACTCTATCCTGGTGGTCGGAAGCGCGTTCAGTTTGCCCTCCTTCTCGCCGAGGACCTTTATCGTCGGTGCCTCCGAGAGCTCTTCTTCGGTCGACATGGTAACGGTCTTCCCAGCCTTGTCGGAGAACCCGCAGTTATCGCAGGCATACGTCATGGCCGTACCCTTGTCCAACTTAACCTGTTTTAGCTTAAGTCTAGTTCCGCACTTCGGACAGAATTTCACTCTGCCCCACCGCTGAATGACTTGCTCACAACTTCCAATATCTCATGGGCGTTGTTCTTCGCTCTTTCGACAGCTGCTAGAAAGGCCTTCTCGGGTTTGATTCTCTGGGCCCTTACCTTCAGGACCAGTTTCTTAATCAACGGATGAGGCGGAAGAACCCCCGCAAAAGTCACGTTCTTCTCGTCCAAAAGCTCATGGTGAATTATCTCGGCGAGAGAGTAATCTTCACCCGTCACTTCGACTGTGAACTCTCTTTCCCCCTCGCGTGATATTTGGACCTGCATTCGAATCATTCGCTCCGAATTTCGTAGCCTTATAAATTCATGGTTGAATGGGTTCTCTGCCGAAGTCGTCGGCGAACTTCCGTTCCTCAACATTCCCGCATTCGTTGCACCTAGCCCGCCCGTCTCCACGTGTTAGAGGTCTTCCGCAGTTGCTGCAGAGGGTCGCTATGACTCCCAAATGAGGTTCGTTGATCGAGAGCTGAATGATAGCGTTCAACGTGCTGACCACCTTGGCCCTGACGATGTCACCCAGCTTGACCTGGGTCCTCCTCATGCCCCTGCCGCCCCCCCTTTCCTCTCGGAGGTATATGCTCCCGGCGAAACCGCCTTGCGTTGGAAGGCCGTTGAGGTAGTATATCTTCATGTTGGCACTGCTGGACTGCGCCGCTTCAACCTGTCCTGTAACAACATCCCCGACTGAAGGGGTCTTAGCCACCGAGACCGGTTTCACACTCACCTCTCTCTGTGAGAGGTCTCGGACCACCTCCCCCATCAACAGCGCCCGCACCATGCCGTTGAAGTCGTACGCGTTCTTGCCTGGCAGGAATTCTTCGGACACAGCCAGGGCGTCCCCCGGAAGTGCTATCTTCTGCTTATTCTCTTTCATCTTGATTTCGAACTCGGAGTCAACCCTACCGTCAGCTCAATCCACTTAGGTCTTTCGAGGAACTCCCCCATCTCTCTCCCCTCCATCAACCTCACCAAAGCATCAGCTTGGGGGATTGAGAGAACCGGCCTGTCGAACGTAAAGCCGTCTATCGATATCCTCGGGCATGCGGTCTGGACGAACGCTTCGATATCCCTGTAAGGTGCCAGTCTGTCTGGCGTTATGTCGCGCATCGCCAACTGGACGACCTTTCTGCCCTGCATCTCAAGTCTGTTCGTTATCCATCTCGTCCTACCAAGCATCTTCTGACCTTCTTTGAGGCCAGTTACCACGCCGAACACGCGAGCGTCCAGAGCCTTATAGACCGCCAGTATCGAACGTTTCCTTCGTATCTCCGCTTCCTCTCTCATATCGCGGACCTCGTCAAGGTAGGGGTCGAGAAGGTAGGTGGGCTTTCCCGTAGCCAGTGCGACTCCGACAGCGTGGAACTCGCTATCTCCTAGATAACAAAAGACATCCACATCCTTGCTCATTGGATAGATGGTCGAGAAATCACATCCGAATGTCTGGCTCTGGAGAAGGAGGTTGTTCCCCTCCCCGAGGTGCACCTCGAAACCCGCTTCCTCGAACTGCTTCTTCGCAGCTTCAAGCTCGTGAAGGTGCTGGCTGAACGTGGCCAAGCCGATGCGTTTGTATCCCTTGAGCAAAGGAATGGAGCTCCTGATGACGGGCTCGAATTTTATGTCGTCCTTCGCGTCGATCAGATGGGTGAACTCGCCTACGGTTTGCACGGCCGCGTTGTGCCCGATGTGCAGAGCCAGGTCCGCTTCAAGCTTCCCAACATCGTCGTCAACCGTATCACAGATACCAAAACACGAGTCGCCGATTAGGTAGCAAGGGATTCCGTACGTCGACTCGATCTTCTCGATCAAGCTCCTGGTCTGCCGGATGAGGCCGCCCGGAGCATTGACCACTATGCCCTTTGGCTTTCGTTCCCTGATTAGCCGGAATACCTTCTCTTCGTCGATGTAGACAGTCAATTAGCGCTGGTTCGAAGCCCGACGGTCAACACTCCCTTAATTAGCATTCTCCTTAACTCGTCAGACGCTACGCGGAAGTTTAACCGGCTGCAGGCTTGGGCAGCTCTATGACCTTGACGTCAGTCAGCATGGGCAGCTTCGCTTTGGCCGCATGTATTGCCTCCTTGCCCTTTTCAAGGTCAGCGGCCTTGACATGGAGTTCCAGCACTACCGTGCCTATCCCTACTCTCGCAGCAACCCCAATCGGCTTACCGAACGCCTTCCGCATGCCTTCCTGTAGCCTGTCTGCGCCAGCCGTGGCAATCATCTTGTTTTCTCGCAGAATGATGTGCGGATAGGTCTTGACGAGCAGATAATAGTTCTCCTCGCCCAGGAGGGCTAGCTTCTTGTTCGTAGCAACGCGAGCCGACTCGAGCGCATTAGACCTTATCTGCACTCTACCCTTGGAAACCAGTTGAATGACGTAAGCGTAATCACCGGTAGCCTTGCCAGTCGTGAATCTTGCTACCTTGGGGTTGGGAGCGCCCGGGGCATAGACCTTGCTGGTATAGGCCATTCCCTTCACTTCGCGGTAATTCGAACCATGTACGGCCGATCGCCTCCAATTTTCCCTGCTAATTGTGCGATATTTAAGTTGATTTGGGCGGGAAGTATTTCCTCCTCCTTCTGAGTGGAAATTCATCAGGGGGCCAAATGTCTATTGGCACAAAATGGCCACCTAGGACTCGACTATAACCCCGGCGAGGGCTTCCTGCACAGAAGGAGATGGAATTCAGACGGCCTGGGACTCCTGCTAGATCTCATCGACCCGTTCAAGTTTGCCGACAGGGAGAAGCTCTTGGAAGCCATCTCTAACTCGAGAATCAACTGGCGGGACTTTTACAGCTCCACCGACCGGTACGCCATGCGATTCTATTATCCGAAACCCGAGGCGATAGGGACGCTCGAAGCGGTAGGGGAAGAAGCTGACAGTACGGTTGTCGAATACGCTGGCAAGAAGCTCCCGTTAATGAAAGCGTATCAAAGCATGGTCTCTGACCTAATCGAGAGCCTCAAGACGAATAAACTTCATTCGTTCGCTCCTTTCGAGTATTGAAATCGCCAGGCTTGTCCAGACCAACCGTAGTCCGCCAGAGAGCGTACTTTTTCAGTGTCTCCTCCCTGGACAGGAATTTCACAGGCGTAGTAGTCTTAACAATTTTCCCATTTACAAGTTCATACACGGTCAGATGTCTGGTAAGGGCGTGATTCACTTCGAGGCCCACTCCCGATGTGATATTTCCGAGTAATCGTGAAAAGACCAAGGCATCGCAATAATCTATCACCCTGAAGAAGTACCGCATTCCATCATCACTCTTGTCCGCTTTGGTCTGAAGAGCGCTAGGATCGACAATATCATAAAAAGGAAGATGTTTCGTTATCGCGGCAATCTCATCAGCTTCTACTTCGGTGCCGTACATGCACATAGCATGAGCGTAGTATACAAACACGGATTCCATTCAGCTACAAGCCTTCGCCTCTTAATCACCTACAATTACTCGGCGACTACTCTAAAACCCATGATTTCAATGAGAACTGTTCTGAACGCGCATGTCGATGGCAGAAATCGAGGTCACTAGTCAGGTTCCAGCATATCCTTAATTATCGTTCACCACGTTTCCGAGAAGACTTTGCCTTACCTGATTCCGCGCTCCACAATCGGCACCGAATTAATCCTCATACTCGCGTTCGGCGACCTCTCGTATCTCGAAACTTGCTCTGTGCTTGCCGATTCGCTGCAGGACATGGTTCGCGTAGGGGAGGACGTTCTGACGGTTGAGGTAAAGAGCGCAAAGAGCGGCTATGAGAATCTAGCGGGCACCCACAAGGTCGCGATTCCAATCACATCGATGGTCGATTCCCTGGAGGACGCTAACGCCGAGATAACCAGCTTCCTGGAGGGTGTTGACGATGGCTTCAATTTCTCGGTGAGCTACTACTCGTCACAAGGAATCGAAGAGTCCGAGTACGAGTTGATGGTCGCCACGATGCTGTCGATCGTACGGGGAGCAGGTTTTCGGAAGGCAAACTTGGTGAGGTCGAGAGGAGGAGCCGAAATTCACGCCAAGGAGATACTATCGCGGAACTTGACCGATTTCATCATCTTGAGGGTAGGTAATCAATACCGCATCGGGGTTACCGCTTACGTTCCTAACGTAGTCGAGTTCCGCGCTAGGTCTAACGAAAGACCAGTTGTGAGCTCCCAAATCTCCATATCTTCGAGGCTTGCGAAGGTCCTGTTCAATCTTGGCGGGCTCTCGACGGGCGGAACGATGCTAGACCCTTTCTGCGGTTCGGGGACAATTCTTTCGGAGGCGATTGTAGCGGGAGTGAATTGCATCGGGATTGACAAGAATCCCATACGCATCGAGAATACAAAGCGAAACCTTGAGTGGATCTCTTCGACATCGAAGGGCAATCTCGGTTCATATTATTTGAAGGTCGGGGACGCCGCAAATCTCGAATCTCTCCTTGGCGGGAAGGCTCCGGTTGACGCCGTTGTAACCGAACCCATTCTGCTGCCAAGGATAAACTATACTCCGCGACTGGAGAAGGCTCGGAGAATGATTCGTAACGCGAGCAGGCTCTACTCCGAATCGTTGTATTCCATCGCTGCGGTGGTCCGCAGTGGGGGAAGAGTCGTCGTGGTCGCCCCTTCGCTGAGGACGTCAGAGAAGAGAGACGTCTCGGTTGACCTTCAAGACCTGGAGGAAATCGGCCTCAGAGCGTTCCATCCCCCAAAGTTCTCACTAGAGTATCCAGTAAGAATAGGCCATGAAAATACAAAATGGATCAGGCGCCTAATCTATGTCTTCGAGCGCGTCTAATCTTGTCGTTTCGCCGAGACCGCAACAGTGGCCTTTCGCAACAGAGTTAGAAGAAGGCTCAGCTCCTTGTCATCGACGTTGGAGCGCAGCGAGATTCGCTTTGCAAGTTTGAACAACCTCTCGGCCCTATGTTCCTGTAGTCCAGATGCGATCGCCAGTTCATACGCGTAGGAAGCGAACGCGTCGCGCAGATGTAGGTTTGGGACCCTCTCCTTCCTAGCATAAGGTTTCGAGAAGAGGTAGAGCAATACGGCAACCGAATGGCTAACGTTCAACGTCCTATATCGCGTACCAGTTGTCACGGTCGTAACGACATCACACCTTGCTATTTCGTCATTCGTCAGTCCGGTCGTATCTCTCCCGAATACCAGAGAGGTCGACCTGGAAGACGATGCGTAGTCGACCACCTCTTCAGGCGAGAGGCTCAGTCTCACGACGTTGGCTCTCTTTGTGGCCGTCACCGCTGTGGTCGCAACCAGGAGGTTGTGACGCCTCCTCAGCTCATCGAAGTCGATCGTCTGGGCACTTTCAATGACATCTGCGCCGTGGGCTGCGTAGACAGATGCCACCCTTCGGTCGAACCTCGGCTCTATCAAGTAGAGCTTTGGTATCCCGAAATTCTTAATCAATCTCGCGGTGTACCCAACATTTATGGGATACTCCGGACCCACCAGTGTCACTGAAAGCCTTTCACGGGACCTCAAGTCGGCCCTAGCTGGCTTCAGCCCGTTCATATCGTTTACAAGCGCGTCAAGCGGCGATTCCTAGTATGTCCCCAATCTCGAGAGCTGAAAGGTCCCACACCCTTCTCGATAGTTGTTCAGGCGTAACCTTCTTGTCGTCAAACCCTAGTCGCTTCAGCGCGACTCCTAACTTCCTCTTCTTTTGAGAGAAGAGCATCTTGACAAGTCTGATCTGTCGAGAGGTAATGGTCTCTCTGGGCTTTATCACCGCCACTACGGAGGAGACTCTTGGCGGGGGAGCAAAGGAAACTCGGTCGACTTCGGCTATGACCTCGATGGATGAAGACATCTGGAAGATGGCAGATATCGCTCTGTAGCTTCTCTTACGGGGCTCGGACATCAACTTCTCAGCGAACTCCTTCTGAAGGATGACGATGGCTCTGTCATAGTTCCTCTGGCTCAACCATTCGACAAAATTCGAGGATTCCGAATACGGGAGGCTGGAAACGAGAACGTCAAATATCGGTCTGGCCGAGAACGCATCTCCAAGATGCAAGGCCAGCCCCTTATCCACCCGGCTTTTGGTAGCGAGATAGTTGGCGTCGTCCAATTCAAATGCCTCTACATGAGCAGAGAGTTCGCAGAGTCGCTCCGTCAAAACACCTTTACCCGTACCTATCTCTAGCACGCGCTCGTCCTGCTTGATACCGGAGGTCTTGATCATGAGTTGCACTATTGACTGGTCAACCAGATAGTGCTGACCTAGCGCCCTTCTCTTGCCCATCTCCCTCAAATGGATTCCAGAGCCTTAAATGAGTTCACCGACGAGCACGGCGGCCGAGAATGTGTACCAACCGCACAGACCCATCGGAAAAGATCATTTCTTGATGAATATGTTGATGCGTGAGTCTCCGGAAATCTCTTCCACTACTCTTTTTGCGACAAGTTTGGCGGGCTCCCTCAATCCCGTTCGGTTCTGAATATCCTCGAAGGAAGCAAAAGGCCGTTTCTCTCTTTCACCTACGATGGTCTTCATGAACGTCTTGCCGATTCCGGGAATCAGCTCGAGCCCGTGGAGCCTTGGAGTAAGAGGCTGCAGATCGTTGAAGTAGGCCACATATTTCGCTTCCTTGGATTTCACTATGGTCTCGCAGACGCTGGGTAGCTGAGATTTCGCTTCCGAGGTGAGATCCTCATAGGCTAGTTTGCCGAGTACACTAACGATTTTGTCTCGTCCCTCTCTGCCTATTCTCAACTTCTCTCCCAATTCGAAGTCCCGGTCCTCCACTGCCAACAGTTCAAGGAGAGTAAGGCGGTCTTCGCCGATGGCTTGGATGATTGGCCCTTCTCTTCCCTTGATGACTACAGATTTTCCTTCAGGAAGGAAATCGAGCACATAGGCAAATTCCTCGTATCTCTTCTCACTGGTGAGCAATTCTCGGGCACTCCTTCAACACATCGTCTTGGGCGGACAGTTATTCGATTCGCAGACGGAAACTCGGTGCATGCCCCTTGAATCTCTTGTTATTCAAGAGCCACATTGCTATATAATCTTACTCAATCCCACGCAGGCAGTGTGAATTTGACCGGCTTCTGCTTCATCCATCGTTCCTTTCGTGTCGAAAACGGGGATGAAGTGATGACCATCGGTCCTCGCGCTTCCGAATAGACGGGGACCCTCTCTCAAAACGTCTCTTCTAGACTGGACACGCTTGGGGAGATGCGCGGATGCGATTCTTAGCTGTCCTTACCGGTCTTCAGGATACGCAGAACCTTCTCGAGCGTCTCCGTGGGAAGGAGTTTCCTCCATCCCGCAGTAAATGTTCTGAGCTCCTCGATCGATTTCGGCATTATGTTGACTACCTCTACCGCCTCCTCAGCGCTGAGACCGCAATCACTCTCAAGTTGCTTGCGTAGCTTCTTGGCTGCGTCTGGGCTCGTCTTGGCGAATTTCGAGGTGTAGTCGAGCGTCCGCTTCTGGATTTGATCGGCCTTCTCTACGTCGATCTTCTCCAGTACCTGATGGGCCTCACTTAGCGTCAGTATCCTCTTCTCCCGCGGCTCAGACGTCGGCATGTCCCTCCAGCAAAGGTGCGACGTGCTCCTTTCTTGCTATGACTGTCTTGACCTTGTCGCCCACTGGGACATCAACTATTATCGTCCTTCGTCCCACCTCGGTCACCTTGCCGACCAGGCCGTTGAATCTCCTATGGGGCATTCCCTTCACCTGAGTGCCATCAATCTTAATCACGACCTTCTGGTCGACGGAGTAATCCCTAAGCATCCGGCTCAAGCCGCCCAGATTGGTCTTCTTGAGCAGTGCGCGTGTACGTCTCCTGTATCCTTTAGATCTTCCCAAACTCGAAACCCCCTGACTCCCAAACTCTCAGTATATCAAATCTTTGGCAGCTCAGAGGGGTTTTTAAGACTTCAGAGAGCGAAGGCGAGACGGAATCCCCGTTTACCAACCTCTTTACGGGCAGCCCTCCATCGAGCTTGATTTCGACGGTTAGCCTCCTTCCCCTCGCGGTCAGAATCCTCAGCTGGTGCACCTTCTTGTAGACCGTCTTGCCCTTGTTATTCTTGTACTGGACCAGCGAGTTTTTCATACCTTTCAGTTCGGACTTCATTGGTTTGAATGGTACTTCAGATTCGAGGAAAGCCCTCGTCTTGAACGTGAACGCAGGAATCGATGAAGGCTTCCCTCGCAACCTCCTCAAGCCCGTCACCCTAACCGCCCCCGCGCCCGTCCTCAAGACCATCATCGGGGGGATTCTATGCTTCATCGGACTCTTCACCTCCACGACGAAAGGCCGACCGGGTGGAAACACAATGCTGTCGGGGTCTTCGCTTCCCAGCCATGTAAATTTGATTCTATGAGAACGCAATAGTTTCAAGAATCTGTCTCCAACCGCTTTCTCAATGCTCGGAATCTTGGCGTACCCTGAATCGCATTCATCGCAACCCCGGCCCCAACATCTGTCGCACAGGGTCCTCCTTTGGGAAACGCCGCGTGGTTTTGTGTATCTACCATAGACAAACATCGATTTTGCGGCCATATCGACCATGTCGTCATCGAGATTAACCAGAACTGTGAGCTCGGGATGGAGACGGTCGACCTTCTTGCGCATCCTTCTCTCAACGAGGTCTGCGATTTCCCCTGTAAGCTCCGACTTTACGGTCATTCTGCCCCGAATCCGAAGGTCTGACCTCAGCTGGTCCTCTCTTTCCTGTACACCGGAGGGGAGAATCATGCCGATGGAGAAGGTCTTGAACTGATATCTCTTGGCGCTTCTGAGGACCTTCTCTCCCACCATCGCGATTCTTGAGGTCAGACCTCCGCAGATATAGCACGATTTGCTCTTTACCAGTTCAAAGCCTGTGAAATCTGTCCGTTGCCTAGCAGCACAGACTTCGCAGAGCGAAAAATCCATTCCTTCCATCAGCCACGGGCTCCCTGACCTCCGCCCGCTCTCCTTAGAAGCTGCCTGAACTCGCGCCCCTTGCTGGTCTTCATCAGAGATTTCGTCTGCTTGAACTTGGTTATCAGCTCCCTGACCTCCTTCTCGTTTCGACCTGAACCCTTGGCGACCCTCCGGATTCTTGAAGCGTTCAGCACTTCGGGGGTCTCTCTTTCCTTCTTGTCCATCGACTGGATGATGCTCTTCCAGTTTTTCATGTCCTTCTCCGCCTTCTCCAAGTCTTCGGTCTTCATGTTCCCTGACACCCCAGGTATCAACTCCAGAATCTTCTTCAAGGAACCCACCTTGTTGACCTGCTCGAACTGCAAGAGGAAATCGTCCATCGTCAGTTTACCTGACATCATCCGTTGCACCCGCTTGTCGTCCACCTCCATCTCTAGGTCCTTCGCCATATCCAGCAGCGACTTCAGGTCACCCATGTTGAGGAGCCTTCCAACGAAACGAGTCGAGGAGAACTCCTCTAGATCGTCAACCCTCTCACCCGTACCTATGTAGTATATTTTGGCCCCCGTTGCTGCTACAGCTGCGAGTGCTCCGCCTCCCTTCGCAGCCCCATCAAGCTTGGTGACGATTATCCCCCCGACCGGTGAAGTCTGGTGAAACGCAAGCGCCTGGTTGTAGCACTGCTGGCCAATCGTCCCGTCGACGACGAGCAGATTGATGTCGGGCTTCACCTTCGAGACGATGCTTTTCATCTCGTCGAGCAGCCCTCTCTCTTCCTTGTGCCTCCCAGCGGTGTCGATTAGGATTAGGTTCTTGTCGCTCTCAAAGAACCGCTTCCCTGCCTGTGCGACCTTAACCGAATCGTCTTCTCTGTCGTCGCTGTAAACATCAACGCCGATGCGTTCGCAGAGAGTCTTGAGTTGGGTAATCGCACCCGGGCGGAACGTATCGGCGGCCACTACGCCGACCTTGAACCCCTTCTTGGTGTAAAATCTCGCGAGTTTCGCAACGCTGGTGGTCTTACCCGAACCCTGGACGCCCAACATCACAATCACCGTGGTCCTTCCCTTGTCCAGCTTGAGCTCCTTCTCGCCCCCAAGCATCTTGTCGAGCTCCTCATAGAGTATCTTGACCATCTGGTCTTTGCGTGTCATCCCTCCAAGGGGTTTCTCCTCGAGCGCTCTCTTCTGGACGTTCTCGGTCACCGCTAGGACGAGTTTGACGTTGACGTCAGCCTGTATGAGGGTTCTCTGCAGGTCGCGCACGAACTCCTTGATGGCCGCCTCGTCTACCACCGAGCTACTCATTAACTTCTTGATGGCATTCTGAAGTCCGCTACGAAGAGAATCAAGCATTACTTTCCACCGGTTCTTGTCGGCGCATCCGCTAACAAATTAAGTCTTTAGCAAATCCTAAACGGCTGAATCACCTTCCGGTCACCCGAGAATTACTCCTTGAACGTAGGCATACTCTTCTCAGGGGGCAAGGATAGCACCTACTCGGCCTACCTCGCAAAACTGAGAGACGAAATCTCCTGTTTGATTACCTTACAGCCTTCGCGTGGAGATTCATACATGTTCCATTATCCAAACGTCCGCTGGACCGCTTTACAAGCGGAATCCATGGGTCTGCCGCAGGTGATGGTCCAGACGGAAGGGCTGAAGGAAGTCGAACTGAACGACCTATCAAGCGCCCTCAGGGTTGCTAAACATGAATACGGAATCGAAGGGGTCTACACCGGTGCCCTAGCCAGCGTCTATCAAAAATCCCGCGTTGACCGGATATCTGGGGAGCTGGGCCTGCAGGCCTTCTCGCCCCTGTGGGGGATAGACGCGCGTACGCATCTAACGAACCTCATGAGGGATTCGTTCGAGGTAATCATCACCGGAGTTGCCTCGCTGGGTCTAGACGAGACATGGCTCGGCAGAAGGCTCGACGAGAAGATGGTCGATGACCTGCTCATACTTCAGAGCAAGTACGGGCTAAATGCCACACTAGAGGGCGGCGAAGGCGAAACTTTTGTGCTGGACTGTCCGATCTTCGCGTCGAAGATTGAAATCATCTCGTCTGAAAGACACTGGGACGGAGTGTCTGGGCGCTTGGAAATTAACGAAGCGAGACTGGTTCGCAAACATGATTCTAACCTGGAGGCGGGGGTCTAACTCCCAGGGTTAACGTCACGGTGATCAGCGTTCCCGCCCTGATTATTCCGAGTTGAACCCGTTGACCAGCGAGGGCGTTCTCTTGAAGATATGTGGAGAGCGCGTCCTGGTTTACAATCTTGGTCCCGTTTATTGATACTATAATGTCCCCGCCGACCAAGTACTGCTCACCAGCAATCGTGACAGTCGTCGTGCCGGCCTTTAGACCCGCATCAGCAGCGGGTCCTCCGCTCACCACCTCCTCAATCAACACTCCATAGGTAACGTCCGTGTGGGAAATCTGGGCAAGTTGATAATCCATGTCCACGCCGCTGATTCCCATATACGCGTGCATGTTGTAGCTCCCCGTGCTTATGAGAGACGGCAGCTCAAGAAGGATGGTACTGGAGGGAATAGCGAACCCCACGCCCTGCGAGCCGTTGACCGTCGCGGTTGTTATACCGATTACCTGACCGTTCGCGTTCAGCAGCGGTCCGCCCGAGTTACCAGGATTTATCGGGGCGCTGAACTGGATGACGCCGGATATGGAGAAGTTGCCCGCCGTCGCCTCCTGTATCGTCCTGCCGAGCTGGCTGACGATTCCGAACGTCATGGAACCGGAAAGGCCATAGGGGTTTCCTATAGCGACGATCGGCTGTCCCACCTCAACGTTCACCGACGAGATTATCTGTAGCGGAACATACTCTTTCGCAGGAGCGTTCACTGTGACAACAGCGAGGTCGCTGTAGGGATCCGTTCCAATCACCGTCGCAGGATAGGCATCCCCGTCGGCGAAGGTCACGGTCATGTTTGTGACGCCGTTTACGACATGAAAGTTGGTCACAATATACGTAGAATTCAGATAGGTGGTGACGAACCCAGACCCTAGGATTATCTCCGCTTCACTCTCTTGTCCGAGTATCGTGCTGACCGCGACGGTCGTGTCTCCCTGAATCGTAACAACACTAGCGTTATCGGCGCTATAGATGCTGCTGGGGTTTATCCCACTCAAGGAGCTATTACCCTGGCCGCTGCTCGAAGCGAGTTGATTCTCCAGAGTGTTGATCGTATCTTGCTGTGCCCTCAACTGGCTCTGCAGGGTGCTGATTGTCGAAGCACTCGAGTTTGTCTGATCGGCAAGCGCGAAGTTGTAGTAGACAACCGTCGAGAGAATCACGATTATCAGGACCCCTATCGTGACGATGCTACCCGTGGAACCCCGTCTTCTAGCCTGCATTGGAGCCTCTCGCAATCGTCCATGGATATTTATCTCTAGTGAACGATGACACCCGCTATTCTCGGCAATCGAGGCTCTTGACCTTGTATAGCGATTCGCTGGCTCTATCAGTATTGGATTTCGTCAAAGGCTCACCTCAGACGGCTCTTCCGTTAATGTCATCTAGAGCCAGCCCGCTGTCAATCTACCAAGCGTCTAATAACCAATTCACAGGGCAAGCCCAGCGGCTGCAGCGAAGTCGCTCGTTAAGACGGGAGGGCAGCTATTAACCTGAGCCTTTCACTCGCATAATCTTGTTCTTGCCGAGGACTACCCAGACTTCTACCTCTATTCCGGGTTGCAGCTTCCCCTGAAGCTCAGGTTCTGTGGGCAGACCGCTCTCTGTGACTTCGAAGCTCTGGAGATCCATCAGTTGAACAGAAGTTGGCGTCGTCGAGATGACTTGGGCCGACCTCTTGTCTATCATCGGAATCTCAATGTGCGTGTCTACGGTTCCAATCACACTCTTCTTAGAGCCCGTGAATATCGAGATTCCAGTTAGCCTGACCTTCGCACTTCCATGCTTCCCTGGCTTGCTCTTCTCAACCTCGACGACTTTGCAGGGCTCGCCATCGATTACAATGTAGCTCCCTTCCTTCAAACTCCCGAGGTCGGCTGGTCTGCTCAATTGTCTAGCCTCCGACTTTTCAATGCTCAGTAATTAAGCCTTGAATCCCCCGGCCTCCATCAAAGGCCATCAACAGGCACCGAATTGTATATTATTCCAAATAGCCAAGGCTTAAGAAGCGGGCGATGCACGACCCAACATCCAAACAGAGCATCGAAGATGACGAGCCAAAATGAGGACTACTGTCAATAGTAGAATCAGCCCGACACCCAAAGACGCCATGTGACAGTGAACCCTTGCTATTGAGCGAAAAGATTCACGTTCTGGATTCGACAGCATTCTTCGCGGGTATACCTTTTCAGGGCGAGGGCAGATACTACACCACCTACCATGTCTTGGACGAGGTTGGGAGCAGGGGCGTCGGGGCGCAGTTGATCCACTCAAGGGTCCAGGTGACCGAACCGTCCAAAGAATCCACGCAGAAGGTCAAACAGATAGCGTCCAAGACGGGCGACCTCAAATCGCTCTCAGAGGCAGATTCGTCGATATTGGCGGTGTGCCTCGACCTAGGGTCTTCTGACAGCGAGGTCACCTTGGTCACCGATGATTTCGCCGTTAGGAATGTGGCCGAAGCTCTTGGAATAGATCTCTCCCAGACCACCGTAAGGGGAGGCGAATGGAAACAGATCACTTGGGTTACCTATTGCAAGGGTTGTGGGAAGGAATATGCCGACCCCAAAGCAACCACGTGCGATGTCTGCGGGACGAAGCTCTCGAGAAAGCCGAAGACATCATAGATCGGACGACCCACATGCGATTAGGTGGACCGGGGGGGATTTGAACCCCCGACCTCCTCCGTGCGAGGGAGGCATTCTACCAGATTGAACTACCGGCCCGTGATTGCGGGGCAACGCCTGTTTGGGTATTAAGTCATTGCTGGCTAGCGCAGCATGCAGATTTCGGGCATCTCCCTCTTGTGTGTGGATGCCTCATATCGCTTGAGCAGTCCCTCCACCTTCGTGCGGTTCAACTTCAGTTTCGTCGCCGCAGTCTTGACATCCAACCCTTGGTCGAACATCAAGGTGAAGAACTGGTCGATGACCGCGTAGCTCAATCCTATCTCGGCCTCTGCCAATTGTCCAGCCCAAAGCCTCGGGCTGCTCTTCTTCGCGATTATGCGCCTGTTTATGCCAAGGACCTCGCCCAGCTCCCTCACCTCAGTCTTGTAGAGGTCAGCTATCGGAAGCAAGTCAACGCCGCCATCTCCGTATTTTGTGAAGTAGCCGAGCAGAAGCTCCGACCTGTCGCCCGTCCCAACGACCAGCCTGTTCGCAATGTTGGCATAGTAATACAGCAAGCTCATTCTGATTCTGGCCCTGAGGTTACCCTCCGCCAGCCTGTTGCTTTCCAGGCCTTTCACGAAGGCCTTATGAATCCGCGCGATGTCTATCTCCTTGGTCTCCAAGCACAGCTCGCTCGCAACGGACCTGGCATCCCTGATGTCGTCTTCCGGGGTGACCCTGAGGTCGGGCATTATGAACCCCATCACCCTTCTGCTGCCCAACGCCTCTACGCAAAGATAAGCGGTCACGGCTGAATCAATCCCTCCGCTTATACCGAGAACCACGCCATCGGTCTGGGACGCTTCCACCTTGTTTTTTACGAAGGAGACGACTTTCCTCTTGACATGGGAGAGGTCCAAGGTGGCTTTAAGCAATCTGGTACACCCTGTTATCCTGTCGAGAAATACTTTTTCTATCAGGCATTCTCGCTCAAGCAGGAATGACTCACCGTGACCTTTCCGACCGTCTTTTCTGGATGGCTCGAGAGGACGAAATCAAGAGCGCCAAGACGACTGACATCTACTTTCTTAACACCAAAAAGGTCCTGACGAAGAACCACATAGACTCGGAGGTCGTAATGGAGGTGTACGTGAGAGACCTGCCTTACACGGGCATCTGGGGCGTCCTCACAGGTGTCTATGAGGTCGCGAAGCTGCTCGAAGGCCTACCAATCGACGTCTGGTCGTTCGATGAGGGCTCGATATTCCTAGCCGATGGCAGGACTGCTCTCTATGAACCGGTCATGACGATAGTCGGGAGATACAGAGATTTTGCGGAGTACGAGAACCCAATTCTGGGTCTGCTCGCGTCCTGCACGAGCATCTCTACCAAGGCTGCACGCTTCAGAGCCGCCGCCGGCGACAAAATCCTCGTCAGTTTTGGAACGCGGAGGGTGCATCCCGCACTGTCGCCCTTGGTCGAACGCAGCTGCTACGTTGCCGGATTCGACGGGGTCTCCAACGTGCTTGGCGCCGAGCTACTGGGCCAGGAACCTAGCGGAACAATGCCGCACTCGCTGGTGCAGATACTGGGTGATCCGGTGAAGGCTTGGAAGCTATTCGATAGAACGATGCCAAAGTCCATCCCACGAACTGCACTGATAGACACCTTCTGGGATGAGAAGACAGAAGCGATTGAGGCTTTCGAGACACTGGGCCCTCGGCTGTGGGGTGTCAGGATGGATACCCCCAGTTCGCGAAGGGGAGACTTCCGGAAGATAGTTGAGGAGGTAAGGTGGGAGCTTGACATAAGAGGCGGTCGGGAGGTCAAGATTCTCGTATCTGGGAGATTGAACGAGGAGAATATAGTTCAGCTGAAGGACATCGTGGATGGGTTCGGGATAGGGACGGCAGTGTCCTACCCTCCATCGATAGATTTTAGCGCGAAGATAGTAGAAGTCCGCGAGAAGGATAAGCGCCAGTTCAGGGCGAAGAGAGGAGGACTTGGGGGAAGAAAGGCCGTCTTCAGGTCCAAAGGCTTCAATGACCTCGTAACATTGGAGGGTGCGGCTGGACCGAAAGGCTCTACCGGGCTGCTCAAACCTCTAATCAAGGACGGGAAAATCGTTCTAGGGTTCGCTGACGTCGATACTATCCGCCGACGTGTCGTGAAGCAGATAAGGTCGGTCAACGAGTCCGAACCCACCCTTGGCTGGGATCGATGAAGGGAACCAAGGCGCTCGTAGTCGTCGACCTTCAGAACGACTTCTGTCCCGGCGGAGCACTCGAAGTCAAAGACGGCGACAAGATAGTCGCACCAATCAACGAATTGGTCTCAGCCTTCGAAAAGGACGATCTGCCCGTCGTGTTCACGCGTGATTGGCATCCAAGCGATCACTGTTCCTTCAAGGCTCAAGGCGGCATGTGGCCACCACACTGTGTGCAGGGCACGTCAGGGGCAGAGTTTCACCCGTCTCTCAGGGTTCCTTCGGAGGCCATCATTATCAGCAAGGGTGCAAACAGAGACCGCGAGGCATATTCGGGCTTTCAGGAAACCGACCTGGCAGGACGTCTGCGACTGGTCGGCACAAGCGAACTGTTCGTGGGTGGCCTAGCGACGGACTATTGCGTGAAGAACACCGTGCTCGACGCGCTCGAGCTCGGCTTCAAAGTGTACTTCATCACAGATTGTGTAAGAGGGGTCAACCTCAGGCGCACAGACGTCGCGAACGCCGTCCGGCTGATGGAGATGAAGGGAGCGATTGGGGTAAGCAGCTCGGATATCCTGAAGAAGTTCAATAGACGCGTGGCATTTTCATCTTCATCCTGACTTGCGCCAGTCTAGATCGCCCGTCGAAGCACGCCACGCGTCTTTCACGCATCTCGGTCGAGCGTCTATTATCCCTTCTGGAACATGATAACCGTTATTTACCGGCCGCGGTCATTTCGCGGCGAAAGAATTGCAGGAAGATGAGGAGCGTCTGGGCTGGCTGGAAGCACTGGCCCGCGACCCTGAGTACTACATGAACACCAAGGAAGGACAGGAGGAACTCGCGCAGATGATCAGGCGCGAGTCCGAGAGGCTCCTAGAGGAGATAGGCAAGTCCGTAAAGAGGACGAAGGAGATAATCTGGCTGTCAAAGTACTGCACCACCTGCAAGTCCTTCTCAAAGGAAGGCTCGAGGACGACGTGCCAGCGCTGGAACGTCAGGATAGTGAAACCGTTCTACGGGCGCGCAATATGGGAGTCCGTACCCAAGAAAGGTAACGAGATGGAGAAGGAACGTATCGTCTCCGACATTGACTGGAGCAAGAAGTGGAAGGAAATCTCTGATCAGGTCGTCGAATGGGCCGTTGAGAAGGTCAACGGGGGTTACCCGTATTTCTGCTATACTCGCGGCTGAACAGCGAACCGAGTCAGGCGCTTGGCTCAGTTTCCCGCGCTAGAGCTTCGCGCCGCATTCGCCGCAGAACTTCGCTCCCGGAGCGTTCTCTGCCCCACACGCAGAGCACTTGGATGGTCCGAGTGGTGCGCCGCAGCTGTTGCAGAACTTCCCACCTCCAGAGGGCTGACCGCACTTGGGGCAGACGGCAGGCACAGCTGCCTGACCCTGCGGCGCCGTGTTGGCCTGGGCTTCCGCAGCATCCGCCGAGCAGAGTGAGACGTCCTTCTTCCAGTCGTTGTCGCAGACATACTTGTGGCACTTGGGGCATTGGTGGAAGTGGTTCATCGCCTCGTCCGAGGCCTTCTTGAGTGCTGCTTCACGCTCCTTGTTCCACTGAGGGGTCTGGTATGCCTGCCCACCCAACGCACCGGCGAGAGAAGCCTTGCTCGAGAACATACCACCGAACTGTGAGACCTTGTTGAACACGGCCTTCTTCTTCGCTTCGTCGGAGGCGACGAATGCGGACTCATAGCCACTGCCGCAGATTTCGCACTTGAAGATGAACTGGAAACCCTGTTCGGTGCTCTTGTCCTCAAAATTGTTGGTAAAGGCTTGCATCGTCCAAACGAGGTGCCTAAACCTAATAAGTGTTGGCGGCGCCTCGCGTGAGACAGCCTGCGAAATGTTCCTCGATGACAGTCATCAGATTGGTGTCTCCTCTTAGGAAATACTGATGGTCCAATCTTGACCCCTCAGGTATCGCCTCGGTGATGGAGGGGAAGGGGCCGCGGGTGGGATTTGAACCCACGGTCGAGGCGTAGCTGCGGACATCTTTCCTCCACAGCGCCCAATGCTAACCAAGTTGTGCCACCACGCCTTTTTCGTAGGTGACTACACCACCGCGGCCACTAGTTCAAACGGGGGCCCAGACTCCACTATTTAGACTCTGGCGCAGTCAACGCCGAGGGCTCCAGCTGAGGAGGTGCGATGAACACTGTACATGGTAAAACATTCTCTCGGAATTACGGGCGAAGTTACGGCTGGAGGCTCTGAATCGATTCGGAAGAACGGAATGACGGAGGTGTCCTGTCGATTGCATCCTATTCTTGCCTCTTTGGATTCATTCCTTGTTCTTTAGCTCGTGGTAGGACTCCATCGCTTCTCTTGCTACGAACGTTACTATCACCGCGGTGGCCAGGTAATCGGCCCACCAGAGCCCGAAGAAGTACTCGGCCAGAAGGCCGCCGAGAAGAGCAATCGCCATGAAGAGGCAGGTGATTGACTCTACTGCGTCAATTGAGAGGGGCAGGTTCCTCGTCTCCTCGCCTATCTTTCTCTTCTCCCACCAGAGGTATGGCATGATTACGACCGCCCCGATCGCTATGACGATTCCCAGAGGCGAGCTCTCGGGTCTTACTCCCAAAGCATACGAATAGACCGCGCCCAAACCGATGACAGGAATCAGCGCGAAGAGCAGTCCGGTGGTCAGCAGTTCGGTCCGTCTGGTCTGGATTTCAGAGCCGGTCACATCCTTCCGGAGGTGGCTCAGGACGGCAAAGCCTGAGATGAGCTCCACCAGGCTGTCGCCTCCAAACGCAAGCAGGGCGAAACTTCCTGCCATCAAGCCGAAGCCCACGGAACCTAAGGCCTCGACGATCATCCACGCCGAGCTGAGATACTCCACCTTGATGCCCGTCCCTAGCCTCATTCGCCTCCATGATTGATGAGCCGGGGTGCAGCAGCACGAAGAGCAATTTGCGCAGTAGCTCGGGATGTGGCAGTTTCCGCAATAATTCTCAGTGCACCCGCATCCGGCGGGGCAACGGGCGATAGCTCCGAGACTCATGGATTCACCGCGCTTCCTTGCGCGTTTGTCAATTTCTCCGGTGTTTGTGTGGTTCCCGCCAACGCATATTCGTTTGGGTTCGAGTAATGTTGACGCCTTAAAAATATTGTGGCGTTTGCACAAAGTTTTGGGTAATCGAGAAATATTAGATGCATCTAAGTTTAAATACCATGCGCTTCTCTATACAACCTGCCCATGAGCGGAAGCTCCGATAGAAGCCTCAAACCTCCGGAACCAATACAACAGCCAGAGGTGCCGGAGCAACGAAAGAACAACCCTCACATTTCCCTCCGAGACTTCTTCACGTACCTGGGCCCCACCCTGATAGTGAGTCTGGCGTACATCGATCCCGGGAACTTCGGGACGGACATAGCAGGGGGAAGTGTCTACAACTACGACCTAATCTGGGCGGTCTGGATGGCCAGCATCTTCGCCATGGTCCTCCAGTACATGTCGGGGAAGCTCGGGATTGCGACCGGGAACAGCCTTGCGCAACTGCTCCGAGGCTCGCTGAAGACCAGAAGTCGCATAATCCCGTACTGGCTCGCCGGCGAGCTTGCCATAGCGGCGACGGATTTGGCCGAGTACCTGGGAACCGTCATCGCGCTGAACATCCTCTTCGGGATTCCCCTACTCTACGCGTCTATCTTCGGAGCTTTGGATGTCATCATCCTCCTGGCGCTGACAAGCAACCGCTTCCGTATCATAGAGTACTTCTTCATGGTCTTTGTTTCGATAATTGCCATAGGGTTCCTCTACGAGCTCCTTCTCGTCGGGCCGAACCTCAGCGAAATAGCCATTCACTCGATCTCGCCTTCCATACCCAACAGCGCGGCCGTCCTCGTCGTCGTGGGGATAGTCGGCGCTACGGTCATGCCCCACGTTCTCTGGCTTCACTCCTCACTGACCTCGGACAAGCTGGTGAGGTGGGGGATCAAGAAGAGCGAGGACCTCCCCAGGAGGAAGCTACTCAGGCTTCACCTGCGGGAGAATGTCGTCATCCTATCGATTGCGGGTTGCGTGAACGTGGCGATCCTCGTTATGGCCGCCGCTGCCTTTTATGGCCACGGATACACCAACATCCAGCAGATAAATCAGGCATTCGACATACTGAAGCCCCTGTTCGGTCCTCTCGCGGCGATAGTGTTCGCGCTAACCCTTCTTGCTTCCGGGATCGCCTCATCGGTCGTCGGAACCCTGGCAGGGCAGGAACTCATGACCTCACTTCTCGGAATCAAGGTGAACCCGTACCTGAGGCGAATCATCACCCGGGGCATCAACGTCTTTCCTACCACGATCTGTATCCTCCTAGGGCTTAGCCCACTGGCGCTACTTTTCTACAGCCAAGTCTTCCTGAGCCTATTGATTCCACTCCCCATGATTCCGTTGATCTGGTACACCAGCAAGAAGAAAATAATGGGCTCGTACGTGAACTCCAGAACAATGATTATCATGGCGCTGGTCGTCGGAGGCTCCATCGTGGCGCTGAACATTGCTCTGCTTTACACCAGTATATGACGGCAAGTTAGAACATGCCGCCTGTGTCACTGGGGCTTCATCTTACGGACATCAATGTGTGTGTGCTGACGATGTTCTCGAGGCTCCGAACCCCCGAGCTCAGCGTGGCATAGAGCTCGGCAAGCGTGGGTGCCTCCAACTCCGCTATAAGGTCGTACGTTCCGTAGACATCATAGACCGCGATCACGTTCGGGACCGACCTTAGCTGGCGAGCGACCTCGACGTCTGTGCCGACCTTGACGTTGATCATGACAAAGGCTTTGACCATCGATTCAAGCCTTCCTGGGAATACCTGTCTTCGTCAGCGCTGTTCTCACCCGAGCAGCACTATCAGGTTGACGGACTAAATAAGCAAACTCCTTGCCGGCAAATTCTGCGTAAACTGCGGTCCCGGTTGACCAGACTCACATTTCGCGATTCCCCTTGGGCCAAAGCAGCTCATGAGCGGAGAAAGGCTAAATCAATTCTGGATAGAATACTGGGGGTGAGCTTCCAGATCAACGCGATCTACTGCGGTGACTGCGCCGACACTATGGATCGAATTCCTGAAGAATCCGTTGATTTGATTTACGCAGACCCGCCGTTCTTCTCGAATCAGAGGCACGAGATGCTCGCTGATGATGACCACGAGGTCAGAGCGTTCGATGACCGTTGGGAGGGAGGTATTCAAGACTACATCGCGTGGATGGAACCCAGACTTCGAAGGTGCAGCAAGATTCTCAGGAGCAGCGGCTCGATGTATCTTCATTGTGATTGGCACGCGGGACACTATCTCAAAGTGCTCATGGACCAAATCTTCGGCGCGAGCAACTTCCAAAGGGAGATAATCTGGAAGATAGGTTGGGTCTCTGGATTCAAGAGCCGCGCGAAGAACTATATCCGTAATCATGAGACTCTTCTCTTCTATACGAAGTCCAAGGAATTCACCTTCAACAAGGTGTACGTCCCCCATCCAAAGGGCTACGAAAGAAGAGGGGGAGGGAAGAACCCAAGAGGAGTCCCGCTGGATGACGTCTGGCTGGACGTTCATTCCATCCAGCACCTGAGCTTCAGCAAGGAAAAGCTGGGTTATCCCACACAGAAGCCTGAGGCTCTGCTAAGTCGGCTAATCCAGGTGTCAAGCAACAAGGGCGACCTTGTCTTGGACCCGTTCTGCGGTAGCGGAACCACGGTAGCGGCTGCGCACAAGTTGGGGAGACGGTGGGTCGGAATCGATGTCTCACCCGCTGCTTGCAAGTTGGCGACAAGACGTATGGGTCTCCTAGGTGTAAGGGGTCTGGATGCAGTCCGACTCCCTATTGATGGAAGATTCCTCGTCTAGGCCTCAAAGGACTCCGGCAGACATTGGTCTCCGCTGGGCTCCCCAGGCGCTCACTCTACACCGTCCACCGAGAAGGGATGGTCACAGATGGAGAGGAGCAGTGCGGGCGTGTATTTCGGGACCACGACCGGACAGCTGTTCGCCAGCAGGAACGGCGGGAGAGAATGGGAGAAGGTTGCCGATGGCTCACCGCCCATCTGATCCGTAAGTGCCTGCAGCGCCTGAATTGCGGTCTAGTCTACCCAGGAATCCAGAGTGCCGCTTGGTCGGTGCTCCAGAGGCTCCAAGCCCGACACCCGGATGCCCACCAACCTGACCGGCTCCCTGCGCAGTTCAAACTCCTTCAGCAACGCTCTTGCGGCCTCCTGGAGGGCGTCTCGGCTGTCGGTGTAGGTGGCCAGTGTCTTTTCTCTGGTGTAGGTCTCGAACGAGTGGAACCTGATTTTGATTCCTACCACCTTAAAGCGGAAGCCTGCATGCTTCGTCCTCCGTGCAAGTTCCAGCGCCGCGTCCTCGACCTCTGTGTAGACCTTGCCAAAATCATCGACGTCATTCCTGAAGGTTCTCTCAACGCTCAGCGACTTTGGTGCTTCGCGGGGCCGAACCAGCATGCCCTCCTCACCATGAACGACGCCCCAAAGCCATACCCCGTTCTTCCCGAACCACTGGATCAGTTGCTTTCCGGGGACCGTCTGGAGCTGCGCGATGGTCTCAATCCGTCTCTCCCGGAGGAAAGCCTGCGTCTTCTTTCCGATTCCTGGGATGACCGAGACGGGCAGTGGCGCCAGAAACTCCGCCGGCCACTCGAGCGGCACGATGGTGAGGCCGTCTGGCTTCTCCAAATCTGAGGCTATCTTAGCCGTCGACTTGTTAGGTCCCACACCTATCGAGCAGGTCAGACCGTGGATGGCCTTCACCGCTCTCTTGACATCGAGGGCGAGCTCCTTCGCGTCCTCTATACTTTTAGCGCGTTGGCCGATGTCCATGAACGCCTCGTCTATCCCGGTCTGCTCCAGCTCGTCCGTGAATCCCCGGAGGGTGTTCATGACCTCTTTCGAGACGCGCTCGTACAGTTTGTTGTTCGGTCTCAGGTAGACGCCAGCAGGGCAGAGCTTCCAGGCCCTTGATATGGGCATCCCCGACCTGAGCCCGAACCTCCTGGCCTCGTAGGAACATGTGACCACCACTCCTCTCCCCTTGCCCTGCTCGGGGTCAGATCCCACGACCACAGGCAGCCCGCGCAGTCGTGGATTCTCCCTGCACTCGACAGACACGTAGAATGCATCCAGGTCAACATGAAAGACTATCATGGTGCTGGCCCGGCCAATTCCACCCGGTCGGCTAGAACCCGGTGAGCGTTCCCTGTTTCGGCCCGGACCCTCGTTCCTTGTCCCAATCCAGCTCGATCATCCCGAGGAGCCTTCTGAACTCGTTGACAGATTCCGGTCCGAACCCCGCGAAATGGTTGTTGAAGAAGACATATGCGTCGTCGAAGGACTCCCCCTTCTCCTCCAGGTTGCTTGCCCACCTTTGCATATCATCATCCCTATCTTTCTGCTTGGCCCCGAAATTTGTGATATCGCGCTCCCCGACCATCCGGAGGTAAACGAACCTCGCGGTCACTTCGGGCGGAGTCTCCAGATACTGGTTGAGCGACCAGGTCATCGCGACGTTGTTGGTCTCCAGAAGCTTGTAGACCTGTGGTGTGAACCATGACTTGTGCCTAAACTCTATGGTGTGGTGGTACTTCTGGCTCAAGGAGCCTACGAATCTCTCCATGGTGGCCATGTGCTTCTCAGCCTTGACCGAAGGCGGCAGCTGGACGACGATTGGCCCCAACTTCTCCCCGAGCTTCCCCATCACCGAATAGAAGTAGGTAAGCGTGCTCTCGAAGTTCTCGAGCTTGTTGTCGTGAGTTATCTTCTTCGGCAGCTTGGGCGAGAAGACGAAACCGTCAGGGGTCGCCCTTTTCCACTGCTCTATCATGAACTGGTTGGGAATCCTGTAGAAGCTCGAGTCTATCTCGACGCAGTTGAAGACGCGCGAATAGAACTTCAGGTAGTCTCTTGCGGGAAGGTCGGTCTGATAGAAGGGACCAGCCCAGTCCTTGTACGACCATCCGCTACATCCGACCTTCACCTTATCGGCAATGGCCAACGCGCGATTTTGGAGGTCCTGCGGTAATAAACATAATGAGGTGGAGAAATCGTGTCTTCAGCTTGACAACGAGGTATGGCGTTCAGTACAAATAAGCGAACTATCGTGAAGCCGACGATGAGCAGCTTCCGACCAACCCTGAGAGAGATTGCGGGGGGACGAGCCCCTTGAAACCGTACTTTGAAAGGAACGGAATCACGCTTTACCTCGAAGACTGCGTCAACGGGATGATTAAGGAGATACCCCAAGAGACCATCGACGTGGTGGTGACTTCACCGCCGTACAACATTGGGGTAGACTACAGCTACTACAGAGACACAAAACCTCGAGACGAATACCTAAAATGGATCGAGGCGGTCGGCGCCGCAGTAAAGACCACCCTGTCCGACGAGGGGTCGTTCTTCCTGAACGTGGGCGGTATACCGAAGGATCCGTGGCTTCCATTCGACATCGCGCAGAGTCTCAGAGGAGGATTTGTCCTACAAAACGTCTTTCACTGGATAAAATCCATCGCCATCATGAAGAAGGATATCGGCGAATACCCCAACATAGCGGGGGACATAGCGCCGGGCCACTACAAACCGATTGGAGGGAATAGGTTCGTTCACGACTGCCACGAGTATGTGTTCCAATTCACGAAGCATGGAGACGTGAAACTTGACCGACTAGCTGTAGGCGTCCCGTACCAGGACAAGTCCAACATAGGCAGATGGAAATCGGCGAAGCGGGATCTGAGGTGCAGGGGCAACACCTGGTTCATTCCCTATCTCACGATAAGGGACAAGAAACTCCAGCGTCCTCATCCCTCAACCTTCCCCGTCGCGTTGCCCGAGATGTGCATGAAAATTCATGGCTTGAACCGAATAAGGCGCGTGATGGACCCGTTCATCGGTATAGGGACAACCGCAATCGCGAGCGTGAGGCTGAGTAAGCCATGTGTTGGGTTCGAGGTTGACAGGAAGTATCTTCATGAGGCTTCTCTTCGCCTCCGAGAGGCTGGAAGGGCGGTCAGGGAGGCTTGACCTAGAGTAAGCTGTTGATAGTGTTTAAATCACCTTGGCTGGACTGTCACATGATAAATCATGTCAGGACAGCGGACCGACCCTTACAAGAACTACAACTTCCTCGTTGAGATAGACAACATCAAGTCCGCGGGATTCTCGGTCTGTATCATCCCAGATACGAGCGTCGAGGTGATTGAGTATCGGGAGGGCAGCGACGGCGTGACCGGCGTCCGCAAGCTTCCAGGCCGCGTGAAGTACTCCAACCTAGTGCTAAAGCGAGGGCTGACCAACTCTCAGGACCTCTGGAACTGGTACAAGAACGTCGCCACCGGGGTGGCGGATAGAAGGCAGGTATCGGTCACTTTGCTCGACGACAGCAAGGCCGCCGTGATGACGTGGCGCTTCTCCAACGCTTGGCCGACCAAGTACGAGGTCTCGCCGCTGCAGGGAAAGGGCAATGACGTGGTGATTGAGAGCCTCGAGATAGCGCACGAGGGAATGGAACTGAGCCAAACCTGAGCGAGTTGAAGAGCACCTCGAGTCCCGGAGCGCCGGAGACGCCGAGACCTAGGGTGATACTCGATGTGCTGTTCGATGACGGCGTCTTGTCGATTCTCATGACCAACATCGGTGACTCGGCGGCCACCAAAGTATCGACGGAGCTCGACAAGAAGATAGTCGGCCTCGCGGGAACGAAAGAGATCAATGGGCTGAACATCTTGAAGGAGATAACGTTCTTTCCGCCACACAAGACGTTCGCCTTCCTGTTGGATTCCGCTTCCTCATATTTCGCTAGAAAGGAGCCCACGAAGTTCACGGCGACCATATCGTACTCGGACACCGCTGGAAAGGTCTACAGCGAGAAGATTACCCACAACCTCGAGATCTACAGAGACCTACCGTACCGAATTGATGAGAGCGGACTCCCGACTCATCCAACCTGATCAAACAGCTGGAGGCGCTCTTCGCCCGGAGAGCCGTCCTTAACAGTCGGCGTCACACGAATCAACCCGCGGGGCACAACCTCATTCGCTACCGTTTTTGGAACAACTTGGAAGACATTCTG